>Ga0209097_10003810_pt1 | contig 11412 bp, 9 predicted proteins | sample AD_UKC052_MetaG_FD_184419 | JGI IMG/M metagenome (GOLD analysis project Ga0209097, IMG submission 184419) | Active sludge microbial communities of municipal wastewater-treating anaerobic digesters from USA - AD_UKC052_MetaG (SPAdes) (version 2) | ecosystem: Engineered > Bioreactor > Anaerobic >... | reverse complement strand
GCGCCATCGCCTGCCGGCCCGCCTCGTCGGTCTCGAACCATGCCACATACCGGTCCATCACCCGGAACGCGTGCCCGCCCTGCTCCTCGGCGTCCGCGTCCTCGAAGCGCACCTGGTCGCGACTGCGCACGTCGCCCTCATAGGCGTCTCTGAGGTAGCGGCCCAGCAGGTTGAGCGTCAGCGCATGGCCTCGCACGTCCTCGACCGCGGCCTTCAGTTCACCGGCACGGCCATGCACGCCCAGCGCCTTCAACAGCTCGACCCCCGCGGCGGACGACAGCCGTTTGATGGGGTGGCTCTGCACGTTGGCCCCTGCGCCCTCCAGGTCCGTTACGGCGTAGCGGGTGGTGAGGACGCAAAGCCCCGGGCTCTGGGTCGCTAGCCCCTTGAGCAGTGTTGCTATCGCCGGGTCCTTCAGTCGACCGCGCATGGGCGAGCTCGGCGGATACTGCAGCGGCTCGAGGCCGTCCAGAACGAGCAGCGTGCGGTGCTCGCGGAGCAGGTGAAGGAGACGCTTGGCCTTGTCCACCGCGGACTTGGGGCTGTTGGCGGTGTCCGGGTCGCCGAAGAACGTCAGCACCTCGCTGAGGAAGAGGTCGGAGGACGCGGCCGACGAGTCCTTGGTGCCCTGGCTGTAGAAGGACCACGCGAAGACCGCCGCAGCCCCTGGCCAGTCGGCGCTCGCCAGGTCCGAGAGCCACTTCGCAACCAGGGCCGTCTTGCCCTCACCCCCGAGTGCAACGAAAGACACGACGCGCGGACGGCCCGGGCTCACCGCGCAGGCCTGGTCCCAGGCGTCGGCGACGACCCTCATGTCGTCCTCGCGGCCGATGAGACGCGCAGGAGCGAACTGGAGGAGCCGGCTCACGTCGATTCGCGGCACTTCGGTCGACGGCGTGGCCACCATCCCCTCGAGCTCAGCGATCTCCGCCCGCTCCTGCTCGATCTGCTTCTTCAACTTGAACTTGCCGGCCGCGTCGTCCTCGATCGCTTCGGCCTCCAGCAGAAAAGCCAGCTTCTCGTACCTGAGCTGCAGCGCCTTCTTAGTCATCTACTGCACTCCGCCCAGGCGGCGATCGAGATGATGTTACGCGCGCGGGCCCAGGCGTCGTCGAGCTTTGCGAGTTGCGCGTCGCGCCCGAACAGTCGGGGCGGACCGGTGAGCTTCAGAGCGGCGTGCACGTCGCTGACGATACATGCGGCGCTGGGTCAGTGTCGAGGTCGCATGTGGGTCGAGCCGAATGGGCACGAGGCCGGCATCGACATCCTCGGCAGTCTGGGCGATGGCACGCGCCATCGCGGCGACGCGGACGGCGGCTGCTTCGCAAGTCAAGGCGAGGTGGCAGGCTTGAACCCGAGTCGTTGCATGCGGGCGAGGATGCCGGAGCGTTCCCCATGGTCCAGGTCCTGCCTTCCCCGAGCGGCTCGATGTTCCTCCGCCATCGGCGCCACCCTGCGCACCGCTACAGCGCATTTTTCACCCAGTCATACGTCCGCAGGTCCGCCGCGATAAGCTCACCCTCCGCCCCGAGGTCCAGCCGCAGGTACGTCGGTTCGAACTTTAGGTACGTGTCCAGCGTATTCTTTTGCACGTTGTTCGCGAACTCCGTCAGAATGTCCCGCGCCTCCTCGTGGGTCGAGGCCCCGTCGGTCAGCTCTGAGGGAAACTGCATGAGGTTGGCCCACGTCCCGGTGTTGAAATACCGCGCCCCGGTCTCCTCGATGAGGATGTCCTTCGCGTGATGTGTGTGCCCGAACACCACGGCGCGATAGCTCTTGCGCCCGGGCCCCCCCTCGCTCAGTAGCCTCGCCGCGTCGAGATACCGCTTCGACTCCGTCCCTCGATCGAAGGACGTGTCCGTCAGCAACACCCGCAGCGTCGCTTGGAGCTGCCCGATCCGCGAGTCGAGGTCCCCCGTTTCGTCTCCCGTCAACAACCTCAGCAAGCTCCACCGCGCCCGCCACACGCCGCCAGCCACCTCCTGCGCGACCGCTTCCTGCTCGCGCCCCGCCGTCCGTAGCGACGCCGCCACCGCCTCGTCCACCACCAGCGCCGCCACCAGCTCGTCGAGCGCTGATTCCTCCGCCGCCTGCTCGCCCGCATCAGCGACCTCGGACAGCGTCGCTCTCTCTGCGCCGCTGCCCGCGTCCGCCACGTTCCTCAGGTCGTACGATACCCCCCACCGGGGCAGGAACGTCGCCGCTGCCCCCTTGAGCGCCCGCGCGGCGCTCTCGAGCGCGTCGCGGTAGCCCGGCTCGATCGCCAACAGCAGCGCGAACAGTGGCTCCGACTCCGGCTTCAACAGGTCGATGAACCCGTACTCCGTCTTGATCGGGTTCATGACGTCGGCCACCAGCCTGCTCCCCGCCGGCGGTTCGAACGCCTCCTCGATCGCCTTGAACCACCCACGGCTGTAGAGCGCGCGGACCACCCGCAGGCGGTCGTGGTCCACCACGTTCGCCGGATCGAACACGTTCCCGTGGTCGACCAGCACCTCCCCGAGATCCAGCGCCTGCCCGTCGCACACGAGGTGCAGGTCGCCCGGACTCAGCTCGGCGATCAGCTCCGCCTGCACGTCCGGCAGGCACAGCTCGATGTCATGGTTCCCCAGCAAGATCGTCAGCCGCTTGCCCTTCCCCAGCAATTCGCCGAGCGCCGCGAACAGGATACGGTCGCGCTTCACCACCTCCCGGAACGCCGCCAGCGCCTCGCCCTTGCCCGCGCGGAACGCCGACCACGTCGGCGCCTCGTCCGCGTCGATCTCGTCCGTCCCGGCCCCCTTCTCCTCTGCGAGAAAGTCAATGAAGTCCCCGTTTATTATCAGCTCGACCGGCGGACTATCCGGGAGCGCCGCCAGCAGCCGGATGAACTTTGCCAACTCCTCGACCCGCGTCATCATGCGAAACCCACGCCTCCGCTCCCACACCGTCGCCTTTGGATCCGGATAGGTCCCACCGATATGAAGATCCGAGATGATGTAGACATGACGCGCGATATCCATTTTGCCCTCCTGTAACGCAACGCTCGAGTTCAGTCTGTCCCCACGTCATCCCACGTCATTAAACTGGGATTCCTCTCGACCACCGCTTCCATCGAGACCACCGTGACATGGTCGATGTAACGAACGGCGCCGGACTGCGACGGCTCGCTCACCATGGCGACGACCCGTCCATCGACAACGATGGGTGCCCCGGCAGCTGCAGTCGTCAACTCGGCCCGAAGATGTGGCCTGCGGCCAAAATAGTCCAGAGTGCCCTGGACGTGGATCGGCTCGCTTTCGGCCCTGTGCTCACGTCCCGCCGCGAATCGGTCGAATCCGACGATCTCGGCCGTGTACTCGCGTCCCGGAGCGAGTCGGCCGAGCCTCACCGGATCGACGAGGCACGGTTCTTCCAGGCGTAACAGGGCCCACCCGGCCTCCTCATCGAAATCGACGATGCGCGACTCTCGCCGCGATGCTTCGCCCAGCAGCGAAATCGAGACCGTTTGCTCGATCAACTCCCTCAACCTGCTCTCTCGGTCCGGCGGACTGATCGTGGTCAATACGAGATGTTTCGCCACCAGGAACCCCGTCGCGCCCGTCCCACGCCCACTAATCCTCGCCACCGCGCTCACCCACGCGTTGGGGGCCGCAAGCACCGCTTCCAGCGGTACACCGTCGTCCTCGACGATCGCCCCGATCGTCGACCTCCGGTCCGGCGCCGGCATCTCGACGCGAAAGACTCCCGCGGTCGCCCGCACCCGATACGAGATCATCTGCCAGTCACCCTGGAATGCGTAGAGCGCCACATAACCCTGGACCGGTCGTCCCTCGGTCGATGCGACCTCGACGATCGCACGCCCGCCGATCCGCTTAACCGTCAACGTGTACCCGCTCCGAATGCGCGACCCGCCGAACTGCCCGGCGAGCCGATCGCGTGGGTCTGCCGGCGAATACACATGGGCAATGGGCGTGCCAAGCGCCTCGAGCGCCGAGCCGAGCACGGCTTCGAAGTCCGGGCCCCCGCCACGCACCTCCAGGAGGTCCGCGTCCCTGTCGATCGATACCACCTCGTAGGGCAACGCAGCGTCCTGCCACCGGTCATGAAGAGGCATCAGGTCGTATTTATTGACCCCGGGGGCGTGCACAAGCAGCGTTCGCGGCAGCTCCGGCTTCGCCAGTTCGGCGAGCGTCTCGATCAGGTAGCGTACACCCCGGCGAACCGCGAACTCGAAGGGTAGGCCCGGGAGCCGCCGAATCCGGATCTCGATCATCTTCGTGGTATCACCCACAAGACCGACATCTCCGGTCAGGTATCGCTGCATCGCCCGTCGGGCGGCCGCATAGAGTCTCGCCTCGAAGCCCTGTCCCTCCGGAGGCGGCATGAATGCGACGAGCTCGCCCTGAGCGATGCCTCCCTCGACCACTTTGACCTCCACCGGGATCGCTCCTCGGGGACCCCGCGCATCCGCAAGGCCAACCACGACCGTGATGACATGGTCACCCCATTGATGGCAGCGAAACCGCTGGGTCGGACCCTCCCGAACGATCTGCTTGCCGAGCATCCCGTCGAGCGCGACCCACGCCGGCAACCTCAGGACCATCGGGAATGCGGCCAAGCGTCGCGCTTCTTGTTCGACCGTCGGCCCCAGCGCGTGCATACGCTCCTCCCACAGCTGGATCGTCCGGGCCGGCGTCATCGAGACGACACCCTCCTGTGAAACCCCGCGTACGAGCCCGAGAACGTGCATGTCCTGAAATACCGGGAGCCCCGGACGGAACAGATGCCAGGGAATATCTTCGTCCGATAATCGCAGCGTCGACTCCGATACCACTGTCCCGTTCAACGGCCCGAGCCAATCTCCTGGTGCGAGCCAGCTTTCCCCGGACGGCTCGTCCATCAGCAGGTAGACTTGGCAGGGAGCGCCACGCCGAGGCTGGCCCCCAAGCGTCAATCTTCGGGAGGGCATCGCATGAGGCACCTCGAGTAAAGCGATGTCCGCCTCGCGGTCGAGTGCCACGAGCTGGCCCGAGACGACCTCTCCCGCCAGCCGGACGCCGATGAACCGGACCCCCTCGCCGATGTTCTGCGCGCTTGTCACTGCCAGCATCGGCGCGATCGGAGAGGCCACCCGCGCCTGCTGGAGGCCGTGTAGCACCCCGATCGCCAGCAGATCGGGCCGCGGCGCGACCCGGTTCAACCGCCACCGCCGTCCGTCGAGCGTGCCGACGGTAGCCCCCGGGTTCACGCCGATGACCTCCACCGACTTCCGCGGGTCGACCGGCACGACCGTGTCCTCGTCGACGATGATGCTCGGCGCGCCCGCCGACACCTCGATCGTCACGCACGGCTCTTTCCGCTCGCCGCCAACCACCAGCATGTTGCGCAGGAGCCGCAGGTGCGCGGGGAGTGTCGGTCCCGCCTTCATCATTCGCGACGCCAGCCGCGCTCCCTCGGGGCTCGGCGTCAACTCGGCCACCTGGACCGGCGTCGCCACCCAACTCCGCGCCACCGTCGCCAGCACCCGCGCCGCCTCCGTCTCCCGCACGACGTCCGGCAGCCTCGCCAGTGCCCGTGCCGACCACGCCGCCAGGTCTCGCCGGCGATCGCCCTCTCCGAGCATCGCCCGCAGCACACCGCCCAGCGCCTCCTCGATCGCCTCGTCGTCGCCCCTGATCGCCAGATACGTCAGCCGCTCCTCGAGCACCAGCAACGGCCGGGCTCGCGTCCGCGCCGCCGTGAGCGCCGTCCAGATCTTCTCGAGCGCGGGCAGATCCTCGCCCAGTTCGTCCCAGAACTCGCGCTGCACGTCGCCGCGGAGTCGCAGCTCCGCCGTTCCGCGGAACTCGACCAGCTTGCTCGCCCATAGCTCGGCCTCGACGCGCACGTCGGCCTGTCGCACCAGCACGCGACGGATCCGCCGGACCAGCGGCACCTCGACGTTCGCCGCGAGCGACAGCGCCTTCGCCAGCGCCACGACCAGCGGCTGGTCCCTGCGCGCCCGGGCGATCAGCACCGCGGCATCCGCCGTCATTCCAGCTCCTTGATCCTGCGGTGGACCGTCCCGGGCCGGGTCGACGCGTCCCAGTACACGCACGCCGCAGTGCGCCGAATCGCCGCCGGGATCCGTACCGGCGGCACCGGTGTCACGATCACCACCGACGCCGACCGTGCTCGCATGTCAGTCATGAAACCGATCCATCGTCGCGTTCGCGCGGGATCCCCGCGGCCCCGGGAGGCTCCCAGCCCGAGATCCGAGATCACGATGACACGGCTCCCTGCGCCGACGCGTATGGTCACTTCCTCGGACCAGTCTCCGGTCGGCACCATGTCGGTCGTCAACCCCGGCACTCCCTCGCTGATCACCGTCGAGATTGGATACCGCGTCACCGCGTCCAGCCGCTTGATCAGCTGGTCGGCGTCCTCGCGGAACCACGCGATCGTACCGCGCACGTCAACCACCACGATGATCTGCGTCGCCGACACCAGTCGATCCCGCCGGGGCATGGACCGGAGCAAGCGCCGGCGGGCCAGGGCGTCGACCACACCCTCGACGTCGATCGCCCCCACCGGCGCCGTGCGGGCCGTGAGCGTCCCGGAGATCACCCGTGCCCAGCCCGCAGCGAACAGCGACTCGAGCGGCAGGGCGATCCCGCGACCCGGCCGCGCGATGCCCTCGATCGGCAGCTCCGCCTCGTTGTCGACTATGGGGTCGAGCGGCGTCAAATAGATCGGCGTCGCCAGCGACTCCGAGTGCTGCGACGGCCCCTCTTCCGGCTCGACCGCCGTCGGACCCTCCCTGGGTATCGCGGGCGCCACGTCATCGGGCCCGGCCTCCTCCGGCCCCGTGCCCTCCTCCGGGTCCGTCGCGGCGGGCAGGTCGAATCCCAGCACGCGGACCACCGCGCGCCGGTCCGCGTCCGTCACCGCGCCCAGCGCTCGCCAGGCGTGCACAATGTCCGCCAACCCGATGTCGGTCCTACCCCTCACTCGTCGGCCTTCTCCTCGAACGCCGCCGTGTGCTTCCACAGGGCCAGGCGCGTGATCGCCTGCCACTCCGGATCGCTGGACGTGTCGATCGTCCGACAGGCCCGGAGTGCGTCGAGAAACTCCGCAGTCCCCGGGGCGCGCAGGTTGAGCGACTGTGCCTGCTCTCCGAGCTCCTCGATACGGGCGATCATCCGGGCCACACCCGGATCCTCCAGCTCCGTCCCCAGATGCGAACGGGCGATCCGCTTGAGCATCACGCCCGACGGACGTGCGAGCTCGCGGACGATGCAGCGGCGGAGGAACGCCGCCGGCAGGTCGCGCTCATCGTTGGTCGTCACGATCAACACCACGTCGCGTCGATATTCCACCACCTGACCGGTCTCGGCCACCGTGAATCGCTGGACGTCGAACGGCTCGAGCAGGTCGTTCGCCACCTCAGGCTCCGCCTTATCGATCTCGTCGATCAGCACCACCGCCGGACGGTCCGCCAAACACGCGACACCGGCGTCGTCCTGCGTCTTGCCACCGGCCGCGGCCGCGCCGTCCGGATCGAATCCCCGCCATAGCGCCCGCGGCTCGACATAGTTGGCCGCGTTCTTCACGGTCTCGAAGCTCCCCGGGATCTGCGCCTCGGCCAGCCGTCGGACCGCATCGAACCGCCACTCGAGATCGCGTGCCTCGGTCCGCGAGGTCACCACCTCTTGGTAGTAGTTCGCGCCCAGGCGCCGCGCGACGTCCCGCGCCAGCGTCGATTTCCCGCAACCCGGCGGCCCGCGCAGCAGCAACGGTCGCCCGGTGGCCAGGGCCACCCGCACGGCCCGGATGACATCATCGTCGTAGACATACGCCTTCGCCGTAGAATCCGGCGCGGAGGGCGGCTTGAACTCGTTCGGATCGATCATGAATCTGCTTCCTCCTCCAGGGTAACATCGAGGTCGAGCGCCGCGCTCGCCCACGCCTCGACGAGCGCGGACTCCTCGCCTTCGGTCATCTTCGGGGTGACCACATCGACCAGCTCGCCGTATACCGCGACGTCCTGCAGCTCGACGCTCGTCCCGGCGATCACGTGCGCGTTGGGTAGGCACCGGCGCAGCGCGTCGAGGACCTCAGGTCGCGATTCGTCGATGAGGATCACCCAGAACACCCGGTCCTTGTTCGTCTCCGTACCGAGCATCCCCTCGCGCAGCTGCCTGTGCACTCCCCGGCGCTCGAGCTGCTTGCGCACCTGCGCCACGAGCTCCTCGACTACCGAGCCGACCGCCGGCTCTTCGTCGCCCGGCCGGCCGCGAAGCACCACCATGCGCTTCACCGAGAACGACGCTGGCGCCCGCGCACGTCGCAGATACCACGCGTGGACCTCGCGGTGCTTGCTCACCAGCAGCGCTGGTCGCCGCGCCGTGAAGGCCCGACGCAGGCCCTCGACCGAATCGTCATGCAAATGCATCGCCGCCAGACAATCGATGATCTCCCGCGATTGCTCGGGCTTCAGCTTGCCGGCCACCAGCGCTGGGGTCGCCACCGGGAATTCACTCGACAGTAGCCTCCGCGCGACCAGATCCCGCGTCGCCACGTGCGGGCGCGCCAGGCGAACCCCAATGCGCTGCAGCGCACCCGGCGAATCCGGCAGGTTCGCCGCGACCTCCTCCTGGAACAGCATTCTTCCTCCGTCGTCCCATGCGATCCCCTCGCACCCACGCATCGCCCGCTCGATGGGCACGACGTAGAGGCTCGGCTTCACCGCCATACCTTTGGCGTCGGCGAGCTGTTGCAGGATCATCGCAACCACCTGACCCTGGTATACGCAGGGGGCCCCCGAGATGCCGGACATGTCCATTCCGGGCGCCATTCCGTCGATCGCCACCTCGATCGTACCCCGTGACGGCTCCTCCCACAGCCCGAACGTCCCCCTGTACTCGCCGCCGTTGTCGGCCTCCTTCGTCGGGAATCCGAAGCTCTCGAAGCGCTCCCCGGCCGGCGGCGACGCGAGCTTCAACGGCCTCAGCGGCGCGATATCGCCGTCGTTCGCGTCGTAGAGGCGGCCGGGATCTTGGATTCGCAGCAGCACCCAGTCCTCCTCGAAGCTATAGCGATTCGTCACCACATCCGCAAACCCGCCGTCGCGGGTGACCTTCTTGCCGTCGCCGAATCGGACCTTGATCGGCATCGGATAAAATACTGCCTGTCCTTTCTTCCGACTCTCCTTCAGATCACCGACCACGTGGAACGCGGTCAGAACCAAGCCCACCTCGGACACCAAAAAACCCGTTCCGCGGTATCCACCGACGTTGATTCTGGCCACCGAGCGCGTCCACGCCACTGCTCCCTGGCTTGGCAGATCCTCCGCCACGCCGCGACAGTATCACCCGCACCCGGGATGTAAAGCGCCATCCGCCGGTCCGCTCAGGTCATCACGCGCGCGACGCGGACCAGCAGGCCGCCGGATGGACCGACTGCCGAACGGGTGAGCAGCGAGGTCGGCACGCGGTCCAGCATGCGCTCGAGGCGGAAGACCAGCGGGTCGGGCCAGACCCGGGGTCGCGCTGGCCGAGGTAGGTGCGTCGACACACGCCGGGCCGGCACTGGGTCGCGCACCTCGAAGTACCCCGCGAGGCTCTTGCGCGCGATGAGGTGCTCGAGGTCACGTCGGATGTTCCACTCCTCCGCGGCGATCCCGATCTTCGCCTTGATGTCGGCGAGCCGGACCGCCTCCGGCGTCGGCGCCAGCGAGCCGGCCGAGCAGCTCGGCGGTGGTGCGCCCGACGGCCCGTTGTGTACCCGGCGGCGACGCTGGTGGCCCGTGGCGCCTCGCGGTTCGGCTACAAGAAGGAGGAGACGCTGCGGCGGGCGCTGCTCGCCGCGCTCGCCCCGGACCTCGGCGTTCCGCTCGAAGGGCCCGCTGCGCAGGCGATGCTGGTCCGCGAACACAGCCTGGACGCGGCGCTCTGCGTGCTCGCAGGCGCCGACTTCATCGTCGGCCGAGCGCCGAGGCCGGCCGACGAATTCCCGGACGTAACGAGGGACGAGGGCTGGATCTGGGTGCGCGACAGGTGACGGATGATGGATCACCTGGTCATCGTGTAAAATACTTGAGATCTGTCAAGATGGATGCTTCCGTCAGGTGAACATGAAGGAAAGTACTTTGGCACGAAGGGTTAGGATGGCTCTCAGCCGAGTCATTGTTGATGAATGGCGCTTGCTTAATCTGCAAACTCCTCGAGGCTACCCGATAAGCGAGCGAGCTGTTGCTTTTCAGATTGGCTGGCAACTTCGACTGCTGATGGAGAGGAGTTGGGATGTTGATTGTGAGTATAATCGCGCCGGACGTGCTGATGCCGCTGCCATCAAGCGCGCGAACGGAACACCACGCCTGCCCGACGTTATTGTCCATAGACGAGGGATGACGATGCGAGAGAATAACCTACTCGTGATCGAAATGAAGACTAATCATGAAGCGCAGCGCGGCAATGGTGGCAGCATCGATAGCGTGCGTACGCTGATGCGAGAGTATGGGTACCAGTATGGCGTATTGCTTGATCTCCGACTCTCCGGCGGCTTGCCAAATCCGTCCTGGCAATGGTTGGATGAGGCGACGGCTGGGGAGCAAGCAACACCGGAAAGCAAACTTGTCTACGAGGTCGAAGACCTGAACGCCTTGATCGAGCGCGGCCGCGAGGAGGAGCGTCGGCGGTACCCCCAGGACATCCGCGAGACCCATGATCCAGGAATGGACTGAACGCCTCGGGGTGTGGTGCTCCACCGTGATGCCGTCCTGCCTGACGACGAAGTGAGCACACGTGGTTCCACATCGGGTTGTCGGGCCTCGACCCCGAGAACGCGGTCCTGGTGGAGCACCACTGGATGCGGGTACTCGCGGGGCGAACGGTCGGACAGGTCGATAAGCTGCAGGGTCTGGGCGGCAGGTTGGTGGTAGGCGTCATGTCGCCCTCCCCAACAGGTAGGCGGCGAGCAGTGGGAGCACCTTCGCCCACAACCTGACCTCCTGGGGATCGTGCTCGGCATGTACGCGCTGTAGAAGCGATGTCATGGCCACGCAATTCCGGGTGCTCTTCGGGCTGAGCCTGGCCCTCGCATGCGTGCGCCAGTCCGGGGAGTTGTAGGCGGTCCCCGAGACCTTCGCGCTCGAGCAGGTCCCCGGGGCGCCGACGCCGGAGGTGACGTTCACCGTCGTCGACCCCGTGCTGTGGAACGACGCATCCACGGACGGCCCGGTCCAACCGGGCGCCACGGCGCAGCTCGAGCTTCGTGTACACATGCAGTTCTAGCCGCGAGCCCGCCGCACACCCGGCGTAGTGCCTGGCCGACGGGACGCGCGGCAACGGCCAACCTGGTCCGAAGGCCAGGTCCGGTACGCACCGAGACAGCGGTCAAGATCGACCGTGCCCGGCGCTTTGGCTGTCGACCGTGCCCCGCCTACCACCC
>Ga0209097_10003808_pt1 | contig 11413 bp, 10 predicted proteins | sample AD_UKC052_MetaG_FD_184419 | JGI IMG/M metagenome (GOLD analysis project Ga0209097, IMG submission 184419) | Active sludge microbial communities of municipal wastewater-treating anaerobic digesters from USA - AD_UKC052_MetaG (SPAdes) (version 2) | ecosystem: Engineered > Bioreactor > Anaerobic >... | reverse complement strand
TTTATGCTCACCCGCTTTGGCCTCGGTGTGCGCCGCACCGCCATGACCATGGCCGTCGTCTTTGGGTTTTTCGGTTCGTAGCAGATATGCGCCTGCGCCGACCCCGAGCGCGAGTATCACTAGAACCGCGATCAACTGCTTCTTGCCATTGCTCATGAGCGATTTTATAAATTGCGTTGCCATCATCAATTCCTATTGCTTTTGCTCGATGGACGTATCGCCCAGCAAGCGTTCGATTTCGGTCGCGGCGCGATGCGTTTCCGCCAAGGCCCGCAGGTATTGCACTCTGGCTTGAATCAAGGTGCGCTGCGCATCCAACGTTTCAAGAAAGCTGAATTTGCCCGCGTCAAAGCCTTTACCCGCCGCCTCATAGGCACTCAACGCGCCGGGCAGCACCTCACTGCGCAAAGCCTCCACTTCGGCACGTGCAGTCAACAGACGTTCTCGCGCTTGCAGGACTTCGCTTTGCAGCCGAAGCCGGTTGGCCGTGATCTCGTCACGCGCCTTATCCTCGCGCCGCAATGCCTCCAGCAGATTGCCCTGATTGCCATCAAAGAACGGTAGCGGCACCGACACACCCAACAGGATTTGATTCGTCGACTCCGGCGCACGCTTTACGCCCAGACTAAACGTGGGATCGGGCGTGCGTTTGCTTTGCTCAACGCGGGTCAGTGCGACCCGGCGTTGAAGCTCAACTTCGGTGCGACGCAGACTGGGAGATACAGCCACGCGCCGATCGAGCGTTGCAACCGAAGGAATCTCCGGCAAATCAACCACCGCACCATCCACCCGCTCAAAGCGCGGCGTTGCATTGCCCCATAACGATGACAGCTTTTGTCGTGAAACACGCAAATCACCCTGCGCCTGTGACAGTTCAACCTTCACCTGAGCCTCGGCTACGCGCGCTTTGGTCTCTTCGACGGGGGAGATTTTTCCGGCGATCACGCGCTTGCCCGTGATGTCAGTGACGCGTTGGGTGAGCGAGAGCGTTTCTTGAGCCAGACGTATGCGCTCCTGCGCGGAGAGCACGTCAAAGAATGCGCCAATCACGGCGGCGCGTACTTCACTTTGCCGCTGTATTAACTCCGCAGCAGCGAGTTCGCGCCCACGCTGCGATGCATCAATACGCGCTTGACGTTTGCCGCCCATTTCAATGGGCAAGTTGATCTGCAAAGCGCTGCTTCGGGTCGCGCTGCGCGTATCCTCCTGCATGAAAGAAAGCTCAGGATTCGGGCGAGCTTGCCCTTGAATCAACGCGCCTTCGGTCGCCGCGTATTCGCGTCGCGCGAGGGCAATGTCTGGATTGTTGGCCAGCGCAAGCTGAATCGCTGCCGCTAGCGTTAGCGTTGCCGCAGGCTCTGTCGTCGGAGCGTAGGCGGACACGTTGCCGGAGCCAAAGTCGGGCAATGCGGACTGAGCCGCAGTCGCCCCTGAAATTATTGAAAAAGCCGCGATGGTAAGCGCTAATAACACCGAATGAAACGCAGGATTGCGCATCGAATTCTCCTGATTGTTGAAACAAAAAAGGACGAATTCGGCGAGGCGGTAGCTACACGAAAACCTTAAGTGGGTTGCGCGGTCAGACTCGCCGAATCAGGCGAGGAGGAGCCACTGAGGGCGATCAGGCCGATGGCCCGTGAAGTCATTTGGACTGTGGCAGTGATCGGCGCTAGGCTTATCGCTTGCGACCACCGGGGAAGCGTCGCGATGGCTTTGACCAAAGAACGCTAGCGAATGATGAAAATGACAGGCACCGCACTCTCCATGTGATCGCACAGACGGATCTGCATCATTGTCCAAAGCCGCATTCGCGGAAGTGTCGGCGGTCGACGCGGCATGTGGGTGCGAATGCGAGAACTCAGAATGTCCGACACGTGAATATTCAAGCGCGTCTATCGTCCCAACCAGTCCAAACTGGATCGGCAGTATCCACAGCAGCAGCAGAACAATAAAACGTCGCATGGTGACAAGTGTAACTAAGAAAGAAGAGGCAACGTCTAGGCGATTTACAGATCACGAAGCTGTACGTCAACCGTGCTGGTCTCAAGACACAGATAGTTGCTTACACCCAACTGACTTGATCTTGAGACCAGGTGAGAGGCAGCACTTGGTCACCTACGGTCGGTTGGACTAACCACCCGTGTTGTACATCGCGTCCCGCGCCGAACGTTCCTGGTCGGTCATAGCAAGGCTGGGTTTGGGTGTGTCGTGTGGCAGGGAATCCGCGTGTACGAAGCGACCGTCGCGCCAATCATAGCGATGACCCACATACTCCAACCCTTTCTCGCCACCTACGTCGCGGTATCCGTCCGCTGTCACGGGGTTCTTGCGCCATTCGGCCAATTCTTGTTGTACTTGCGCGCGTGTTACCGTGCTTGGCATCGGGTGAAACTGAAACCCGGCGTTCCCAAGGGTCGTAGTACCGCTGTTCGCGAACGCTGGCAGTGCCATGGCGCTAAGCAGGGATGCAAGGATGATGGTTTTACGTGTTGACATACTGAGACTCCGTTGTGATTTAAAAATCGCGTTGCCATTTCTTTTGGCTTCGCGGTGACACAACGCTTGCGTCACAAGATGAAATGTAGGTTTTGAGCAGCGACGCCCTACTGACGCGGAGATTACAAATTCGTAATGTTTAGTCAACATCAAGCCTGAGATACTTGCGCCCGCAATATCGCGCACACAGAAATGTGATTCACCACTGCCATGAAACTACTGATCATTGAGGACGAGCTTCGTGCCGCTGAGTACCTAAAGCAGGGGCTGAGCGAGAACGGCTATGTGGTCGAGTTGGCACACAACGGCACCGATGGTCTGCATGCTGCGGCCAATGGCGACCATGATTTGATTGTGTTGGACATCATGTTGCCCGGTATCGATGGCTTCGCGGTGCTCTCGGCACTGCGAACGAGCAAAGCGACCCCAGTGCTGTTGCTCACCGCACGCGGACAAACCGACGACAAGGTGCGCGGCTTTGATTTGGGTGCCGATGACTACTTGGTGAAGCCATTCCAGTTTCCGGAGTTGCTGGCGCGTATCCGCGCGTTGCTCAAGCGCAATAGCAATCGAGGTGCCGCCGCTGAATCACTGCTTCGCTTGGCAGACATGGAAGTCGATCCAGTGCGTCACCGCGCTGTTCGTGCCGGCAAGCGGATTGATCTCTCGGCAAAAGAGTTTGCGTTGTTGACTTTGCTCATGCAGCGAGCGGGGCAGGTTCTGTCACGCACGCAAATCGCGTCATTGGTTTGGGACATTAATTTCGATTCCGACACCAATGTCGTGGAGGTAGCGATACGACGGTTGCGCGCAAAGGTCGACGATGATTTCCCGGAAAAACTTATCCACACAGTACGTGGCGTGGGCTACGTGCTCGAACAACGCACTACTGCGCCATGAGTTTTCATTTATTGCGACATTCATTGGCTGCCCGGATCGCGTTGGCTGCGGCAACCCTTGGACTCAGTGTGATGGCGATGGTCAGCGTGCTGGGTTACGTTGCTCTGTCGTATCAACTTAAATGGCGAGCGATCGAGGATATTGAGGCCAAGCGAGCGTTGCTGCAGCACATCCTTTCTGAAATTTCCTCCTCGGCAACGCTTTCTACAGAGCGGCACCGACTAGACGACGTGCTGATTGGTCACGAAGACTTGCATCTCGCTGTATTTGACGTGACGGGTTCCAACGTGATCGCCGCTTTTTCGCCGCTGGCGCGTGACGCTTCGGCGTTGATGCTCAAAGATTTGACTGCCTCGCGTCTGAGCGCGGAGAGCGCGATGCGAGAGTGGACGGCCCCATCGGGCCAACGGCTGCTCGTGACAATGGGCAAAGCTCGGTTGGCCAGCGGTGAGATGACGCAAATAGCGATTCTGCAAGACAGAAAAGCTGATGCACGGTTGCTGTCCAACTACGCAAAAGCCGTGACGATAGGATTGCCACTGGCGTTAATGGTGGCTTTGGCCGGTGCATGGTTAACGACTCGTTCAGGGCTGCGGCCATTGCGCCGATTCGCTGCGGTAGCTGGATCGGTCAGCTCGCAGTCTTTGAGTGGTCGAATCGACATCGATGGGTTACCTTCAGAGCTGCGCGATCTAGCGACGTCATTTAACGCCATGCTCGGCAGGATTGATGAGGGTGTGACTAGGCTGACACAGTTTTCAGCGGATCTTGCACACGAAATGCGCACACCGATTGCCACCCTGCTAGGGCGAACGCAGGTGGCGCTATCGAGAGCGCGCGACGCGGAGGCGCTTCGCGACACGTTAGCAAGCAACGTCGAGGAACTGGAACGCTTGACACGTTTGATAGCTGACATGCTGTTTCTTGCACAATCCGAGACGCGCCATGAAGTGCCTGACAGAGAGTTGCTGCACCTTGACGTGGAGATGCGCGTCGTCGCAGAGTTTCTATCGCTTGTTGCCGATGAGCGCGCGCTTGCCATTGAAGTGTCGGGCGCAGCGCAAATACGCGGCAATCGCATTCTTGTTCAACGCGCGATCACCAATCTGCTTTCCAATGCGCTGCGACATGCACGGCACGGATCGACCATTCACGCGGAGATTGCATCCACGGAGGAAGGCACAACGCTATCGATTACCAACGAGGGAGCTGGTGTTGCCAAAGTAGATGCCGAGAAGATATTTGAGCGCTTTTACAGAGTTGACGCAGATCGCAGTCGCGAGTCGGGCGGCACTGGGTTGGGGCTGGCTATCGTGCGCTCGATCATGCGTGCGCACGGCGGCGACGTAGGCGTTAAAAGCGATGCTGAAGGGCCCACGACTTTTGACTTACATTTTCCAAATTCTTAATGCGGCTTTTGTCCCGCTATCTCGCGCTATCGTCAACATGCATCATTGCCACCGGTTTGACGGGGCGCAATAGTCGCAATCCGTTGAACACAACCAGCAAGCTTGCGCCCATATCAGCAAACACCGCCATCCACATCGTCGCGTTGCCGAACAACGCGAGCCCCATGAATATCACTTTGATACCGAGTGCGATCGTGATGTTTTGCCAGAGAATGTTGTGCGTCCGCTTGGACAGGCGAATGGTTTCCGGGATGCGGCGCAGGTCGTCGTTCATCACCGCGATGTCAGCGGCCTCCATCGCAGTGTCGGTGCCAGCGCCGCCCATGGCGAAGCCGATGTCCGCTTTGGCCAATGCTGGCGCGTCGTTGATGCCGTCGCCGCTCATCGCGGTCGGGCCGTATCGCGCTTGCATATCCTCGATGGCTTTGAGTTTGTCCTCAGGTAACAAATTGCCCCGTGCGTCGCTGATGCCCGCAAGTTCTGCCACAGTTTTCGCGGTCGCCACGTTGTCGCCAGTCAGCATGACGGGCGTTACCCCGAGCGCAATCAGTTCAGCCACAGCTTGCTGCGATGACGGTTTGATCGTATCCGCCACAGCGATTAGCGCGAGCACAACGTGGTCGGTTGCAAGCAACGTCACCGTGCGACCTTGATTCTCATGCTCGGCAAGTTTTGCTTCGATGGCCGGGCTGCACAGTCCCCGCTCCTCGATAAGGCGATGGTTGCCGAGCACATATTTCTGTCCGCCAATTTCGCCTTGCACGCCTCGGCCAGCGATGGCGGTGAACGATTGCACCAGTTGCGCGGCTGCCGTTGCGGACTCCGCGAGGCCTGCGGCAATGGCCTTGGAAACCGGATGATCGGATTGCGCCGCCAGACTTTGCGCCAACGTCGATATCACTTCACGCGACTGCGCGTTATCAATCAGCTCAAACGCCACCAGTTTTGGCTTGCCTTCGGTGATCGTGCCCGTTTTGTCGAGCGCGATGGCTTTGAGGTTGCGTGCTTCCTCCAAGTACGTGCCGCCCTTGATCAAAATGCCACGACGAGCCGCTGCGGCGAGACCGCTCACCACCGTGACAGGCGTCGAAATCACTAGCGCACACGGGCAGGCGATCACCAGCAGCACCAGCGCTTTGTAGGCAGCGAATGTCCATGTCCAGCCGAGCGCAAACGGCGCGATTAACGCGACCGCCAACGCCAGCGCAAACACTACCGGGGTGTAGATGGACGCGAAGCGATCTACAAAACGCTGCGTCGGCGCGCGCGTGCCCTGCGCTTGCTCGACCGCATGGATGATGCGGGCCAGCGTGCTGTTGCTCGCCACCGCTGTGATCGTGATTTCAAGCGTTGCCGTTTCGTTGATGGTGCCCGCAAATACCGCGTCGCCCGGTTGCTTGTCGACCGGGATGCTCTCGCCCGTTACGGGTGCCTGATTGATAGCGCTGCTGCCGCTGACGATCACGCCGTCCAGCGGAATCCGCTCACCCGGTTTAACGCGCACCACCGCCGCAAGCGGCACCGCGTTCGACAACATGCGTGCATAACTGCCATCCGGCTGCTGAACGTCTGACTCTTCCGGGGCCAGAGCCATCAAGCTTTTGATGGCGTTGCGAGCGCGATCAACTGCGCGCGCTTCGATCAATTCAGCAATGGCATAAAGCGCCATCACCATTGCGGCTTCCGGCCATTGCCCGATCAAAAACGCGCCGGTGACGGCCACCGTCATCAGGGCATTGATGTTCAAGCGTCCGTTTCGTAGCGCTGCAAATCCTTTGGTGTACGTAGACAATCCGGCCAACCCAATGGCAACAGCGGCGAGCGCCATGCCGGCGATCTTCCACGGCATGGCATCGGGCGCGAAAAACGATAACGCTTCTGCCGCGACGGCAAACGCGAGTGCTGCGACGTATCGCGTCACTTCTGACCAGCTACTTCCCGATTCACTGCTGTGATCGTGGTCGTGATGATCGTGTCCCTCATGCGACTCGTCGCTAGGCGCGCTCGCCGCGTCGAAGCGGCGAGGGTTGTCGGCAATCGGCTGCGGCGAGAAGCCAGCCCTGTGAATCGCCTCAAGCGCGGGTTGCAAGGCGACCGCGTCGGCATCAATCGCAAGTGTTCGCGCACCGAGCTGAAACGACAATGATCGAATGCCCGCAATCGGCTCCAGAGCGCGACGAATTTCACCCTCTTCGGATGCGCAGTCCATCGTAGAAATTCTCCAAAGCGTGCTTTTCGGCGAAGCAACGACTGGCGACGGATTCGTCAACGCGACGTGCGAAGGCGCGTCACAGCACGCGGAACTTGTGCATGTTGACTGGGTTGCAGGAATCTTTTCAGAGGACATATTGAGGCCGATTTAGCAGCAGAATCTTCGTATTAGAAACTCTGTAGTCGCTACAGAGTCAAGCGTAAAATCGGGTTGTGCTTAAAGTACCGGTCACTAAAAGGGCTAACGATGCGTATTGGCGAACTTGCAGAATCCACCGGCGTAGATGTAGAAACCGTCCGGTATTACGAGAAGTCAGGGTTATTGCCACCTCCCGCGCGTGAGGCCAATGGCTACCGAACCTATGGCAAGACGCACCTTGAACGGTTGGCGTTCATCCGTCACTGTCGGGCGCTCGATATGCCGCTGGCGGACGTCACGCGTTTGCTGAATTTTGTGGATCGTCCCGCGTCGGATTGTGGCGACATCAACGTGCTCGTGGACCAGCAAATCGGTCGCGTCAAGGCCCGTCTGAAGAGTATGCGCGCATTGGAGAAACAACTCACGGCGTTGCGTCGTCAGTGCAGCGAGCCTCACTCAACCAAGGAATGCGGCATCCTGCATGAATTGGTTTCGGCAGCGCACGGCGAGGCTTGTGCCTGCCACGCGGAGCATTAAGTTATGCGCAGTTATCGAACTGGACAAGTCGGTGTTGCAAGCGCGCTGCTTGCGGCGGCGTTATTTGGAGCCAGCACACCCCTGGCCAAGCTGCTGCTCACCAAAATCGAACCCTGGCTGCTGGCAGCGCTTTTGTATCTGGGCTCTGGCCTCGGACTCTACGTTGCGCGAATCGTGATGCGCTCGAAGACGCCGACGCTTAGCCGCGCCGATTGGTGTTGGATGCTGCTCGCGGTGCTGCTGGGCGGTATCGTCGCACCCGTACTGCTCGTGTTCGGCTTACGGGGGATGACCGGATCTGGCGCGTCGCTATTGCTCAACGCCGAAGCGGTTTTGACGGCCGTGATTGCATGGGTTGTGTTCAAAGAGAACGTGGATCGGCGTGTCGCATTCGGGCTGGTCTGCATCGTAGCCGGTGGCGTTGTGCTCGGTTGCGGTGAAACCGGCGATGGCAACTGGCTGTCGGCGTTGGCCATAGTGGGAGCTTGCCTCGGCTGGGGGCTCGACAACAATTTCACGCGCAAAGTGGCGCTGAATGACGCGTCGTTCATCGCCATGGTCAAGGGGCTGGTGGCGGGCACGACCAATCTTGTGATCGCGCTGGCGCTGGGAGCGGCTCTCCCGCCCGCTTCTGCGGTTGGCTCTGCAGCGCTGCTGGGGTTTGCGTGCTACGGTGTGAGTCTTGTGCTTTTCATCATTGGGTTGCGTCATCTGGGCACGGCGCGTGCGGGAGCCTACTTTGCCGTGGCTCCGTTTCTTGGAGCGACGCTGTCGGTACTGTTACTGGGAGAGCCGATTACTGCGTCACTGGTAGCGGCTGGAGCGCTAATGGCGGTTGGTGTTTGGCTGCACTTGTCCGAGCAGCATGGACACCCGCATGAGCACGAAGCGTTGTCACACACGCACAGCCACTCGCATGGCGCAGGGGACGATCACCACGATCACACGCACGACGAACCCCTGATACCCGGTAGGCGACATTCACATCCGCACTATCATCGAGCACAAACGCATTCCCACCCGCATGTACCCGACGCCCATCATGCGCATCAGCACTGAGTTTCGGCTCCCCCCTTGACTGGTAAAGACCATGGCTGACTCTGTGAGTATTAAGTTCTTCGACGAACAGTTTCGCCAGCAGCCGAAGGACGTCGCGCTAACCCTGAACTCGTTCGAGGAACTATCACTGCCCTACCTGAAGGGCGAAGTGCTTGATTTCGGATGCGGTATGGGCAACCTGTCGTTCGCTGCTGCGCGCCAGGGCTGTAAGGTGACGGCATTGGACGCAAGTCCTGCTGCGATTGAGCACATCCGCTCACGTGCCTCAGCTACAGGGCTGCCTGTGTCGCCTTCGCTCGCTGATCTGCGTGACTATCCGCTAGCGGACCACTATGACGCCGTCGTTTCCATTGGCTTACTGATGTTCTTCAACTGCGCAAGGGCTACGAAAATTCTCGGTGACTTGAAAGCGCATGTGCGTCCGGGCGGCATCGCGGCGGTCAACGTCCTGGTGGAAGGTACGACCTATATGGGCATGTTCAACCCGGCGGATCATTGCCTGTTCGCTCCAATGGCATTGCGAGATGAATTCGAGAACTGGACGATTGAGCGGATGGAGTTCAGTGAGTTCGCCGCGCCCGGCGACACGGTGAAGCGCTTTTGTACAGTCATCGCGCGAAACGGTTAGCGCAACTAAGCCCGCAGAGCGTGCTTTTCATCTACATGATGAGTAGTCGGGACTGATCCCCCTGATCATTGGGTCGTGCCGAACGCTCACCTGGTTACCTCTCCCCAGTTTTCGGGATTGTCGTTGCCTGATGCCGTCTATCCTCCTCGGCATGCAAGTACAACGCCGTGGTTTCAAGTGACGCATGCCGAAGATTCTTTTGAATGAATCGAAGATCCGTTCCAGCATCCGCTTGATGTGTAGCAGCGGTATGGCGAAGCCAATGTGTCGAGGCCCGACGCAGTACCGATGCTGCAGCTGAATCGTTCGCAACCAGCGCAGTAGCCGCTCGTTGAAACACATCCTTCACGATCAAATAAATCGCGGTCGATGTCAAACACTGCTCATGGTTCCCTGCGATTGACATCACCAACGGGTCCGCATCCTCGTGTGAAATCACGGCTGGCAACCCACAAAACACCCGATACCGCGCATACGCCTGCATGAGATCCGCACCAACGGGCACGTCGCCCTCAACGTCGCCTTTGCCCACCACACGCAGCCACCAGTTGCCGCGACGAAATAGCAAGTCGGTCGCCCGGGCGTTTGCTGCTTCCGATGCCCTCAAGCCGGTGCCGTACAAAAGACGCAGCACCCACCGCACGCGTTCATAGCGCTGCGTTTCACGTACCGTTTCACGCGGCCAGTTCTCAACAAAATCGAGCACAAACGCCCACGTCGCATGATCGAGGTAGCGTTCGACGCTCGCAGGCTTGCGTCCGGCCTTGCGCCGACGGCGCAGCGCCAGTGGATTCCCGGCCAAATATCCAGCCGCGACCAGATACTCAAATAAGCCGGAGACGATGCCCATGGCGTGACGAACGCTGCCCGGCGCCAACGCGCGCTCAAACAACCGCCGGTTGCTGCCGTGACGGGGTAGCTCCCGGTTCAGCCATTCTTCTCCTGGATCACCCAGAAAGGCTTCGTACGCCAATAAGTCTTCACGTGAGAGGCTCGACAGCGCCTTGCCGCGAGATCGGGTCGCCCAGAGCAGCAAGCGCTCGACCTCCTTGCGGTAGCTGCGCAGCGTATGCGGCGTATCCGCATATTCAGCAAGCCAGGCGCTCACCGCTTCGATGTCGTTTGCCGCCGTGAGCTGGCAGTTTGCCGTGCGTGACCGGTTTGAACCGTCGCGGCCATCGAATTTTGCGGTTGCTGGTAACTCGTTAGCGTTGAATCGAGTCAACGGAGATCGTGCAGGTGGCGGGGCAAGCGACATTTCACTGCTCGGTTTTGCTTTTGCTGGTCTCAGTGATTTCGAAGCGGCGATATTCGACGGTACAAGTCATTCTATTTCGATAATGAGAGTTATCGTAAATATTAGATGATAAACATTATGTATATAACGTAATACGCAAATATACTGTAGCAATTGAAGGCAATTAGAGGATGTTCAGATGGGTCGTATCAGCGATACGCGCGCGCGTACCCGGACAGCGGCTGTGAAATTGGTGTCTGCTGGTCACCGAGCACACGCGATCACGGTGGACTTGATCTACGCAGAGATCAAGCAGGGCAGCCGTACGACGATCAATGACGAGCTCAAACTGTGGAAGGATGAGCAGGCGAAGGTCAATGCGCTGAGCGCGGCGCTTCCCGATGAGGTTGCCAACGCAATGCTGACCACCTGGGCGGTCGCGATAGAGCATGGCGAAAAGGCGTTCGACCAACGACGCGAGGAAATCGAATCAGAGATCGCCACTGCCGTCAAACGGGTGGAAGCCACTGAGGTGGCCCTCGCGGAGCAGCGCGCTCGTACGGAACAACTATCGGCGCAGTTAGGCCAATCGGCTGAACGCGAAGGATTGCAGCGTGCGGAAATCCAGTCCCTCCGGGTTGCGAAACATGAGGCCGACCAGCGCGCCGTGCTTGCTGAGCGGGAAACGGCGTCCGCACGTGCTGAAGCACAAGCGCACGAGTCAACGTTGAAATCCGATCATGCACAACAACTCGCGGATGCGCGGACTGAACTTTCGGCCAAAGAGGCCGAGCTGC
>Ga0209097_10003793_pt1 | contig 11445 bp, 7 predicted proteins | sample AD_UKC052_MetaG_FD_184419 | JGI IMG/M metagenome (GOLD analysis project Ga0209097, IMG submission 184419) | Active sludge microbial communities of municipal wastewater-treating anaerobic digesters from USA - AD_UKC052_MetaG (SPAdes) (version 2) | ecosystem: Engineered > Bioreactor > Anaerobic >... | reverse complement strand
GGCCGGTGTGGGCCAGGAGCTGCAGGGCCCAGGCGCTCATGGGCTCGATGTAGCCGCGGCTGGCGACCTTCATGCGCACGCCTTCATGGAGGACGGCCTCGAGGGTGCGGCGCTCCTCGGGGGTCAAGAAGCGCTCGACGCGGCGCGAGCCGAAGCGCTTGGTGTTGCTGACCGGGTTGCGCATGTCGGCGAGCTCCCAGTCGCGGATGATACGGGTGTACATGCTGCCGATGACGCACAGGATGTAGTCGCCGGCGGCGGGGTGCTCGCGCAGGCTGGCGTGGAGGGACTGAATGCTGCTGCGGGTGACCTGCGTGAAGGGGCGGTCGCCGAGGGCGGGGAGGATGTACGTGTCGGGGTAATGGCGGTAGTTCGATGCGGTGCGGGGCTTGAGGTAGACGTCGATGTATTCGCTGCGGTAGCGCTCGGCGAGCTCGCGGAGCGTCGGCTGCGGGGTTGTGGTGCGGAGCTCCGCGCCAACACGACGGGACGGGGCGCGGGCGTCCAGGCCGGTGCGACGGGGTCGACGAGCGGAGCCCCGGTTGGTTCGACGGGGGCGACCCCGCGCCGGGCATCGCGGTCGTGGTCGCGTTCAAGGATGCTATCGTTCGGATGGAGGACGCATGCGCCGCGACATGTTCGACGACCCCCGCAGTCACGAGGCCGACGATCTGGCCTTGCAGGCCGAGCTGCTCGAGCGCCGCGGAGAGCAGGCTGGCGCGCGCGAGCTGTACCGCCGAGCGGCGGCGCTTGAGGAAGCCCTCGCACGCGAGGCGCCCGTCTCGTCGCCGCGGGTGCGCGGTGTCCTGGCGATCAGCGCGGTCTCGCTGTGGAGCGCGGCAGGGGCACTGCCCCGGGCGATTAGCCTCGCCGATGAATTCCTCTCCGATCACGCGTTGCTGGCAAGCGAAGGGGCCAGCCTGGCGAAGCTGGCCGAGGAACTTCGAGCCCGCGCCGCGCAGGAGCATCACCATGCCCTCCTGGCCGACTGATGGAGAACTGGCTGCGACGCGAGTCCAGTGGGCCCGACTTCGACCGGGCCGACGAATCGCTGGTGAGCCTCGGCTCACAGCTCGTGATCGATGTTAGCGATCGACGCGTCGGAGTGGCCCTGAGCCTACGTCAACGGGAGAGCGCCGAACTTTGCCAGCAACTCCTCGGCATCGATGCGACGGCGCAGCTCGCTGGGCACGGTGCGGGCCTGCAGCTCGGCCTGAAAGCGGTTCATCGCCACCAACTCGCGCAAGCGCTCGGCGGGCGTGCGCTCGAGGTTCGCAGCGAGCAGCGTCACGTCGACGCCGAAGTCGATCGCGGCCTGCCACGCGGAGGGCTCGGAGTGCGTGCGGTCGGGTTCCATGGGTCGCCAGGATAACGCAGCCGAGCGACTCGGTCGAATGGTCCTCCTCGGCCGGCCGACTCGGCCCCAGGGACGAACCTCGGACCCTCATGGCAGCCGCGATCGGCGCCACGGCCCCGCCCTGGGGGAGCTGGCGTCTCGCACGTTACGGGTCTGCAGCAACCGGTCCGACGCTCGCGCGGTGAACGGTGTCCACGCCGACCTGTCTGGCGCGGCGGTGTCAGTTGGCATCACCGCCAACGATGACGAACGCGATCCCCTGCTCGCACAGCCCGCAGCAGGCCCTCGAGATCAACGGGCGAGCGATGCCTGGCCCAGGCGCTCGAGGATGCTGGTGGCCCGTGCGCAAGCACGCAGGCGCTCAAGCGGCGTCAGGCCGAGCGACCAGCGGAGGAGCGTCTGGTCGACCTCGCGCGCTGCCTCGACGAGTTCGGGGTCCCGCAGCGCGACGGCCTGCTCGACCTCATCGGCGGTGGGTTCGAGGACCGTACTCATGGGGCGCAGCTTACAAGCCGCGCGGTTGGTCGACGCACGGTGATTCCGTTGCGCTGCCAGCGCTGCTCGTTCTGCCGAGCGACGCTGCGAGCCCCACGCGGCCGCTATCGACTCGGACGCGGTTCGTCCGGGGTGGCCGCGATCAGTCGGGTGACGATATCGCGGGCATGTGTCGCATGGCGCGACAGGTCGCGCAGCGGGGACCGCAGCGCCAGCGCGTCACCGTCCTCGTACGACACACCGGGCAGCTCCAGTGGATCACCGCCAGGCACGGGAGGCGCGCTCCGAGCACCCGCGCCAGACGCGAAGCGACCGCGGGGTCGCCGCCAGTTCGGGGCCCTCACGGGTGAGCTGTGCGGCGCCGTGGCGGAGGAGGTTGGCGAGGTCGAGCTGTACGGCGGACATTGCAAGCGGTCGGCCACAGCCACTCGAACGTTGCGCCCACTGCGGCGCCGGTGACGAGCACGCCATCGAGCGGCCACCCGTCGCCGCCGCTCGAAGTCGTCACCGGTCCCCGGTGTCGGCGGGCTCTCCGTCGGTGTCGGCCTCATCCTCATCGATTGTGTCGGCTGCGTCCGCTCGCAATGCTCCGCGCCGTACCAGCTCGATCAGCGCATCTGCTGACATTCGTCCCACCGTGTCCGTGCCTGCGAGCAGGCGCTCGGCAAGATCCCTCTTCTCCGCGTGCAGGGCGAGCACCGCCTCCTCGATGGTGCCTTGTGCGATCAGGCGAATGACCGTGACTGGGCGCGTCTGGCCGATCCGATGCGCGCGATCGGTGGCTTGATCCTCGACGGCAGGGTTCCACCACGGATCGAGGTGAATGACGTGATCGGCGGCCGTCAGGTTGAGCCCCGTGCCGCCGGCCTTCAGCGAGATCAAGAACAGGTCGGCGCCTCCGCGCTGGAACGCCTCGACGGTGCGGGCCCGCTGATCGACGGGCGTGGATCCATCGAGGTACGCGAGGGAGATTCCGCGGGCAGTGAGCGCCTCTCGAACGACCGCCAGGTGATCGGTGAATTGGCTGAACACCAGCGCGCGGTGCCCCGCCTCGCGCAGCTCATCGACGATCGCCAGGAAGGCCGCGAGCTTCGAGGATGGGCCGGTCCAGGTCTCGTCGAACAGGCGCGGGTGGCAGGATAGTCTCCGGAGGCGGGTGAGCCATCCGAGCACCGCGAAGCGCTCGCTCGGCTCGGTGGCCTCGGCGATGGCGACCGCGGCGGCGAGTCGCGCCGTCTCGTAGAGCTCACGTTCGGCGCTCGAGAGCGTCACGAGTCGGTCGAGCTCGATCCGCGGCGGGAGCTCCGGCAGCACGGCCTCCTTTGTTCTCCGGAGCAGGAATGGGCGCAACACCCGGGCGAGCGCGGCGCGTCGCTCGGCGCTCTGGTCGCGTTCGATGGGCGCCGCGAAGCGCTCGCGGAACTGCGGCCAGGTCCCGAGCAAGCCCGGTGATATGACCCTGAACAGGCTCCACAGCTCCCCGAGATGGTTCTCGATGGGGGTGCCGGTGAGCGCGACGCGGAAGTCGGCTTGCAGTCGCTGAACCGCCCTTGCTCTCCGCGTGACCGCGTTCTTGATCACTTGCGCCTCGTCGAGCACCAGCGTGGCGAAGTGCACGCTGGCGAGCGCGTCGTCGCGCGTGACGACCCCATAACCGGCGATGAACAGGTCCCCCGGTCGCGCATCGGTCAGCAGGGCCTCGCGGTTGGACCCGCGATAGGGACGTGCGCGCAGCTCCGGCGCGAAGCGTGCGCACTCCGAGAGCCAGCCCGGCGTGACTGAGATCGGCGCGAGCACCAGCGCCGGGCCGAGCGCGGCGCGGTGCACGAGCAGCGCGAGGGTTTGCAGGGTCTTGCCGAGTCCCATGTCGTCCGCGAGGCAAGCGCCTGCGCCCCATGTGGCAAGTCGAGTGAGCCAGCGGAAGCCGTCACGCTGATAGGGACGGAGATCGGCGCGCAGGCCGGCAGGGAGCGCCGAATCGAGGTTGTGGGCGAGGCTCGTCCGCTCGCGGAGCGCGTGCCAGGCAGCATCCGAGGAGGGCTGCTCGTCCATCAGTTCGGCGAGCACGGGCGCAGCGGCGAGGCCTGCCTCGAGCCCTCCGCGGCCGTCGAAGATCAGGTCCCGCGCGGCCTCGAGGCGCTCGCGCAGATCCGCCGCGAGGGCGACGAACATGTGCGGGCCGATGATCACATAGCGCCGGCCCTGGCGGATCGCTTCGAGCAGGAGCGCGAGGGCGACGCGATGGCCGTCGATCTCGATTCCACCCTCGATGCGCAGCAAGTCGCGTGTATGGGTGATGCGGACACGGAGCTCCTTGCGGGTCACCTTTCCGAGCCAGCGCCATGCTCGCGCATCCTTCGGCCACTCGACGATGACCTCGGCCCCAAGCTCGGCGAGCGCCTCAACGACGGCGAGGATGCGCTCCTCGCCGGTGAGACGATGGCGCCACCTCGCCTCTTTCGTCGTACCATCGAGCGGCAATCGGACCATGACGCGCTCCGCGGCCAGGTGCTCCGCGGCGTGATCGCGTCGCGCCGAGAGGCAGAGCCCGCCGGATGCTCCGACGACCAGGACGGACCCCTCACCAGGCGGCCCGAACACGGCGCCCGGCACTGGACGGACGCCGATCTCCACGAGCAATTCCGTGTCGTCGACCGGCGTGAGCCGCACGACCGGCCGGCTGTCGGCGTCACGGACTTCTCCGGAGAGCATATCAGGGAGGTGTAGATCGATCGTGTGCTGGATCGCGCCGAGTCGCTGGAGGAGCTCGTCGTGGCTCTCCGGGGGGAAGACCGGCTGGTGGCGCTCAAGCGCCTGGGCGAGGGCCTGTGCCATGCTTCCGAGCGGTGTCAGGGTGACGACGAGCCTATCGACGTCGACGTCGATCACCACGGAGGACTCGGCGTGTGCGAGCAACTCGGCCGCCGTCCAGCGGGCACCACCGATCAGGAAGCGCAGCACGAGGCCGCCGGCGTCGGCGACGAGCTCCACGCCGAGGCGCGCGCGCTGGACCTTCACCGGCTCGGCCGGGCGCTCGGCGAGGAAGACCCGTGGGTGTCCGACGAGGGTGTCGAGGAGTCGGCGTAGGCGGGCGCGCGACAACGATGGGCGTGAACGCGGCGACGGTGCGCCGCCCTCGGTGAGCACCGCGATGGCGGCTGCGTCCGCGTCGTCGGCGAACAGTTCGGGCGCTGCGAGCAGCTCCGCAACGTCAACGAGCTGGCCCGCCGAGAATCGACCATTGCGGAGCGATCGCTGAAACAACGGCTCGATCGCGTCGAGCTTACGAGCGGTATTGCGGATACGAAACGCCAGCCGGGCGGGTGCCCTGGGGGACTGCTCGAGCGCCATTGCGTCGAGGGCTGCATCGAGCTCTTGCAAGGCGAGCGACCAGGCGGGGGGTGCGAGGACTTGAGGCGGCTCGTCCGGTAGACCGAGCCGCTCGAGCCACGCCTGTGCGCGCCGCTCGACGTCGAGGAGTCGGTCGGTCGGCCAGCTCGTGCCTGGCAGAGGGAGCTCTTTGCGCAATCCGTGGCTCTTTCGCTGAGCGTCGAGGAAGCGGGCGAGCGCGAGCGCCTTGCGGAGCTTGCCGATGTCCGCGTCGGGCTCCGCCAGGAGCTGGGTGTCTGCGAGGCGCGCGAGCGACTGAACTTCCTGGCCCTGCCACACGATCCGTCGGTCGATCGCCGTGCGGGCCCCCGAGGGATCGCCGTGGAGCAGACATATGTCCGCGTCGCGAATGGCCACGCGGAGTTCGAGGGTCGATGAGCGCGTCTTCGCGTCGTCGGGATTTGAATGTATCGGCTCGACGACGACGAGCAGCTCGGCGAGGCGGCAGTCTCCCTGGCTCGCGCCGAGGCCCTCCTCGATGACGGCGGTGGCACGCTCGGGCGCCCCTTCACGGAGTGACGCGAAGGCGAGCAGATGATAGGCGTGTTGCCGGCGCTCCGGGATGATGGCGCGCAGGTCGATTCCTTCGAGCCGGTCGCGCACCTCGGCCCAGTGCTCGGCCTCGGCCAGCGCCTGAGCCTCCAGTAACATCAGGTGCGGATCCGAGGGCCAATTCTCCTTCAACCGCCGGAGGAGCTCGTCGGCGACCGTCGACTGGCCCGCGGAACAGAGCATGTCATATGCCACCAGGAGATTGACAATATCCGCATCATTTGCGGTGAGCCGTCGCTGCATCCACGTCATCGCCGACCGCTCGGGCTGGTCCTTCAGCTCTCGGACAGATTCGTAGTGTGTCTCGTCGAGCTTGGTGGAGCGCTTGCAGAGGTAACCGATATCCGGCACCTGCACGCGCTCGGGGTCCGGAGCGCAGTCCGGGAAGATGGGACATTCGGCTCCCAGCGGCACCGCATGCAGCCGCTCGTGATCCGGAATCAGCGCGAAGACGTGCTGAGAGGCGGGGTCGTGCGCGAGAAACGCGAACGTAGGGAGTTGCGTCTGGTAGAGCCGTTCAACCGGTCGGTCGAGTTGCCGGGTGCCCAATGCATGGAGTGAGATCTGGTCGTTGTCGTCGTAGGCGACCATGAAGCTGGTGCGGTGGGCCCGCGAGGTGGCGGCGGCCCACGGGCGCTCCCCATTCATGTCGTCGAGCCACACGGGCGCCGAAGCTCTCCCGGCGGCCTGGATCTCCATGAAGCCGACCCGCTCGCCGTTCTCGTCTTCCTCGCCGACAAACACGAGGATTCGTCCGTCCGAGGGGTGAACGATCGCACCGCGGACGCTTGCGGGCAGCTCAATTCTGCCGCCATTCACCAGCGCACCGCCGGGATGATGGAGCGTGAGGGTCGTATCGCGCCTGGAGTAGGCGATCGTGGGCTCGGGGGCCCCGAGGAGCGGCCGAAACCACCAGCCGTCCGACATCTCGCGCACCACGCGTCGTTGCTTCAGGTCCACGACCCGGGTGCGCGCCGGGCCGGTGCCGTGACGCGAGTGGATCCATACAAGGCGCGCATCCGCGATCTGCATCAGATCGACGATATCGCCGGATGCGATTTCGCGGCTCGATCGCCAGGACAGCGGATCCCAGGTCGCCAGGGAGAGCTCGAGCACCGCGCCCTGGTCGCCCGCGACAACGAGCGTGCCTGCGGGCGAGATCGCGGTCACGCAGTAGTCGAGCGGCTCGGGGGTTCGGATCACCACATGGGCGCGGACACGCCCGGCCGCGAGATCAATCGTGTGGAGGAATAGCCAGCGGTCGCAGCACTCGAGCAAAATGAGCGAGCTCGCGTCGGCATCGATCCAGGGGAGCACGTCTTCGTGGCCCGTCGAGATGGTCAACGGCACGCCCAGCTCGATGGTCCGGGGCGTCTCATGCTGTGCCTGCGCGTCGTCGCCCACCTCGTACACCCAGACGCCGAACGCGCGGCGGACTGCGGCCGTCGCCGCGGCGATCTGGTCCTGTCGACCGGGGCGCTCGGCCTCGCTGGCACGCGCGAGCAACTGCTCTGCCACCGCTCGCGCCGCGAGTGGATCTGCGGTCTGCAGGAGGCGCTCATAGGATGCTTCCATCTCCTTCGTCTCGAGCAGAGTCCGTGCGCTCGTGCGGAGCGCCTCGGCGGCCTCGCGGTCCGCTGGATCGAGCTCGCGGAGCCCGACCTTGCCGAGCACTTCCAGCGCGCCGGCGGCGTCGCCTCCCGCGAGCGCGCCATGGGCCTTCGCCAGCAGCCCGGCGAGTTCGCGCTGGCGTTCTTCGCGGAGTCGCTGCCGGAGCAGGGCCGCGAGCCGCGATGCCGCGGGGAGGCCCGCGAGCGCACGTTCGTGTGCCGACAGCTTGCGAAGCGCCTCCTCGGGCTCATCGTCCGCGTTCGCCGTTGCTTCGCCGAGGGCCAGGACCGCGCTCACAGCCTCCTCCGCGTCCGATCGCTTGCCGAGTATGTGCTCGACATCGTCGAGCATCGGCAGGCCAGTCCTCTCTCGCACACGACGTCGCGTCTCCGGTGACAGCGAGGCGTATCGCGTGAGGCCGGCTCTTTGGTCGCGGTCGGCGAAGTGACGCGCCACCTCGCTGACCTTGGCGTCGATATCGCGTGCCGCGGCCTCTTCCTCGAGGGCGGCGAGGCGGCCAGCGAGCTTCTCATTCGGAGGGGCAGCAGCGAGCGCGATTCGTGCGACGTGACACGATGCGCTCAGGACCTCCGGGTCCGCCTGCGTGAGCGCCTGTTCTGCTGCGTTCACCAGTCGCTCGGCCTCGCTGGCCCGCTGCTGCTCGACCGCCGCACGCACGGTGCGCCGGGCCACCGCGCTGTCGGGGAAGCGCGCGAGCAGGTGCTCGGCGAGGCGACGAGCCTCGTCGATCGCGCCCGTCGCGAGCACACGCGTGAGCTCCGCCTCGAGAGGCCGGCGCGCATCCTCGCGGGACCGTGCGATCTGGCGCGCCATCTCTTGCGCGCCGAGGTGCGCTGAATCGTGCGAGCGGGCCTCGTCGCAGAGGCGGGTCGCCTCGTCGAGCTCACCAGCCATCAGCGTCGCTCCTGCGAGCGCGACCAGCACCTCGGCCGCCGGGGTCCCTTCGGCCCGACCGAGCAGGGCCCGCGCACGTTGCCGCTCCCCGCAGCGCGCAGCCGCCAGCGCGAGCGGCAGTCGCACGTCGGGTGACGCGAGCACCTCGCGCGAGAGGTGCTCGCCGAGGTCGAGCGCCTCACGATCGGCCGCCAGATGATCGATCAGCAGGCCGAGGAGGGCGCGCGCGGCCGCCTCCGCGCCACCGGACAGCTCGAAGGCGTGCGTGAGGGCCGTGCGCGCGAGCTCGAAGTCGTACTCCTCGATGGCCTGGAGGCCTTGCCGGATCAGCACGTCGACGGGGGAAGCCGCGATCGGCGGGTCGGCCGCGGGAGCAGCAGGAGCGGGCGAGCCAGGTGGCGGGAGTTTGGCGTGCTTGCGTGCCATGCAGGGGCCTGGACCCGTCATGCCACACTGGGGCCGGCGCGTGGGCGTTTTTGCGCGGCAAAAGTGGGAGCGATGAGGGGGTGACGCCGCCCTGCCCGCGGTCCGAAGTTGGAAAGGTGCCCGGCGGAGTGCCGGCACACTCCTCGATGTCCGCCGTTGCCGGTCCATTGGAGGGATAGACCCGCAGGCTCAGCGATGGCAGCACAAGGGACGAGCGTGGCAAGACGTGGAGTTGCTCTCAGACGCCACAGGATTGCCCTGCGGGGCGAAAGCCGAGAATCGAGCGCCGCGTCGCCGGGAGAGCTCAGAGGACGTCGGTGGCAAGCTCGGTGGACGTCGGTGGCAAGCTCGGTGGACGTCGGTGGCAAGCTCAGTGGACGTCGGTGGCAAGCTCGGGGGACGTCAGTGGCAAGCTCAGGGGACGTCGGGTGGCAAGTTCAGGGGACACGTGAGTGGCAAGCTGAAGGGCGTAAACTACATACAATCGAGCGTGTCAGCGGGCGATAATGGCGGCTTGAGTAGTCAGGGGGCCAATAGTCCGTATGTGGTCGGCAATGCGCAGCGCAAAAGTAAGCCGAGGAAACCACCGGCAGTGGTCGAGTCCGCCGATTGCGGCGGCGGTGCAGACCGCTCGGCCGTCAGCGGCCGCCATTCGGCCGCCGCTGCCAACCACTCGGCCAACCCAGTCCGCTCAATTGTTCGTCCACTCAGCGCATCGGGCGCAACGTGCCGACTCGCGCCGACTCGCGCCAGGCGCGAGGTCGTCGACTTCTTCGATCGCGTTTCCGTTCGCCGCGGCGTCCCGCATAACCAGCGTGTGACCGCGCCGGCTCGCGTTCGCGCTCGCGCTCGCCCGCCTGAACATGCGCGCGAGTGGACGCGTTGCCGCTGGCCGCCTCGCGGTCAAGGTCGCCCGGCAGCACGGGCGCCGCGATCCGCGAGGCGACCGGCCGGCTTGTGCACTCATGGCCGGCGCCGCTGCGAGAACGGGCGCATCTTTGGTGGCTGGTAGCACCACCATCGCCACAGCGTGTCCCAGGGGGAGCCCTCAGGGACCCCGACGGAGTGCACTTCATTGTCGACGACGGTTCGAAGGATCCGTCCCTCACCTGCGCCGTCAATTCCCTCAACGTCGGCAAGCAGTACGTTGAAGAGAAAGGCGGCCCACGGCCAGGGCGCACCGTCCGGGAGATCCTCGGGCAATAGCACGCGCGGCGAGAGGGTCGCCAGAATGGCGAACGCGGAGATGATCTGTGCGGCCTGGTCGGAGGACCAGCGCGCGCGCCAGGAGCTTGAGCCCTGCCAGCCATGGCTCCGCAGTGCGGCGCGTTCGTCCGCGTTGAACACCAGCGCGTGCGCGCCATCCGGGTGGCGAGCATCGTGGTGGGAGGAGAAGATGCCCTCGATCGCCGTGCCCTCACGGTTGGAGGTGCACCACGCGGGGTAGCCCGCGGGCGCGACCTTGATCGACAAGGCCTCGTAGAGCGGCGGGTAGCCGAGCTCCTCGTCCTCCCAGTGCTGGTAGATCGGGAGCCGGTCGAGCGTCGCATCGGGGAAGCGCAAAGCGAGGGCGGTATGCACCGTCTGCATGGCGTTCTCCACCGCTCGAGACGGGTAGTCGGTCACTTCGCCATTATGCGGGCAAGAGGGTCATCGGTGAACTCCCCTCGACCTGCTGCTGGCGGATTTTGGGTCTGTGTAGCGGAGCGTGAGACGTCAGAAAAGTCCCCGAATTCGGCCTCGTGGAGGCGATTGTGGCCCGGCTTCGTCGTACGGGTCCTGCCGACCGGCAAGCAGGTTTTCTCGTCCGCCACCAGGTCGGTGACACCCTCAAGCGCGAGAAGATCGGGCTCATGGGCCCGGACCTCGGCGTCGACGAGGCGCGCCGCCAGGCGGTCCTGATCCTCGGCGGCTACGCGCGAGACGAGGCAGCCGCCGAGCCGGCCCTGCGTCGCGCCGCGCGGAAGGAGGTGGCGCCCGAACCCACATCCCGGGCATGTCGTCGCTCCCTGCCCAGCGTATCCAGGCCTCGCGGATGCGTACAGCTCAAATCTGCCCGACAGCACAGCTAACGCCGTCATTCGGCACAGCGCCACGTGAACAACAGGGCACGCAGTCGGCCGCGGCCAGCCGACCCCACAGACTCGAGTTACCGACCAGACCCACCCGACGCGCAGGCCCGCCTGGTGCTGATCGAGGTCGTTCGCGCCGCGGTCGCGGGCGCACGCGCACCGGGTGCTGCATGTGGCAGCCTGGCGTGCAGGTGCGCAGGCGGCGGATCAGCGTCGCCGGAGGAACAGCACCAGGTCGACGAGCAGCCCGACGGCGAGGCCGATCGCGCCGAGCATCAAGAAGCCGGCGAAGGCCGCGAGATCGGCCCACCCGTTGTTCGGGCCGGTGAACTGGACGAGCATCCACACCAGCCCGCTCGCCAGCCCGATGTGGGCGCCAGCGAAGGTCGCGCGGAGACCGAGGAAGGCGAGAAGCGCGAGGATCCCGGTCGCGCCCGAGACGACGCCGAGGGCGGTCCACACCGTCGGCCACGGGGGCGGCTGTCCGCTGTTGAAGTGGCCCGCGCCGAGCAGCACGGCCGTCCATAGGAGGGCCGTGACGACGAACACGAGCAGCCACCACGGGCTCTTTCGCGGGGGCAGGAGCGCCATGAGGGCGAGGATACCCGATCTTCCCCACCTGTCCTC
>Ga0209097_10003792_pt1 | contig 11446 bp, 2 predicted proteins | sample AD_UKC052_MetaG_FD_184419 | JGI IMG/M metagenome (GOLD analysis project Ga0209097, IMG submission 184419) | Active sludge microbial communities of municipal wastewater-treating anaerobic digesters from USA - AD_UKC052_MetaG (SPAdes) (version 2) | ecosystem: Engineered > Bioreactor > Anaerobic >... | reverse complement strand
CGGTTGCCATCAAAGTCCTGCGTCGCGAGCTGAGCGAAAACACAGAGTTATCCAGCCGCTTTCAGATGGAAGCCGAACTGGTTACGCGCATTGGCCATCCCAACATCGTCGCGGTGTACGACTTCGGACGACTTGCGGATGGCTGCATGTACTACGTCATGGAAATGATTGCGGGCGACAGCCTGCGCGCACGCCTGAAGCGCGGCACTTTAAGCGACCAGGAAATCGTCGAGGTCTTCGGTCCGCTGCTGTCAGCAGTGCGCGCGGCCCATGAGATTGGCGTGGTACACCGAGATTTAAAGCCTGACAACGTAATGCTGGTGGCAGGCTCGTCGGGCACGGCTGCTAGCGTCAAGCTACTCGACTTTGGTATCGCCAAGATTCGTGATGAGCAGCCGGGCGTTGTGAAGCTACATGCTGCACTGGATACCAAAGATGGCTTGGCCACAGCTGCGGGCGCGATCATGGGCACGCCTGCTTATATGGCGCCAGAGCAGATCAAGAATTCCTCCGGTGTCGACAAGCGCGCTGACATCTACGCCATCGGCATCATGCTGTACGAGGCGCTTGCAGGACAGCGTCCGTTTAGCGGCGGCAGCTCGGCAGAGCTTTTGGGAGCGCACCTTTATCAGGAGGCAACCCCTCCCAGCGAAACGGCCAAGCAGAAGGGAATTCCCGAGCGCAAAGTGCTGTGGCGCAAGGTTGATCCGGTGGTGCTGCGTGCGATTGCAAAGGCTCCCGCAGAGCGCTATCAGGACTGCTCAAGTCTGCAGCAGGATCTAGAGGCCGCGTGGGGTCAGAGCTTCTCCTCGGTGCGCGGGGCTTCGCTCAGCGGCGCGGTCCCGCTGGCAAGCCTGACGGCAAACCCTGCGCTGCAGCCTGCGGCCTCCGCTGCTGCACCCACGCGCCGGGCGGGTGTGCTTGCAGCTAGTGTGGCAGTGGCTGCGCTGCTGGCTGGTGGCGGTGCGTATTTTCTACGCGGTACTGGCACGCAGCAGACGCCCGTTGTCGCAAAGCAAAGTGGTCGCGCGCAGGAGCTTCTGACCAAGGCCACCACCGGCGGTCCCGCAGAGCGGCGGATGCTGATGGAGGCGATTGACAGCGTCGGCGCGCGCGCCCATTTGCCTCTTTTAGCGCAGGGCCTTAGCGATGACGACCCTGGTGTCGCGCGCGCTGCGCTGCAAGCGGTCCTGCGGCTGGGGCAGCCCGGCGACACACTGCTGGCAGAGCCTCTGCAAGGACTGGCGGGACAGCAGGTCGGCGCGATGGCGGTGGACCTGGCGGCGGCGCGCATGCGTATCGGTGAGCCCGATGCACAGGGCGTGCTGATGGCGATGCTGCAGAGTCCAATTCCGACACCAGAGGCGCGACTGCGCGCGGCTCTGGCGGTGGCCGAGGCGGGCAAGCTCCCGCGGGCGCCGCTGCGACAAGCACTGGAAGCAGCACTGCGGTCAGGAACGGTTCTGAAAGCGCTGCGGCGCGATGCGTTGGTCAAGCTCGCCGTGCTGCAAGATCCAGAAGCACTTAGCCAGTTGCAAGCAGCCGCGCAGAGTGGTGCCGCTGGTGGCGAGCAGCAGACCGAGGCGCTGCTGGTGCTGGCGCTGGCGCATCAAAAAAATGCCGCTGAAAATCTCCGCATGGCCACAGAGCTGGCGTCGGGGAGCGACCTGATCGAGCTCGCGGTAGTACTCGCGCAAGTTGGCGACAAACGGGCAGTTGGCCTGCTGCTACCGTTGCTAAAAGATGTGCAGCCCAAGGTGCGACTGCGCGCGCTGGGGGCTTTGTGCCAGCTGGCCAGTGCGGGTCTGTTTCCTGCTTACGAAAAGACCTTGGCTCCGCTGCTAAGTGATGCAGACCCACAGATCGCGCTGACTGCCGCGGTGGCGCTACTTGGAGTCGGTCAGCCAGTTCCGGCTTCGACCCAGACCGCTGCACCGTAACCCCCGCTTCGGTGGGAGAAACGCCGCTAGAGATGACAGAGAACGCAAGCTCCAACGCTGAATCGCTCATTGGCATCACCGTCGGTGATTACAAGATCATCGACATCATCGGGCGCGGTGGCATGGGTGTGGTCTACACCGCTGAGCACATCCAGCTGCACCATCAGACCGCGTGCAAAGTCCTGCGTGCTGAGATGGCGAGCCACCCCGAGACCGTCGACCGCTTCCTGCAAGAAGCGAAGTTTATCAGCCGCATTCGCCACCAAAACTTGATCGATATCTTTGATATCGGCGAGCTGCCCGACAAGCGCCTGTACTACGTGATGGAGAAGCTGACTGGCCGCACGCTGGCGCAGTCGCTGCAAGGCCAGAAGATGGCGTTTGCAAACATCGTTACCATCATGAATCAGATCTGCGCGGGCCTGTCCGCTGCGCACGCGGCGGGGCTTGTGCATCGTGATCTGAAGCCGGACAACTTGTTCCTAGTCGAGCGTCCCGGCGAGCCGCCGCTGCTTAAGATCATGGACTTCGGTGTGGCCAAAGTGATGGACCTGTCCAGCACGGAGGCGAAGCTGACGCGGACTGGGTATCTGGTGGGCACTCCGCAGTACATGTCGCCCGAGCAGATCAACGGCACGGCGGTGGACAAGCGCACCGATATCTACGCGCTCGGCGTCATCCTGTACGAGATGAGCACCGGCACGCCGCCGTTTCGCGGTGACACGCTGGGCCAGATGCTGATTGCGCACCTGCAGCAGATCCTGCCCGCCATCGATCCCAAGCTGCGCAACGAAGATGTGCCCGCGGGCATTGAGTTTATTATCCGCAAAGCGCTGGCCAAGGATGCAAATGAGCGCTACTCCAGCGTCGAGGAACTGAGCGCAGATCTGCAGCGCCTTGCCGCAGGTGATCCGACGCAAGCCGCGGCCTGGTACAAGGACTATCAGCCGCGCGAGCTGGCCGCGATTCAGACGCTAAGTGGCAATACGCTGAACTTGCCGCTGACTCCGCAGTCGCGACGCAAGCGGGCGCTGTGGCTGGCGGCGACGCTGGTGCCGGGGCTGGTGATGTGCGGCGTGGGTGGTTACCTGTGGCTTAAGCACAGCAAGCCGATACAGCAGCCGGTGGTCCAGCGTCCGCTGCCGCCGCCGCCCAAGCGCGAAGAGATCAATATGCTGGCGCTGCGCTCGTACTCGCTGACCGTGCTGCAGGAAGGACTGAAGGATGGCGATGTGCAGCCTCGGCTCTTGGCGGTGGATGCGCTGGCGGCCAGTCGCGATACGCGTCATCAGGCGCTCCTGGAGCAGCGGCTAACTGATGCCGACCCGGTGGTGCAGGCGAGGGCGGCGGCGGCGCTGGCGCAGATTGGGGCGCGCTCGGCAGTCAAGTCGCTGCAAAAGCTAAGTGAAGAGACGCAGGACGCCAAGGTGCGCATGGCCGCGCTTGAATCCCTGGCGCGGCTGGGTGAGCCAAGTGCGGTCAAGCTGCTGGAGAAGCAGGCGAAAGCCAAGGTCAAGGCCAAGGACACCGAGGAGCAGCGTCTGCAGCTACTGGCCGCGCTGGCGCTGGAGGACCTGAGCCCGACGCACGCCGCGCAAAAAGTGGTGACCAAGCGCCTGGCTAAACCGGTGGAGCCCGATGATGTGTTGCTGATCCTGACCCGTCGCGCCAAGCACGGTGACGCCGAGGCGCAGGAGCAGCTGGCGACGCAGATGGGCGATGCGACGACGCCGGTGGGACGGCAGCTGGCGATTGCGGCGGTGCTGCACAAGCAACACTCCGAGCCGGCCAAGACGCTGCTGAGCAAGGTCGCAGGTGAGAAAGGTCCGCAGCAGGTCTTGGCGGCGCAGCTGCTGTGTTCTGCGGAAGATCCGACGTCTCTGCCGGTGCTGCGTAGCGCGTTTTCTGAGCAAGGTCGTCCGCCGTACGAGCGGCTGCTGGCAGCGGAAGGCATGGGCAGCTGTGGCAGTCGCAAAGATGCGGGCCTGCTTGCCAAGACCTTGCGCGGGGATGAAAAAAGTCCGCTGCTGCGGCAGGCGGAAGCGGGCGCCATTTTGCAGCTGGCCAGCGGTGATCCCGCCGTGCTGGCCGAGCAGAACCTGACCTGGGCGCAGGCCGCGCTGACCGACGAAAACTGGACCGTGCGCGAGTCGGCAGTGGCGATGCTTGGGGATGTAGATCCGCAGCACGCGGTGCCGCTGCTTGGGCAGGCGATGAAGGATCAGCGCGTCGAGGTTCGCCAGAGCGCAGCGCAGGCGCTGGGTCGCACCAAATATCGCGGCGCGATCTCGGTGTTGGGAGGCGCGATTGCGGACTCGAGTCGGACGGTGCGCCTAGATGTCTTGCGCTCGATTGGCAAGGTCAGCACGCACCTGAAGAAGCGCGGCGAGCAGCCGATGGATGCGACGATGCAGGCGCAAATTCAAAAGACGCTGATTGCGACTGCTGACACCGGTGATCCGGGCGAGCAGGTCATGGCGGCAGCCACGCTGATGCGTATGGGCGATGAGAGTCGACGCGACAAGCTGAAGCAGGCGCTGTCTGCCGATGATCCAGAGCTGAAGAAGCTGGCGATTGAGGAGTCCTCCGCCGACCCGGAGCTGAGCAAGACGGGGCTTTCCGGGCTCTTGACGGATAAGGAGTTCGCGGTGCGCTTTCAAGCCGCTTGCGAGCTGGCCGAGCAGGGTCGCAAGGACGGCACCTCAGTGCTGCGGGAGGCCCTGGCGCTAAAGGGAGTGGATGGCTTTAAGGCCTATGGTCTGCTCAAAAAACTTGGGGAATCGGCGCCTCCTCCAGCGGATTTGACGACGCTGCTGGCGGTGGGGGATGCCAGCGTGCGCGCCAGCGTGGTGGAGACGGCGATGGGCCTGCCGGTGGCCGATGCGGTGCCGGTGTTGCGCCAAGCCAGCAAGGATTCTTCATCAGCGGTGCGGCAGAAAGTACTGGCGGTGGTGGCCAGCTGGTCCGAGGCGGATGGCACGGCGTCAGGGCTGCCGATTGTGCGGACGCTGGCGGACGACTCGGATGTGGTGGTGCGCTCGCGCGCAAGCCTGCTGGTGACGCGGCTTGTGCCCAAGGCTCCGCCTGAGCCAGAGGAGGCCCCCGCGCCGCCAGCAGCTCCAGAGGGAGTTGGTGCAACCGCAGCTGTGGCTGCTGCGGATCTGGCGGCTGCTGCGGACTTGCTGGCAGCATCGGACTTGGGCGCAACTGCGGACCTTTCCCCGGTTGTTGCACCGACGGTACCGGCACCTACTCCGGACCTGGCAGTGGCGGCTCCTGTTGCTCCTCCAGTAACGTCGGAAGCGGCGGCACCGACAGCGGCTCCTGCGACTGCGGGCGGTGAGGCGCCAAAGCTCGACAAGGCTGAAGAGAAAGTGCGGGTCAAGCAAGCGCTGGACGCGTCCGAGCGACTGCTAAGCCGCGGCGAGTATGACAAGGCGATTGCCGTGCTGGATGAGGCGCGCAAGGTCTCGGCCAGCAAGAACCTGTCGATGCAGATTGGGCAGGCCTACGAGCTGTGGTCCGAGCAAGAGAGCGGCGGCAAGCAGAAGTCGCTGACGAAAAAGGCCATCGAAGCCTACAAGCAGGCCAAGACGCCCGCCGCCAAAGAGCACATCACCGAGCTGCAAGAGCGCCTCAAGTAAGCAGACTCCTCGCCGCTTGGCGATTTGTCGCGGCGGCTTCCGCTTGATTCCCAACACCCAGGATCACACACGCAGAAAGTAAGCGTATAGCTGCGTAATACGATGCCATTTGCTGAAATTCAGCTGAAATTCGCCAATTTCTCGTCAGAACAGCTTAGTTCGACCTGATATCGGCAGATTTGGTGATTTTTAGCGCTATTTCGGCAGGTCACTGGCGCTAGATCCGCGACTTGGCTGGGGCTTTTCGGAGTGCTCAGAAATAGGACATCAGGTGTTCACCTGCGGCCATTGTGGGCGGTCTTTCGGCGGGGCTACGCTGACTTTGCGCTCGGTTGGGCAGGAGCTCTGCGCACAGGGTGCTGACGGGACCGTACTTGGAGGGGGAACAGATGTCGAACAGTGCGTTTCAGCCCACGAGTGGGGCGTGGTATCTGCTGGAGTTTGCCGACCTTCGCCGGATTGATTCCGATGCGAATACTCGGGTTCGCATCCGGGTCAAGGATGGCTCGACGGCGGATGATGCTGTGATCGAGGGTTGTCAGTTGGCGCTTGGGCTGGCGGCCAACACCCACGCGCAGTGGCGCTTCGACGAGGTCGAGCCGGGCTGGTTTACCATCGTCGCCCGTCACAGCGGCAAGGTCATCGACCTCGACTACGCATCAGGGGCCGAGGGCGCGCGCTTTAAGCAGCTGACCCGCCACCCTGCAAACTCTCCCAATCGATTTGCCCAGCAGTTTAGTGTTTCGAAGGTACGCGGCGGCTTTGTGCTGCGCTGCCGTGCGTCGCAGAAGGTGGTGTCGGGGACAGAGCCAGACACCACTGGGATCTGCAAGATTGTGCAGTCGCAGTACGACGCCAAAAAGTCCGAAACGGTCATCATCACTCGCTACGAGACGCCTGCCTTTGTGCCCGTGCCGCAGACTTGGTACCGGGTGCGTTTTCAGCACTCGAACTTCCTCATGGACGTGCTTGGTTCTTCGACGGCCAATGGCGCCAACGTGCTGCAGTGGCGCGAGATGCTGTCCCCAAACCAAGAGTGGCGGCTGGAGCAAGTCGAGCCCGGCTGGTACGTCCTTATCGCCCGCCACAGCAATCAGGTGCTAGAGGTCGAGGGCGGCTCGATGAGCGACGGTGGCAACATCCTGCAGTGGCCTCGGCACAACGGCACCAACCAGCAGTGGGCGATTCGGGTGGTTGGCGGCGGCTATGTGCTGATAAACCGACGCTCGGGCAAGGCGGCGTCGGTGACTACAGCGGGGATTGCCGAGGGCGCAACCGTGTATCAGCAGACACTGGGCAAGGCTGGCTATGCGCAAGCGGTCGACTTTGAGGTAGCGCCGGGTCCTGCTCTCAGTCCTGAGGTTGGCTATTACTACACCCTGAAGTCAGGCTCGGGAAGCGCGGGGCTGGCCGTAGAGGCGGGTCGTGTCGAGGACGGCGCAGCAGTGGTGCTGACGCAGCTTACGGGACAGCCGTTTAGCCAGTGGCGGTTTGATGCGGTTGATCCAACCTACTTTGTGCTGACGGCGCGTCACTCAGGTAAGGTGCTGGCGGTAAATGGCACCGCGTCCACCGACGGTCTGCGCCTGATCCAGACCACCAACACCGGCGCCCAGAACCAGCACTGGCGACTAGAGTCGAGTGCCTTTGGTCTGGTGCTGCGCAACCGTCAGACCGGCAAGGTCTTTGACGGCATGATCAGCATTAATGATGGCTTGATCTACGCCTGCCAGATGTCCTCCTCTGGCAGTGCTAGTCAGGCGCTGGCTGCCGCGGTGGTGGCGCTGCCCGATCTCAAGCCGCGTACCGACGCTTATTACTCCCTAACGTTTGCGCACAGCGGCAAGGCGCTGTCGGTAGGGCAGGGGAAGCAAGACGTGGGCGCAGTGGTATGGCAGGGGAACTTCATCAGCGGCGGACATCAGCAGTTTCGGTTTGCGGCAGTCGAGCCCGGTTGGTATGTGATTACCGCGCGCCACAGTGGTCAGGTCCTGGATATCAGCGATAGCAGCGTCGCAGATGGTGCGCAGCTGGTGCAGTGGACGCGCACGGCTGGCAGCACCAGTCAGCAGTGGCGGCTGGTGTCTACTCCCTACGGAACGGTGCTGGTCAATCGCAAGAGCGGCAAGCCGATTGAAGTGCCCGCAGACTCGCTGTCGCATGGCGCGCTGGTCAAGCAAGGCCGCCCGCAGTGGGACCAAAATCAAAGCCTGGATGTCGAGGTCTTTGTCACCGATACGGTCCTGGCCACACCGACGGACAGCTACGTAAAACCAGCGCTTGCGGCGTCTCCGCTTGGACAGACTGGTGGGGCGCCCACGGGTGGTACTGCTACGGCTGCGGCCACCGATTCCTCTTCTGCTCCAGCAGCGGTTGTGGCTGCGAGTCCGCTTGCCGCCAATGCATTTTTTGTCGACTACAGCGTGCCGTTTACCTTCACCGGGAATGTGCAGACACAGACGCTGTCCAGTGGCGCTTCCTATTCCGGAGCCGCGCAGATTGGTGCGCCGTTTAACACCGACTCTGGCTCAGCGCGTGTGGTCTGCTCCACGGAGTCCGGGGCTTCCAAGTGGACGCTGATCTTCGATGTGCCGGCCTCTAAATCGCTGGCGGCTACGATTGATAGTGAGGTCTTGCCAAAGATCTCGGACTCGACGGTGCGCGATGTGGTTGCGGTGACGCTGAAGCCGTTTGTGGCTTTGTATACTTCGACCAAAGTCGTGCTCTCTCCGACCAAAGGCAGTGACCCAGAGGTCGGTAGTTACGGCGCCGGTCTGACGGTGTTTGGCTCGGTGCCAGTCTCGAAGATTCCTCCCTTTGATCTGCTGCATCAGATGTTTCCGGGCGTGGGGCTTGATACGCGCTCGCTAAACCTGGGACTGGGTACGACGCCTAGTCCTGATCCGCGCAAGATTGAGTTCTGGGTCAGCGGTGGCCTGACACTAAACACCGACCTGATTCCGGGCTTCCTAAAGCTAAACACGCTGGGCCTAAAGCTAAGCAAGAGCTACTCCAAAGCGACCGCTGCGGGCGAGCTGGCACTGACGCTGAAGGTGCCCGGTGAGGAGCTGGCGCTGACCGGCGGCGTGACCACGACCACGAGCGGATCTAACTCGACCTCGGCGGTGTGGGCGGCGCTGGATGCAACCGATGGGATGTGGGAAAACGCGTTCGGAATTCCGGGCTTAAACGTCGCGGGCATGGGCGTGCAGCTGACGCAATACGTGGGCAAGAGCGGCATCAGCAATAGCTTCTCGGTGCGCGGTGAGGTGCATCTGGGTAATGGGCTGCTGGGCGCGCGGGTGGCCATCGCCATCAATCCGACCGACTCGACGCGCAACATCCTGGACGTCTATAGCGAGGAGGGAATCTCGCTGCCGCGCCTGCTGCAGCCGCTGCTGGGAGACCTGGTAGATGTGTCGACGGTCTGCGATGTCGCGCTGACCAACCTGCAGCTGTATGTCGCGCCCAAAGGGGGCAGCATTGCGGGCGTAAACTATCCGATGGGCGTGACCATCGGGGCCAAGTTGAGCCTGTGGGGCTGGAGCTTGTCCGCGCTGGGCGTGGCGACCAAGACGAGTTTGTCCTTAAATGCCACCGCCGATCCGCTGCGCCTGGCTGCCGGTGGTGTGACGTTCCTGGAGTTTACCTCGGCCACCGATTCCACCGTCGGTGCCAGCTTTGCGTTTGGGGTTAATGCCAAGCAGTTTGGTGGCAGCATCAGCGCGCGCGTCAGCTTGCTAAACGGCCTGCGCTACGGCGTGCTAAGCGGCACGGTGAACACCAGCGGCTTCCGCGGCAAGCTGCTTACAGGTAGTGAAGCCGCCGGTTTGGGAATGTACGAGAGCACCGAGATCGTGATGGAAAAGGGGCTGTTTAGTCTGGCCTATAGCCCCACGCTGGAAGCGGCGGTGTCGATCTCTGGTTATCGCGCCTCGGTGTCGGTGTCTTGCGCGGTCAAGGTCGCGGTCAGCAGCACCAGCTTTTCGCAGAGCGTGGCGTTTGCATTCTCGGCGATGGGAGACAATTACACTGCGGGTCCGTTCCAAGTCACCGTTCCGTTCTCTGACATCAGTGACCTGGCCGAGCACTTTTACAAGTCCGCCGCCGACCTGATTACGAACAAGATCGTAGGCGAGCTAGTGCAGGCCACCACCGAGGCATTTAACTGGGTGCGCAGCCAAGTCACGCAGATCGTGGATGACGCAGGCCGGTTCTTTAGGAGCATCGGTGCTGACTCTGGCCGAGTCGCAAACGGCCTAAAGAATGTCTATAACGCCACCGCTGCCGACTTTGCCCGCGTGATGAGCGGTACCTTCTCGTGGACGGTGAATGAGACCGGAACATTCCTAAAGGATGCCTACGGACTAGGAGCCGACACCATATCGGATGCACTGCGCGGAGCGGGCTATGCCAAGGAAGAAGTTAGTAATCTGTTCAAGAGCTGGGGCGGCAGCTTTTCCAAGTACGCCGAAGACGTCATCGACTACATAAATCCGGCTAACTGGAGTTGGCCTTGGTAAGCGGCTTCATCGTCGCTGATTCTGATCGCTAGGTGACCTGCTCCCAATCATTACGCTGGCTTGGGATTGGGAGCAGCTCATAGACCTAGCTTGGTTACGCCAAGCGCGCTTGAGCACCGCTTCGTTGTTCGCGAGCTTTCGTGCTGAACGAACGCCAAGTCCCTCCGCGCGGGGCGATGTAGGCGGCTGCAGCACAGGCTCTGTAAATCGAGTGCTTGCCACGGGTTTTTCGCGGTCGTTTACCGTCGGTGAATTTGTTCCGCCTGCGCTCTGTTCTTTTGCCATCATAAGAAGATGAAAACTCGACTCACGCTTGCTTCGCTACTGCTGCTTGGTGCTTGTCAATCGGACTCGATGCAGGGCACAGATGGGGTGGTCCCCAACGTCTGCGGTGTTGATATTACCGCGTGCGCAAGTGGTGACGGCTGCTGCCCGGCCAGCTGTAACAGTGTCAGTGACTCGGACTGTCCGCCGCCGCCGACCGCGCCACTGTCGGAGCGCTTGCAGGTTGCTAGCGTGACCACTCCCGCTGGCGTCATTCCCGGTACTTCAAACTATCGCATCTGGGGTTCTGCAAGCCTTGGCATTGGCCCGGTGTACACGGTGCCTTATGGGGACTGCGGCACCTTGGTGGGTTACACGACGGGCTCCATCGCAACCCCGCGCGCGCGGGTTGCTCGCTTAAATGCGCAGGATCAGCTGGTCGCCACCTACGACTTGGGAGCCTTCACACTGCGCGGGTTGGCCGCTGAACCCGACGGACACTTCGCTGCTCTGCTGTGGGATCAGGCGCCGACTCCCAAGTCGATGAAGGTCGCGCGCTTTGATGCGACCGGAGCTGCCGGGTGGACGACCGCGCTTGATGACACGCTGGCCGCACCAACGGACTTTGGCATCGGCGAGAGTCGCTTGGAGTACGGCGCCGGGAAGTACGGAGCGTACTTTCATGTTCACGGAATCTCTGGCTTTGCCAACGGCCATGAAGGTGATGCGCTGCACTGGCTAGATGCTGCGAAGGGAACGCGCACGCTGGGCTGGAACTGGGGCTGCTCACACTCGATGAGCGAGCTGCTCCGCTTCAGCCCTGCGGCCAACATGACGCTTCCTATCTGCGTAACGGACTGCTATCCCGGAACGACTGGCAGCAACTTCGCGACCGACGCAATCGGCGGCGTGTACTTGAGCAACCAGACCAAGGTTCGTGCGTTCGATGGTGGCTGCAACGGTAGCGTGGCCGCAGAGCTGGGCAGTGCCGCCCCAAGTCCCGCAGGCTGGAAGCTAGTCTTTAATGGCCACCAGAACGCGGCCACGAACGGACAGAGCTCGTACAACAAAGCGA
>Ga0209097_10003790_pt1 | contig 11449 bp, 11 predicted proteins | sample AD_UKC052_MetaG_FD_184419 | JGI IMG/M metagenome (GOLD analysis project Ga0209097, IMG submission 184419) | Active sludge microbial communities of municipal wastewater-treating anaerobic digesters from USA - AD_UKC052_MetaG (SPAdes) (version 2) | ecosystem: Engineered > Bioreactor > Anaerobic >... | reverse complement strand
ACATTATTCTTAAAGTAGCAGGCATTTCCAAACGTTTCGGCGGCCTGCAGGCGCTCAGCGATGTGGGCATCACCATCGAGCGGGGCCAGGTGTATGGCCTGATTGGCCCCAACGGCGCTGGCAAGACAACGTTCTTCAATGTCATCACCGGGCTGTACACGCCCGACAGCGGCACGTTTGAGCTGGCCGGTAAACCCTACAAACCGACCGCCGTGCACGAAGTGGCCAAGGCCGGGATTGCGCGTACCTTCCAGAACATTCGCTTATTTGCCGAAATGACAGCGCTGGAAAATGTGATGGTGGGGCGACACATCCGCACTAGCTCCGGTCTGCTGGGCGCCATGTTCCGTACACCGGGTTTCAAGGCGGAAGAAGCGGCCATTGCCAAGCGTGCCCAGGAGTTGCTGGATTACGTGGGCATCGGCAAGTTTGCCGACTACAAGGCCCGCACGCTCAGTTATGGTGACCAGCGCCGACTGGAGATTGCCCGCGCGCTGGCAACCGACCCGCAACTGATTGCGCTGGACGAACCTGCCGCCGGCATGAACGCGACCGAAAAAGTACAACTGCGCGCACTGATTGACCAGATCCGCAAAGACCAGCGCACGATTTTGCTCATCGAACACGACGTGAAGCTGGTGATGGGTTTGTGTGATCGTGTGACCGTGCTGGACTACGGCAAACAGATCGCAGAAGGCTTGCCTGCAGATGTGCAGAAGAACGAAAAAGTGATTGAGGCCTACCTGGGCACGGGAGGACACTGACATGGCAACAACATTACTCAAAGTCAGCGGCCTCAAGGTCGCTTACGGTGGCATTCAGGCCGTGAAGGGCGTGGACTTCGAAGTGCGCGAGGGCGAGTTGGTCACGCTGATCGGCTCCAACGGTGCCGGTAAAACAACCACCATGAAAGCCATTACCGGCTCGCTGGCCATTGGTGCGGGCGATATCGAGTACCTGGGCAAGAGCATCAAGGGCCAGGGCCCCTGGGACCTGGTGAAACAGGGCCTGGCCATGGTGCCGGAAGGCCGCGGCGTGTTTGCCCGCATGACCATTACCGAGAATCTGCAGATGGGAGCCTACATCCGCAAGGACAAGCCCGAAATTGCAGCCGATATTGATAAGGTCTTCGGTATCTTCCCGCGCCTGAAAGAGCGTCGTGACCAACTGGCCGGCACCATGTCAGGTGGCGAGCAGCAGATGCTGGCGATGGGCCGTGCGCTGATGAGTCGCCCCAAGGTGCTGCTGCTGGACGAGCCATCCATGGGCCTCTCGCCCATCATGGTGGACAAGATCTTTGAGGTGGTGCGCGACGTGTATGAGCAGGGCGTGACCGTGCTGCTGGTGGAGCAAAACGCCAGCCGGGCGCTGGGTATTGCCAACCGCGGCTATGTGATGGAGTCCGGCCTGGTGACCATGAGCGGTGATGCCAAAGAGATGCTGAAGGACCCCAAAGTCCGCGCCGCTTATCTGGGTGAGTGAGCTTGTCCTGTTGTGGGTCGGGTCGCAAAGACCCACAACGCCACACCAGTTGCCGCTCCGGCAGCGTGCCCCAGCGACAGCTTGAGTGCGCTGTCAAACAGCAGGGGTGAAACGAGACCTGCCACGATGGAGAACAGGAGCATCTGGATGAACCCCTGCATCGACGCGGCCAGACCGCTCATCTGCGGGAACAAATCCAGCGTGCGAACCATCATGCCGGGCGAGGTCAGTGCCAGACCAAAGGTGTAGACCATGATCGGGATCACGGCATAAGGCACGCGGGCCACATACAGCGAGTTGTAGGCGACGCCCAGCGCAACACCGCTCAACGCAATCACAAACCCAGCCAGCATCATGCGGTTGGGCGGTATGCGGGTGGCGAACCGGCTTGCCACACCGGAGCCCAGAATCAAGCCGCCAACCATCGGCGTGAACAGCCAGGCGAAGGCGGTTTCAGGCTGGCGCAGGATACCCATCACGAACGCGGAAGCCGATCCGATATACAGCGGGATGCCCGAGAACATGAGTGCAATGCTCAAGGACATGAGTACGAACCGCGAATGCTTCACACACAGCAGGTAGTTGGCGGCAATCGGCCGCAGCGCAAACGGGGTTCGCCGCTCCAGGGGCAGGGTCTCCGGCAGCAGGCGGTAGCAGGCGATGAACACCAGCACGGCGATGCCGCCCAGAAACACGAAGACCGAGCGCCAGCCCAGCGTGGTTTCGAGCCAGCCGCCAATCACCGGCGCAATCACGGGTGCGAGACCAAACACCATGGTCATGATGGCGGTGGCGCGGTGTGCGTTATGTCCCTTGAAATGGTCTTGCACCACAGCGCGGCCCACCACACTGCCCGCGCCAGCCGACAGGCCCTGCAGCGCCCGCAGAAAAATCAGCATGCCGGCGCTGGTCGCCAGTGCGCAGGCAAACGATGTGATGGCGAACAGCGCGAGCGACACCAGCAGCACGGGGCGTCGCCCGAACGAATCGGACAGCGTGCCGTAGAACAGCATCATGGCAGCCATGCACAGCACAAATACGCTCAGTGTTTGCTGCACCACCACCGGAGAGACGGCGAACGTGATGGCAATGGCCGGAAATGAGGGTAGGTAAGTGTCGATGCCCAGCGCACCGATCATGGACAGGATGGCGAGGATGACAATCAGTAGGGAGTCTTGCATCAAGCGGCCGCCAGCAATGTTTTGGCGTGATGATTCAAATGATCATCCATGAACGTCGAGACAAAATAGTAGCCATGGTCGTAGCCCGCGTGACGCCGCAGCGTCAGCGGCTGACCCGCTTGGGCACACGCGGTTTCAAAGGCTTCGGGGTGCAACTGGTCTGATAAAAATTTGTCGGCCAGGCCCTGATCAATCAGGATGCCGGCCGGGTAGAGTGCTACTGTGCGCGTTGCCATCACCAGGCTGCTGTCGTGGGCTGCCCATGTGGCGGTATCGGTGCCCAGATAACCGGTGAAGGCCTTGTGACCCCAAGGGCATTGCGTGGGCGCGCAGATGGGTGCAAACGCCGAGACCGATTTGAACTGGCCCGGATGCCGCAAAGCGAGTGTCAAGGCGCCGTGGCCACCCATGGAGTGGCCAAAAATGCCAACGCGGTCGCAGTTGATGGGGAGATATGCAAACAGCAGCGGCAGCAATTCTGCAGTGAGGTAACTCTCCATGCGGTAGCGCTGGCTCCAAGGCGCCTGCGAGGCATCCAGATAGAAACCCGCGCCGACGCCGAAGTCCCAGCTTTCAGAATCGCCGGGCAGGTTGGCGCCGCGCGGGCTAGTGTCGGGCGCGATCAGCGCCAGACCCAGCTTGGCCGCATGTCGCTGTGCACCGGCTTTGGTCATGAAGGTTTCTTCATTGCAGGTCAGGCCCGCCAAATACATCAGTGCGGGCACCGGGCCCTGCGTGGCCTGCGGTGGCAGGTACACTGAGAAGCGCATCGGCAGCCCGATCTCGCGTGAGTCGTGTTCCATGAACAGCTGTCTGCCACCGAAGCTGGTGTGTTCAGATATGGTTTTGAAGGTCATGAGTGGGCTTTTAAGAGTTCCCATACCGCGTCGGCAAACACGTGTGGTTTCTCCTGTGGCAAGTTGTGCCCGGCGCCGGGCACCAGCTGGTGCGATCGGGGTCCGCTGAATTGCAAGGCATGGGCTGACGCGGGCGCCGGAGGGCGCACGCCGTCATCAATACCATCGAAGGTGATGCTGGGCACGGTGATGACGGGCTGCGCAGCCAGGCGGCGCTCGATATCGGCATAAGCCGGGTCACCTGCGACCAGAGCGAAGCGGTGCCGATACGACTGGATCACCACGTCCACAAAGTCCGGGTTGTCGAAGGCCGCTGCACTGCGTTCAAATGTGGCGTCGTCAAACACCCACGTGGGTGACCAGAGCTTCCATAGCAGTTTGCACAACGCGCGCCGGTCCTTCTCAAGCCCGTTGCGGCCTCGCTCGCTGTGAAAGTAATACTGGTACCACAGGCTCAGTTCGTTCTCGGGCGTGTCGGGCACCATCGCCTTGGCGATGTTCTGGATGTTGTAGCTGTTGAGCGAGACCAGGCCCGTGCACCGCTCGGGCCACAAGGCAGCCACCACGCAGGCGGCGCGACCACCCCAGTCATAACCGGCCAGAACGGCTTTCGGAATGGCCAGTGCGTCCATCAGCGCCAGCAGGTCAGCGCCCAATGCGGCCTGTTCGCCAGAACGAGGTGTGGCAGCTTCCAGAAAACGCGTGCCACCATAGCCACGCAAATACGGCACGATCACGCGGCAACCTCTGGCAGCGAGGAGTGGTACCACCTCGGCGTAAGCGTGGATGTCATATGGAAACCCATGCATCAGGAATACGGGTGGACCGTCTGCCGGGCCAGCCTCGTACAGCGCGACATCAAGCACGCCCGCCTTGACATGGCGCAGGGGTTGCAAAGTATTCATTGCTATCAATTAAATAGCAAATCACGCATATTGCATCAAGGCTAGAGGCCTAAAACCTTGTGACATAGCTGACATTTCCGGCATCAATACAGCACCACGCCGCGAATCGACTCGCCGCGCTTCATCATATCGAACCCCTTGTTGATGTCTTGCAGCGGCATGGTGTGGGTGATGAGGTCGTCGATGTTGATCTTGCCGTCCATATACCAGTCCACAATTTTCGGCACGTCGGTGCGGCCCCGTGCGCCGCCAAAGGCCGAGCCTTCCCACTTGCGGCCGGTCACCAGCTGGAAGGGACGGGTGCTGATTTCGGCACCGGCCTCGGCCACGCCGATGATGATGCTGCGGCCCCAGCCCTTGTGTGTGCATTCCAGCGCCTGGCGCATCACCTTGGTGTTGCCAATACATTCAAAGCTGTAGTCGGCACCGCCATCGGTCAGTTGAACAATCGCGTCAACCACGTTTTCTGTGTTTTTTGGGTTGATGAAATGCGTCATGCCGAATTTGCGCGCCATGGCTTCGCGTTCGGGGTTCAGATCAACTCCGATGATCTTGTCAGCCCCCACCATCTTCAGGCCCTGGATCACATTGAGTCCGATGCCACCCAGGCCAAACACGACGGCGTTGGCACCCGCCTCCACCTTGGCCGTGAAGATCACCGCACCGATGCCGGTGGTCACGCCGCAGCCGATGTAGCAGACCTTGTCGAACGGCGCGTCTTTGCGAATCTTGGCCAGCGAGATCTCGGGTGCTACCGTGTAGTTGCTGAACGTGGAGGTGCCCATGTAATGAAAAATCGGCTTGCCATCCAGGCTGAAGCGGCTGGTGGCATCGGGCATCAGGCCCTTGCCTTGTGTACCGCGAATCAGCTGGCATAGATTGGTCTTGCGCGATAGGCAAAACTTGCACTGGCGGCATTCCGGCGTGTATAGCGGAATGACGTGATCGCCTTTTTGCAAAGACGTCACGCCCGGCCCTACGTCCACCACAATACCGGCGCCTTCATGGCCCAGGATGGCGGGGAAGATGCCTTCGGGATCGGCACCGCTGAGTGTGTAGTAGTCGGTGTGGCAAATGCCGGTGGCCTTGATTTCGACAAGCACTTCGCCAAACTTGGGGCCTTGCAGATCGACCGTTTCGATGGTGAGGGGGCTGCCTGCTTTCCAGGCGACGGCTGCTTTTGTTTTCATGCTTGAACCTTGATTGAATCTTGTGTAAGTCGTGTGATGAATTGCGCGATTAATCGACCTTGGCGCCAGACGCCTTGACCGGCTTTTCGTATTTGGCCAGTTCGCTCTTCATGAACGCGCCAAATTGCTCGGGGGTGTTGGCCACCGGCTCGGCCATCAGTGTGGCGAAGCGCGTTTTAGCCTCGGGGGAGTTGAGTGCCGTCGCGAAGGCGTCGTGCAGCCTGGCCACCACGTCTTTCGGTGTGGCCGCGGGGGCTATCAGTCCCCACCAGGTGTCCACTTCAAAGCCGGGCAGTGTTTCGCTGACAGCAGGCACGTCTGGCAACGCCGCGCTGCGCTTGGCTGTGGTCACGGCCAGTGCCTTGAGTTTGCCAGACTTGATGTTGGCCGATGCCGTGGCCAGGTTGTCAAAATTGAAATCGACCTGACCCGACAACAACCCGAGTTGTGCCGGGTTGCCACCGTTGTAGGGAATGTGCACCGCAAAAATACCTGCCTGCGCCTTGAACATTTCACCGGCCAGATGGCCACCACTGCCGTTGCCACCCGAACCGTAGTTCAGCGTTCCGGGGTTGGCCTTGGCGTAACGAACCAGATCGGCCAGCGTATTGATCTGCAGCTTTTGCGCGGTGTCGGAGTTGATCACCAGCACATTGGGCACGCGCACCATTTGTGTGATGGGAGCGAAGTCGGTGGCCACGTTGAACGGCATCTTGCTATACAGCCACGGGTTGATGGCATGGGTGGCCAGCGCTGAAATGCCGATGGTCAGGCCGTCCGGCGCGGCCTTGGCGATGGCATCCACACCGATGTTGCCACCACCACCGGGCCTGTTTTCGATGATGACGGTGCCCAGTGTGTCTTTGACCCGTTCGGCTAGCTGCCGGGCTGTGACATCAATCGGACCACCGGGCGCGTAAGGCACGATGAGGCGGATTGGCCGGGTTTGCGCTTGCGCGGCGACCGGGAAAACATGCAGGGCCAGGGCCGTCAGGGTGGTGGCCATTTGAAGGAAGGTTTTGCGTTTCATCCTGCCATTGTGCCCAAGCCCGATGGCCTCCGAGCGGGGCGGGTTACAGCAGGTTACAGAACTTTGCACAGCGTATGTCGTTCATGCCCTCGCGTTGCAGCGTTGACTCACCGTGGAAATGTTTCCATGTCGCTTATTAACAGGACCCCATCATGAAGATTCAGACATTGATTGCCGCCGCTGCCCTGACCCTGAGCGGTGTCGCTTTTGCGCAGACCCCCACCGCACCTGTGACGCCACGCGTGGACAAGATGCAGGCCAATCAGGACAAGCGGATTGACCAGGGAGCGGCTACGGGCACCCTCACCCCGGCCGAAGCCGCCCGGATGGAAGCCACGCAAGCCAAAAATGATGCGGTTGAAGCACGCATGAAAGCCGACGGCACGGTAACCAAGAAAGAGCGTGCCCGTCTGTTGCACCGCGAGACCGTGTCCAGCAAGAAGATATACCGCCAGAAGCACGACCGCCAGCATGACCTGAATCATGATGGCGTGAAAGACGGCAAAAAGCCGGCCTAAACCAAACCAGAGGCGACGATCAGGCCGCCCTGGCCTTGTCTGCCTCGGTGGTGAAGGAGTCCGCGTAGAACTCTTCCTCTGGCAGGCCTGCCAGATGACTGTAGTCTGCGCGGGCGGAGTCCACCACGATGGGGGCGCCGCAGGCATACACCTGATACCCCGACAGATCGGGGAAATCTTCCAGCACGGCCTGATGAACAAAGCCGGTGCGGCCCTTCCAGGCGTCTTCCGGCGTGGCGTTGGAGATGACCGGCACATAGCTCAGGGTGGGCATCTCGGTCAGTTTGGTTTTAACCCAGCCGTCCAGATACAAATCCTCAGGCCGGCGGCCACCCCAGAACAGCGTGGCAGGGCGGGTGATGCCCTTGAACTGCATCTGTTCAATGACCGCCTTGATGGGCGCAAAGCCGGTGCCGGATGCCAGCAAAATCATGGGTTTGTCGGAGTCCTCGCGCAGGAAGAAGCTGCCATAGGGGCCTTCAATGCGCTGAATTTCCTTTTCCTTCATCACGCCGAACACGTGATCGGTGAACTTGCCACCGGGCATGTGGCGGATGTGCAGCTCCAGCATGGGGCCGACGGCCGGCGTGGGTGATCCGTCCGGCAACTGGCCGGGTGGTTTGGCCGCCGCCAGATGGGGCGCATTGGCCATGGAATAGCTTCGGCGCGAGCCGTCACGCAGCAAAAATTCAATGTACTGACCTGCGTGGTAGCTGAACGTGTCATTGGCAGGCAATTGCAGCTTGATCAGGATCACGTCATGCGACTTCTTCTCCAGCGAGATCACGCGCGACGGCATCTTCTTGATCGCGAAAGCCCCGGCTTCGGTCACCTGACGCGATTCGAGCACCACGTCGCTGTGTGCCACACCGCAACAGGTGAGCACATACCCGTTGGCTTCCTCCTCCACACTTAACGCCTTGAGCTGATGCGGGCCGTGCACGACGGTGCCTTCGAGTTTTTTGCACTTGCAGGAGCCGCAGGCGCCGTCCTTGCAGCCATAGGGCAGACCAATGCCCTGGCGGATGCCCGCGGCCAGCATGGCTTCGCCCGGCTCGGCCGTGTAGGTGCGCCCGCTGGGCTGGATGGAAATCTGGAATGTCATCTCGTCGCTGTCCTTGTTGGTTCGCTTCTCTTTTTGCTTTTCGGTATCCTCGGGGCAACCGGTTTTACCCAGCCCCTGATTTTGCCCTCAAACCAAAGCCCCCTTGGAGCGCTGCCAGCCCGTTTTCGCCGCGAACGGGTGTTGATCATCGGTTGCGGCGACGTGGGCCTGCGCGTGGCCCGAGCCTTGAAGGGCCGGGTGCAGCTGATGGCGCTCACGTCTTCTTCCGGCCGCGTTGATGAATTGCGCGCCAGGGGCATCATCCCGCTCACCGGCAATCTGGACGCGCCGCCGTCCTTGCGCCGTCTGGCCGGGCTGGCCACCCGCGTGGTCCATCTCGCGCCGCCACCCGGCGAAGGCGAGGGCGATCCCCGAACTCGCGCACTGGTGACCGCCTTGCGGCTGCGCCGTGCACCGTTCTCGCTGGTCTATGGTTCCACCAGCGGTGTGTATGGTGACTGCCAGGGTGAAATTGCTAGCGAAACCAGAGCTACCCGCGCAACAACGGCGAGGGCTGAGCGCCGGATTGATGCTGAATCCGTGGTGCGCTGGCATGGCCGGGTGACGGGTGTGAAAAGCGCCATCTTGCGCATCCCGGGCATCTACGCACCTGACCGCGAAGGCGGCACGCCGCATGCCCGGCTGCTCAAACGCACACCGGTATTGCAGGCAGTGGACGACGTGTACACCAACCACATTCATGCCGACGATCTGGCGCAGGCTTGCGTGGCAGCGCTGTGGCGGAGCCTGCCGCAACGCATCTACAACGTCAACGACGACACGCAGCTCAAGATGGGCGACTACTTTGACCTCGCGGCCGACCTGTACGGCCTGGTGCGGCCGCCACGTGTGGCGCGCAGCGAGGCGAAAACCTTGCTGTCACCGGTGTTGCTGAGTTTCATGAGCGAATCGCGCCGCATGGACAACACCCGGATGAAACGCGAACTCAAGCTGGTTTTGCGCTACCCGACTGTGGCGACGGGGTTGCTACATAAATAATAGCTACTCACGCATAGCTGACGAGTGTTGGAGGCCGATTTTATGCCTAATTCAGGGCGTTTCAGGCCTTTTCAGACACCCTCCGGCTTGCTCAGCGTCGTCATCCGGTCCACGGGTTTGAGGACCACAGTTTTGATGTCGGCGCCCTGCAGCACTGTGAGTGTCACGTCTGCATCGGGCTGGGCACGGTCCCACAGCTTTTTGTAAAACGCCTCCAGCGTGGCCACCTTGGCCCCGTCCACGGCCAGCACCACGTCGCCCGGCTCCAGACCCGCGAGTTGCGCCGGGCTTTCCTTGCTGACGCGCACAATCTGCACCCGCCCGCTCTGCTCGGCAGAGGTCAGGCCAACCCACGGCCGATGACTGGTGCGGCTGCTGCCGGTTTGTTTCATCTCCGACAAAATGGGTTTGAGCAGATCCACCGGCACAAACATGTTGCCCGGCAGGCGACGGCCACCGCCCAGTGCGTCGGCCACCAGCAGGCTGCCAATGCCCATCAGTTCGCCGCGTTGGTTGAACAGCGGCGCGCCCGAATGGTTGGCAATGGGCGGGCTGGTGAACAGCGCGGTATCGATGTGGTATTCCCAATACCCGGAGAACGATCGCTTGCTGACCAGCTGGATCATGTTGACATCGCCGTCTTCGCCATCGGGCTGTGCGCCTGTGGCCGTCATTAACGCCTCGCCGGTCTGCAGGTCGCCCAGGCTGCCCAGAGTAATGGGCTGCACATTGCCCAGAGGCAGCAGGGGCTGGATCAGTCCAAAACCGGTGGCCAGGTCATAGGCCACGGCTTTGGCGGGCAGCGTTTTATTGTCCTGCGTGGTGATCTGGATGGACTGGGCCTCCAGCATCAGGTAGCCGATGGTGAGAATCAGGCCGTCCGGCCCAATCACTACACCGGAGCCGATGCGCTGTTTGCCCAGTGTTTCGGCAGACCGTGAGCCCTCAGTGGCGCTGACCCGCACACCCACGACTGCGGCGTTTGCCCTTGAAAAAGCATCGATGACAGCTTGCGGTACGGCTGGCTCAGCGGCCGAAGCGGCCAGACTGGCACACATCGTCAAGGCGATGGCTCCGGCCCGCTTAAGCAGCAGACGAACAGATGAAAGCAGGAATGAACGCATGGCAGACTCCTTGAAACAGGCTGTGACCTGTTGCGAAGAATGCGCCGAATCCGCCCGCGTTGCAAGCGGTGCAGGGAGTCACCCAGTGCTTTTGAGGGTCACTCCGTATTCCCGCGCAGCATCCAGCACGGTGGCCAGCTGATCAAAAGCGTAGGTACTGAAAACATACACGTCGAACGACTGTGCACCCAGACGGTGCAGCAGACTGGGAACGTGGTGGTGGCCGGTCAGCCTGATTTGATCATGGGTAAAGGCGTGATCACGCAAATCAATTGGAAACAGCTTGGAGAGCGTGTCCACGCACTTCGGCCCTTCCAGGTGTATGCGGCATCGGGCGTGGCTGAGGTTGGTGACGGAACCCACGTCTGCTGCGATGGACTGGCGCAGCAGGGCGGTCATGTCTAAAGCCTCGTCCGAGACGATCAGGAATTCCTCCGGGCCGGTGCGCATCACCAGCCGGTTGGCAGAACCCACGGTGTCGCCGGTCTGCGCCGGCAAGGCCTGTCCCAAGGCCGCGCCCAGGACTTCGCAGAGGGCTGACACGCCCGTATGCCAGGTGCTCACCTGCGTCACGCTGGCCAGTTTGTTGGCAGTGACAGTCACGCCGATATCACCGGTCCTGGTGGGTCGGTCGCCGATTGTGTGACCCTCAAACGGGCTGCGATAGAGGGAAGACTTAACCACGGTAACGCTCCCCTTCGGCATCCAGAAAACAGGGGTCAACCACCTTCAACCGGTATTGACGGCCCTGCACGGGCGACGCCGCGATGACGACCTGCCCGATCCGGCTGGTACCGCCCTGCAACAAGCCAAGCCCAATGGCCTTGCCAAGCGACTTGCTATAGGTGGTGGAGGTGATGTGCCCCCGACCGTGCCCTTTGATGGCGTCATCGGCGAAGAACAGGATGGCGCCATTTGAAGGCGTGGCGCCTTCTTCGGCTGGCTCCAGGCCGACCAGGGTCGGACGGTCGGTGCGCGCCAGGTTGTCGCTGCGACGCAGGGCGTCTCCCCAGAACGGTTTGAGTTTGCTGGCCATCTTGCCCATGCCCATGTCGTCC
>Ga0209097_10003789_pt1 | contig 11450 bp, 8 predicted proteins | sample AD_UKC052_MetaG_FD_184419 | JGI IMG/M metagenome (GOLD analysis project Ga0209097, IMG submission 184419) | Active sludge microbial communities of municipal wastewater-treating anaerobic digesters from USA - AD_UKC052_MetaG (SPAdes) (version 2) | ecosystem: Engineered > Bioreactor > Anaerobic >... | reverse complement strand
AAGGACGGTTCGCCCTGCTCAAACTTTTGCAGCTGCCAGAGAACAACTCAATCCTGATCGAGAAAGACGATGACCTCGATTTTGTGGATCAAGACGGCATCAAAACCCTCGCCTCTCTCAAACACAAAGCTGTCGGTGACCGTCTAAGTGATCTGTCTGCCGATTTTTGGAAATCGGTCCGTATCTGGCTCTCGCGCTACAACCGCGATGACCGCAGCGAATCCAATCTCCGTTTTTTCCTGTTCACCACAGGTGCTGTCGCGGAAGATTCATTCTTGCGGCACTTCCTTCTGAACACACCGAAAGATGAAAAAACAACGTCACTTTCGGCGCTTGCGGAAGAAACACTCATCAAAAGCAAATCGAAGCTGATTGAACCGATAGGCCAGGAATTCAACAAGCTTAATGACGGAGAGAAAGATGATTTTCTTTCTCGCATCGTCATTTTTGACAATGGACCTCGAATCGTCGATGTCCCCGGGATCATCAAAGATCAGCACATGCGAAGCATCCGACGCGAGTTCAGAACAGCTGTATTTGAACGCCTCGAAGGGTGGTGGAATGATGTCGTTATCAATCTGCTTTCGGGGAAACGCGCGGAGCCCGTGTATGGGTACGAAATTTCCGACAAGCTTTCTGCGTTCGCCGAAGAATACAAATCCGACAATCTTCCCATCACGTATCGAGGCAAAGAACCGACAGGGGAAATCGATCCAGAGAATGATCCACGACTATTCGTCGTGCAATTGAGAGAAATCGGCGTCGCATCCAACAGAATCCGCAACGCCATCCTGGACTACTACCGCGCATTTGAACAAAGATCGGCCTGGGCTCGTGAGAACCTGCTGGTAGGGGGTGAAATGGAGGAATACGAAGATCGCCTTGTCGACGAATGGGGGCGCTACAAGGACGTGATCTTCGAAGACCTCGACAAGGATAGTGCAGATACGGTCCTCCTCGAAGCAGGCAAGGCACTCTATCGATGGGCAGACCTGGAAAGCGGCAATATCAGCACATTGAGAATACGAGAGCGTGTGACTGAATCGTATGTGTTGCGCGGCGGTTTCCATATTCTTGCGAACGCACGCCCATTACCTCGAATTTATTGGCACCCGCGTTTTCTGAACCGTATCGACGAAATACTTGGAGCATCCCAATGAAGCGGTGGGACCAGCGTCCATTCGAAGTAAGAAACCTCTTTAACCCCGCGTTCTGCAGTCTTGTTCTGTTCAGGGCATTGCAGGGCTTCGAAGAAGAAAACCCAGATGGAATGCCTTTTTCTTTGGCACTGCTGGTACTGCCCTTATGTCTGCACAAAGACTCTCGCGAAGTTATAGCAGGCAGCCCCCGCAGTTATCTTCTCAAGACAGTAGAGAGCAACCCTCATTTGCTCGTCGGCTTCGCGGACCGCACAAAAGACCTGCTGCCCTACGCCTTTGAGGCGCTCGGGTTCTCGATGCAATTGGGATGCTTTGAGGTGACTCAGGATGGGCGGCTGAAGACCGTGCCGAGCCGCGTTCGCAAGACTGTCACGGGCACAACTGAATCTGTTGCCTGTCAGCGAGTCGCCCGAATAGTCGGAAAAGAGTTTGCTCGCATTGCGGACCGCGTGACGATATATACGACCTTAGGGATACGGCCATGAAAATAAAATCGATTCACATCTATAGCCATGACGGCCAGCGCAGAGACCTTCAATTCAGACTTGATGGAATCAACATCATCACCGGTCGATCGTCGACCGGAAAGTCGGCATTGTCCGAGATCATTGAATACTGCATGGGCCGCTCGACGTTTAACGTCCCTGAAGGAGTCATCAGGGACAAGGTCGCCTGGTTCGCCGTGATTTATCAGTTTTCCCAAGAACAGGTTCTCATAGCCAAGCCAACGCCGAACGCAGGAAATAGTAGCGGTAGTACGGTCATGTTGCGTAGGGGCGCTCAACTGGCTGTGCCTGCCTTTGAAGAATTAAAGGTCAATTCGGACGACGATGCTGTGGTAGCCCTTCTTTCGCGGCTATTGGGCATTCCAGAAAATAAAACAGATGTCGCAATAGAACATAGCCGGGATAGCTACGATGCCAACATCAAGCATACGTACTACTATCTTTTCCAAAAACAAGGCATTGTCGCGAACAAAGACCAACTCCTGTATCGGCAGAACGAACAGTTCCAGCCACAGGCGATTCGCGACACACTTCCCATTCTTCTCGGCGTCTCCTCAAGCCTTCGGTACGAGCTGGAAGGAAAACTCAGGACGGCGCAGAGAGACCTGAGACTCAATGCAAAGCTACTGGAGCAAGCGCGGGACGCGATTGACACATCTCAACAGAAAGGCATCGGTCTTTTTTCGGAAGCCAAGACGGTCGGCATCATCAACCAAGCGGATCAGAACGTGGGCGCTGACTCCGTAGTTGATGCCTTACGCACTGCTTTGCAATGGAAGCCCGCATCGACTCCGGAAGATGATGGCTACAGAATTTCGAGCCTGGAAGAAGAACTTGTCCAGATGCGAAAAGAAAGACGGGAAGTTCAAACAAAAATTGATTCCGCCCGCCAGTTTTCCAAACGGGCTGTGGGCTTCCAAAGCGAGGCCGCCGAGCAGAAGGATCGACTGTCTTCCATAAAGGCCCTGCCTAAAAACTCGCAGACCGGTGAATGGCAATGGCCGTTCTGCGAAGAAAACCTGGCGATGACCTCCCCCATTGCACAAGTTCTCCTCGGTGAATTGGCGTCACTCGAAGTAGAAATGAACATCGTCGCCGGTCAGCGCCCCAAACTTGAAGCCTATCTAGAGGAACAACAGGGGAAAATTCAGCTTCTTGTCGATGCGATCAAAAACAAGGAAACGGAGCTTTCCGCAGCGATTTCGACAAACGAAGTTATTGCGCAAATGGGAACGCGCAATAACGCCGCAGCGCGCGTTGTTGGTCGAATCAGTTTGTTCTTGGAGAACTTGATTCCGAATGAGGAACTGGCTGCCCGCGAGGCCGAGCAACGACGCCTGAAGTTCAAAGTTGAAGAACTAGAAAGGAACATAGGTGCGGACGATAGTAACGAACGGCTGACTTCCATTCTGAATAATATTTCCACGCAGATGTCACGCTACATCCGTGCTTTTGAGGCGGAGTTCAGTGAGTTTCCCTCCCGATTCGATCTCACGCACCTGACGGTGGTAATTGATCGTCCCGATCGTCCAGTACCAATGAGTAGAACCGGCGGTGGCGAGAACCATTTGGCCTATCACCTTGCCGCCCTGCTTGCACTGCATCACTTTGCAGCGCGCAACAACCGGCCAATTCCTCAGTTTCTTCTCATAGATCAGCCGACCCAAGTTTATTTTCCATCTGAGAAGGTCTATAAGGAAGCGGACGGCTCCGTTCAAAAGACGGAGGCAGACGCGGATCTGGTGGCAGTTCGCAGGTTGTTCGAACTGCTACTGGAGTTCACTCAGAAAGACGTCCCAGGATTCCAAATCATCGTCACGGAGCACGCAAATCTTCGAGACCAATGGTTTCAAGACGCGCTGGTTGAGCCGCCATGGACCAAACCCCCTGCGCTTGTGCCAGAGAATTGGCCGGCGCCGCCTGATGCATCTTCCGACGCTCGAAGGTAACCGCTTCGGTTAAAAGCACATATCGCCGCGCCACGGTTAGCGAAGGAGTGGACATGACGAATGTCAATGTTGAGTCATTGAAGCGAGACGACCACTTCTGCATCGATCTTGGCGGGTCGGTCTGGCTAATGGATAACCACAAGTGGGCACTCTATGTGTGGGAGTCCTTTCGTCAGCAGGCGGGAGGTGGCCGCTTCACACTTGCCCATGCCGACTACCACTGGGACGGCGGCTATGACTTTCACTGTGACCCAGAGCAGGAGCAAAAACTGCTCACTGCCGACCTGGAGCGCCTGCGCGCATTCATTGAGGAGGAAGAGTGGATTAGGTACGACTCCTTCATCGCACCCGCAGTTGCGAGAGGCATGTTTGATGCCTTGCATTTCTATTGCCTACAGGGTGACAAGTGGGATGTCGGCATAGATGAGGACCTGAGGAAGCCAGTTGGAACGGATCAGGTCATCCACGGAACTCCAGAGTCCCTTGCTTCATTGGAGGCTGCTTCTCCGTTGATATTTGATTTGTGTCTTGACCTTTTCAACCGGTCGGATCAATTCCAAGAAGGTGATCTCTGGCCGGATGAAGAGGTGCTTGGCTTTCTTAATACCGTTCGACCCCTCATCATGAGGGCTTCTCTCGTGACAATTTCGTTGTCGTTCGACTGCTCCGGCACTGCGGAGGACACGCGTCATCTTGCATCTTTGGTTCTGCCCAAGATTCAAGCTTGGAGAGCGGCCCAGTGATCGCCGCGAGGTCTCACGGCATGAGCGCTCGGTTAGCAGGATTGGCAATCCACTCAGGGTTGATCTAGACACTATTGCCCGAATTCCACCCAAATGAGTGAGTCAGGCGATTGCTTTTCCAGTTCATAGAAGTGACTCGCCAGGTCCGTACAGCGTTAACTCGGCGACCATTGCAAACCGCCCATGTCTCCATCCGCTGCGCAACGCCAATCTACGCTCCGCTGGGTTCTATCGGGAAGGGCACTGCGGCACCCTTAGGCATCGACGAATCAGGACATGCCATGCATCACCACACCTTCCCAGCCATACCACTCAACCGCGCTGCCGCAGTTATTACGCCTCCACCCGCCCCAGCCTTCTATCGCTTGCGCGATGTGATGCGCATCACAGCGCTCAGCCGATCAACAATCTATCGGCGCGTCGCCGAGGGCCGCTTCCCGGCACCCGTTCACCTAGGTGGGCGAGCCTCCGCCTGGCAGTGCGCCTCATTGCAAATGTGGATCGACGACCCCGAGAGATACCACACGTCCGTTTTACAAAGCTGAAGCTTGGCGGCGCGCCTGCTGCTGGCCTGATCAAATGCCGCTGCAGCGGCAATGATCAGGCGACACGCATCTTCTCTTTCAAATGACGCACATTGTCAGCCAAGACAGGTTCCTTGCCCTTCGCAAGATCATCCAGAAAATCCGCCCACAACTGCACCATCTCGCGCCGCTGCGCGAGAAACGTGGCCCGGTCATAGCTGCCGCCCAGTTCCTCGTCGGAAACGTGGGCCAGGTGCCTTTCGATGACATCCCGGTCCCAACCCAGGTATTCACGGATCATGGTGCGGGCGGTCGCCCGAAAGCCGTGTCCGGTGATCTGCTCCTTCGTGTCGTAGCCAAGCGTGCGCAGCGCGCTGTTGATCGTGTTGTCGCTCATGTACCGCGACGCCTCGGAGCGTTTCGCCATGCTGCGGAAGATAGGCCCGGTCGGCCCCGTCAGTGGCTGAATGTCTTGCAGGATCTCCAATGCCTGCTGTGGCAACGGCACCAGATGGGTCGGCGTCCGACTGTCACGCTTCTGCCATTCCCGCAGTTTCATCTTCTCCGGTGGGCAACGCCAAATCTTGTGTTCGAAACTGATGTCTTCCCAATGGGCCAGCCGCAGTTGCCCGGGCCGCTGGAACAGCATGGGTGCCAATTGCAACGCGGCGCGCGTCAGAACATTGCCTTTGTAGGCCTGGATATCGCGCAGTAGTTGCCCCAATTGCTTGGGGTCGGTGATGGCCGCGTAATGTCGGCTGCGCGGCGGCGGCAAGCCCGCTGTACGGGCGTTGACGAAATTCCGGGCAGGCTCCAAGGTTCCGTTATCCACGGAATACTGGTACACATGCTGTACTGCCTCGCGCACACGCTGCGCCGTCTCAAGGTTGCCGCGCTCCTTGATGCGATGCAGGCAGCGGACAAGCTCTGTGGGCTTGATGGCCTCCACCGGCAAGTGCCCAATCCACGGGAAGATGTGCAATTCCAGATGCCGGATCACCTTTTCCGCGTAACCGGTAGACCATTGACGGTCTTTTGCCGTCTGGCCATGCCAAGCGCGCGCCAAGAGTTCAAAGGTGTTGAGTTTGGCCAAACGTTCCTGTTCGGCCTCAAGGCGACGAGCTTCTTGAGGGTCAACCCCCTCTGCTCGTGTCTCAGCCATTTCCCGTGCCTTCTGACGTGCTCTGGCGAGGCTTACGGCGGGGTACGCCCCCAACCCCAGTTTCGCGGCCTTGCCAGCCACCTGATACCGATACGCCCAGGTCTTGCCGGTGGGTCTGATGCGCAGATACAGACCATCGCCATCACGAAGAAAATATTCGTTGTCGCGAGGTGCCGCAGCCCTCACTTGTGTATCACTTAGCAGACCCATGTTGTACCCCCAGAGATGATCAAGACAGGGATCACTCTAGGGTACAACCGGGGGTACAAGCAAGCGCGGGACTGTGTGGGATTAAATGAGTCCGCCTGAGCCTGATTTCTCTTTTAAGTCTTTGATTTACAAGGACTTTAGGCTATTCTGGGACTATCTGAGAAGAAAATGTGGTGGCCTGGGGCGGAATCGAACCACCGACACAAGGATTTTCAATCCTCTGCTCTACCGACTGAGCTACCGGGCCTCACTGAGCCAGAAATTATAGCAGGGTCAGACGCCGCCCCGCTTGCCGCGGGTGAGGTCCACGCCCAGCTGTTTGAGCTTGCGGTAGAGGTGGGTGCGCTCCAGCCCAGTTTTTTCTGCCACGCGGGTCATGGAGCCGTTTTCCTTGGCCAGGTGGTATTCAAAATACGCTTTTTCAAACTCGTCGCGCGATTCACGCAGGGGTTTGTCCAGCATGAAGCTTTGCCGGGATTGCGGGCCGCTTTCTGCCGCGATGGCTGCGAGCTGACTGGCCGCGGCCAGCATATCGGGAGCATTGCTGGCAAGTTGTGTGGTGGCAGGCGTCATGAGCTTGCGCACCGTGCCGCGCGCGAGGCCCTGCTCCACCGCCTTGAGCAGCTTTTGCATGGTGATGGGCTTTTCCAGAAAGGCCATTGCGCCGATCTTGGTTGCCTCAACTGCCGTATCAATAGTGGCGTGGCCGCTCATCATGATGACCGGCATTGTGAGCGCGCCACTGGAGGACCATTCTTTGAGCAGCGTCACGCCGTCGGTATCCGGCATCCAGATATCCAGTAGAACCAGGTCAGGTCTGTCACGCAATCTCGCGGCGCGGGCCTGGGCTGCGTTTTCAGCAACTTCTACGCTGTGACCCTCGTCATTGAGGATTTCAAACAGCAAGTCACGAATGCCCAGCTCGTCATCTACTACCAATATATTTGCCATGATATTTTTCTGCTGTTCCCCGGGTGTAACTGCTTTGCGCTCAGGTTTGCGCAGTCTTCTGTATGGCGAATGATAACGACACTTGGGCGCCCCCTATTTTTCCGTCCACAACCCGGTTGGCAATATCGACGCGGGAGGCATGTTCGTCGGCGATTTTCTTCACAACGGCCAACCCCAAGCCGGTGCCCCGGACCTTGGTGGTGACATAGGGCTCAAATGCCCGTCGCAGGATGTTTTCAGGAAAACCGCAGCCTTGATCCAGCACGCTCAGGCGCACGCGGCCAGATGATTCCACCCACTGCGTTTTGATGACGACCGCACCCGGCTGTGACCCGGCGCTGACGGCTGATTCAGTAGCATCCTGGGCGTTTTGAAGCAAGTTATGCACCACTTGGCGAAGCTGGTGCGCGTCGCCCATGATTTTGGGGCACCCGGCGTCCAACTCCATGTGCACGGGCACCTTGGCGTTCTCGTCGTCATATAGCTGCATGACCTCGGCTACGAGCGCATTCAAATCCACCGGTTTGAGCTCGGCTGCGGGCAGGCGCGCGTAGTCACGAAACTCGTTGACGAGGCGCTTCATGGCATCTACCTGGTCCACGATGGTTTTGACCGATTTGGTCAGAATGGCCTGCTCGGTCGGCAGTACCTTGCCAGACAGCTTCATTTCCAGCCGCTCAGCTGAGAGCTGAATGGGCGTTAGCGGGTTTTTGATCTCATGCGCCAGCCTGCGTGCAACCTCACCCCAGGCTTGCGAGCGCTGGGCTGAAACAATCTCGGAAATATCATCAAACACCAGCAAACGGGTGTTATCCGGCAACTGAGCACCGCGGGCTACCAGCGTCACGATATCACCGTTGGGGGCCGAGCCTCCGGGCTGGTTGGAGCCCAGTTCAAACGAGTGTTGCCAGGCTTCCAGCCCGTGTTCGGCGCGCTCACCGAGGAACGAGTCGAACTGGCGCTGGATATCTGCAGCGAACTCCTCCAGCCCACCCACGTCGGCCAGGCGACGGCCTTCAAACGCCGCTAACGGAGCACGCAGGATACGGGTGGCACCGGGGTTGGACGACAGGATCACGCCGCCGGGGTCCAGCACAATCACGCCCGCGGTCAGGTTGTCCAGAATGGTTTGCAGGTTGGCCCGGGCCGAGTTGACTTGCTCCATACTGCTTTGGACGGCTTCGCGTGCATCGGAGAGCTGGCGGGTCATATCGGCAAATGCACGGGTCAGGCCACCGAGTTCGTCCTTGCCTTGAAGTGCGGCTTTCGGCGTGAGGTCACCAGCTGCCACCTGGTTCACACCGTCTGCCAGCAGCAGCAGGGGCCGAACGATCTGGTTACCCAGCACCACAGCCAGCAGCACCGCACCAAACACGGCAAGGAACAGACTCAATGTGAGTGTGCCGATGTACATGCGCTTGAGGCCTTCCCGTGCCAGGGCTCGTTCCTGATACTCGCGGTTGGCTTCGGTCACTGCAAGGGCGTTGGCCACCAGCGTGGGGGGCAACGCCTGCGTCACCTGCAGGTAGCGCAGCTCCCCAGAAAAGCCCAGATTCGGGTTGGGCACCACCACCAGAGCCTTGATGCGCGCGTTGGTAATGTCGCCTGGTGTGGCCTCATCCAGCCCTTCGATCCAGCTCATGGCCCGCTGGGTGCGGGCGTTGCGAAATTGCTGAGGGGTGGGTCGCACCGGGTTCAGCTGGAAGCGGGACTTGCCCGTGCCACCAATGAGCTGCGACGATGCATTCCATAAAAAGACGTCTTCAGCACCGAGTTGTTCACGAACCCGGTCCAGCGGCAAGCTCACGATGGCATCCGGAACATCTACCAGTTGACTGGCAGACGAGCGCGACTTGCTTGCCAAATCGCTGGCCAGGGTCTCAAGCGTTACGCGACCCAGATTGAGGCCAGCCTCGAGGGCGCCTTCCACCTTCACATCGAACCAGCTCTCGATGGAGCGGGACACGAACTGATATGACACCACATAAATCAGCAAGCCGGGAACAAAACCTGCCAACGCAAACACGGCAGCCAGCTTGAGCAACAGCCGACTGCCAAAGCGGCCCTTTCTGAGTCGGCTGATCAGGCGAACGGCAATCCAGCCAATGACCAGCAGCAGCAGCCCGGCAATCACCACGTTCAGGACAAATAGGCGGGCATAGTTCTGCTCGTACATGGCCTGGTTGTTAGTGGCCTGAGCCAGCAGAAACAGAAGCACCAAGCCAACGGCCGTCATCGCAGCCAAGCCGATGCCAATAGACCAGCGCACGGCGCGGGAATGGTTCAGGGCCTTGTGTGCAGCCGCGTCATCCAGCACGACGGGGGTACTCACTTCTCAGGCTCCACAGGTAATCGCTGAAAGGTATTTGCGGATATGTCCCAGTCTGACTGACCCAATGCGCCAATCTGGAACGGGCGAGGCAGTTGGGTCACGTCCAGACGGAAGCGAAGCTCCACGTTGTGACGGGAACCTGGCTCGACTTCAAAAGGCTCAGCGATCTTCCAGCGAGAAACTCGCTGAAGGGAGATAAGGGCCTCATTCAGCGAATCGAAACTCTGGCTCAGCGCAGCACCCGCCACACCAGCCGACGCTCCTGATGAAGCCGTCACACGCCAGCGGCGCGTGAGCGGCTGATAGGCCAGCCGGACCTGTCTCTGTGCCGTGACCACCTTTTTGTCAGCCCAGTACCACCGGTCCCTGAAAAGATCGGCCTCGGTGACAAAGAACATGGGAACGCCTTTGAGCAGTGCATCTTCGACAGCGGGCGGCAGGTCAAACCGGATGGCAGCCGAGAGGAACACGCCATCGGTCATCCGCTCAACCCGAAACTGGGAAATTTCGGCCGGCAATGGGTCGGCATGAGCCGGGCGAGACAAACCAGCGATCAGGCACGCCCAGAACAACACTGCGGCCAGATCAAGCCGAGCGTTTCTCCAGCAGCGCGTAAAAAAAGCCGTCGTGGTCACCGTTTGGATTGTCCGGGACGCCGTCATGCTTCGCCCCAAAGAGGGGCAATAAATGACCTGGCGAAGGTAACAAAGCCGCGTCGGTGTTGTGCGCAAGAAACGTTTGTATCTGATCACGGCCCTCGGCCGGAAATACAGAACAGGTGCAATACAACAGGCGTCCACCGGGTTTGACCAGTGCCCACAACGCCTTGAGCAACCCGGCCTGAACGCTGGCCAGCTGTGCCACATCGCTATCGCGGCGCAACCACCGGATATCCGGGTGACGCCGGACAATGCCCGAAGCAGTACAAGGCGCATCCAGCAAGATCGCGTCAAACAGCTGCCCGTCCCACCAGGTTTGCGGTTTCGACGCATCGCCGACCAGTACTTTCGCAGAGAGGCCAAGCCGTTGCAGGTTCTGATGAATTCGTTGGCAACGGCTAGCGTCAATATCCATGCCCGTGACGTCGCAAACCTCGGCATTCAACATCTCAAGCAGATGCGCGGTTTTACCGCCCGGCGCTGCGCACGCGTCCAGTACACGGATTTTTTGTGTCAGGTCCAAGCCACCCAGCAGCAGCGGAGCAGCCATTTGGGCGGCACCATCCTGCACCGAACAGTCGCCCTGCCCGAACCCGGGAATCTGTTGAACCGGCACAGGAAGAGCCAGCCTCAGGCCCGACAGACCGATGATCGCCGATTCGATGCCAGCCTGAGCCAGCAGCTCATGGTAACTATCAACCGTGGTTCGACGGACATTGACCCGCAGCGCCATGGGTGGCCGCTCATTGTTGGCTGTTAACAGGGCCTGCCAGGTGTCTGGATAGTCTTTTTGAAGACGGGCAATCCACCAGGCAGGGTGGTTCCACTGCGCGACAGGGTCTTTCAGCGCAACGTCCATTAACGCCTGACGCTCACGAAGAAACCTGCGAAGGCAGCCGTTGATGAATCCGGCCTGTGCGCGCGTGGCAGGTGTTCGTTTGGCCGCTTCAATTGTCTGGTTCACCAGCGTGAAGGCTGGGTAAGGAGCCTCGACGTCGGACCAAGCCAGTGCCAATGCGGTACACAACAAGGCGTCCGACGCGGGGGACGGCGTGCGACTGGCCAATTGTTTGCGCAACACCTGCGCAGAACCGAGCGACCGTAAAACTTGGAATACTAGCGATTGGACACCCGGACGCAACCGGGAGGCGACCGCATCAATTGCAACCGTACCGGACGTCCCCGATCGGATGGCCATCAACACACCAGCACAGGCTTGAAGTTGTTGCCACAGGGGCGGATTGTCCTGGCCTT
>Ga0209097_10003787_pt1 | contig 11454 bp, 11 predicted proteins | sample AD_UKC052_MetaG_FD_184419 | JGI IMG/M metagenome (GOLD analysis project Ga0209097, IMG submission 184419) | Active sludge microbial communities of municipal wastewater-treating anaerobic digesters from USA - AD_UKC052_MetaG (SPAdes) (version 2) | ecosystem: Engineered > Bioreactor > Anaerobic >... | reverse complement strand
CCTGTAACGCATCCGTGCCGTTGGCACAAGGGATTACATGTTTTACGCCAAGATAGGCTTCTAGGTTTTTTTGAAACCGGTTTACAGCAGGACCGTTGATAAAAGCTGTGGAATCAATTACTTCATGAATGGCAGTATCTATTTCGTGTTTGATATCCTCGTATTGACGCTTTAGGTCAACCATGGCGATTTTTCGCATATGTTGAATTGTTTATATGATGTTAATTTTTTTTAAGTTGCAAAGATATGTTTTTTTAGAATACGCACGTAGTCAAAATGATATTGTTTGCGGTTACCGAAAAAAAATTGTTACAGGGCAATAATATTATTTATGAACGGTTAAACAATACGGACTGTTTTTTGGTTAATTTTGCCCTCAGAAATGAAGATGAAGAAATTATTAATTTTTTTGGTTGTTCTTTTTTTGTGCATACAGGCGCGCCCTCAGGTTAGTGTTAAGGATTCCTGCATATTTTCCACTATGCTTTATGCCACTTTTTCTTATCAGCTCCCGGGTGGCGACCTGGCCAAAAGGTTTGGCGGCAACTCTGCGGTGGGCGGAGGTTTTCAGATAAAAACAAAAAAAAACTGGCTGTTCGGGGCGGAGGGTAATTACCTTTTTGGTAATGTAGTAAAAAATCAGTTTGGCATTTTGGATAATATTGCCACTTCAGATAGTTTCCTGATCACTGCCGACGGACAATATGCCGATGTGTTTTTCAGCGAACAGGGTTTTGCCGTCAGCCTCAGTACCGGCAAGGTCATTCCGGTGTTTAAATCCAATCCCAACAGCGGCATCCTGATAAAGTTACAGCCAGGTTTTGTGCAGCACAAAATAAAAATAGTCAACCCCAACAATACCGTTCCTCCGCTCCGGGGCGATTATAAAAAAGGCTACGATGAATTGGCCAACGGATTTTCGATTACCGAATTTGTGGGGTATATGCATATGGGAAATAAGCGGCTGGTATCATTCTATGCCGGGTTTGAATTTACCCAGGCATTTACCAAATGCCGCAGGCTCTATAATTTTAACACCAGAATACGCGATACGGAACAGAAATTTGATTTTTTCTATGGCCTTCGTGTCGGATGGTTGATTCCGCTGTATAAAAGGGCTCCCAAGGGTTATTATTTCTAAAAAATCTGCTGATGTTTTTTTTATACACCGTATCAGTATCTGTTTATACCGCATTTATAAAAATTGCATCCCTGTTTAATCTTAAAGCCCGCCAGTGGTCGCAAGGTCGGAAACACTGGCACGACAGCCTAAAACAGGCGGTGACAAAAGATTATCGCTGGGTATGGGTTCATGCTTCCTCGCTTGGCGAGTTTGAGCAGGGGCGACCGGTGATGGAGGCTTTCAGGCAAAAATATCCGCAGTATAAAATATTACTTACTTTTTTTTCGCCCTCGGGCTACGAAATCCGCAAAAACTATAATGGGGCTGACCATGTGTGTTATTTGCCTGCCGATACCCCGGGCAATGCTCGTAAATTCGTTGAAACCGTGGAGCCGGCGATGGTTTTTTTTATTAAATATGAGTTTTGGTTTAATTACATTCAGCAGATAAACAAAAAAAATATTCCGCTGTATTTCTTTTCAGTGAAATTCCGTCCCGGGCAACATTTTTTTAAGTGGTATGGAGGCTGGTTTCGCACGATGCTAAAAAAGATAAGCTGGCTCTTCGTTCAGGATGAGAACTCAAAAAAGCTGTTGGAAAGTGCACGAATAACCTGCGTGTCTGTTTCGGGTGATACTCGTTTCGACCGGGTGCTGAGTGTGTCGCTGGCAAAAAAAAACCTGCCGCTGATTACCCTGTTTGCGAAACAGGCCGAGGTGATGATAGCCGGAAGTACCTGGCCACCCGACGAGGAGATGATGGTGGATATCATCAATAAATTTTCAGGAAAATTAAAATTTATCATTGCCCCGCACGAGATCCATCCCGAACGAATCAGGGTTTTCAGGCAAAAACTAACTGTAAATACCCTTAATTTTTCTGAAGCCGATGAACAAAATATTACAGAGGCCCGTGTACTTATTATCGACAGTATCGGTCTGTTACTGCATATCTATCAATACGCCCGCTTTGCATACATAGGTGGAGGATTCGGCAAAAATATCCACAATATTCTGGAGTCGGCTACATTCGGTGTGCCCGTAATTTTTGGGCCCAATTATCATAAGTTTCAGGAAGCCATTGATCTGATAAAACTTGGTGGGGCCTACCCTGTGAAAAATTACAGTGAACTTGAAAACATGGTCATGAAATTTACTGATGATAACACTTTCAGGGACAACTGTTCGGAAATTTGCAAGGGTTTTGTATTGCGAAATGCCGGTGCCACACCCATGATAATGGCCAAAGTGGCCGAAATAATCAAACCCTGACGAAATCAGGTTCACAAAACAGATAAGATTTTTCCTGAGTTTATTTCCCTGCTTATTTTCCAAAAGCTTTTTTCAGACCGTCCATCATTCCTTTAGGAGAGTAGGGATGCGAAATAATTTTCTTTTCATGGTCGAGCAGAAAAAAAGTCGGGGTGCTGTAGGCGTTGTATGTCTTAATAACCGGGCTTTCGAATCCTTTTAAATCGGCCACATTTATCCATTTTAACCCCTGGCGGTTGATGGCATCAAGCCATGATTTTTTGTCGGTATCAGCCGAAATAGCCATTATTTCGAGGCCCAGCGGATGATAGGTTTCATAAATCTGCTGCAGCTGTGGCATGGCTTTTTCGCAGTGTTCGCATACCGATGACCAAAAAACAAGTAAAATCACTTTTGCTTCCAGGTTGTAGAGGGTTATTGGTTTTCCTTCGGAATTATTCAGCATAATAGCAGGCGCCTGTTTTCCCGGTCTCAGTTGTTTCATGACGGCGGCTCTTTCGGTCATGTTTTTGTCGTGTTCATCTGGGGTGCAGGTATTTTTAAGCAGGTAATTATCCACCAAATGGATGAATGTTTCTTCCCATTCGGTATCTTCAAATGTGTTGACCAAAAGATTCAGCAGGTAGCTGTACACGGGCGATTCGGGTTGTGCTTTGCTCAGAATAAAATCTACTGCAGCGATATATCCTGAGTCGGTTTCAGGGTTAACAAAACTCGACAGATAATCATTGCATAAAACATAAAAAACCTCGCTGTAGAGCAATGTGGAATCGGAAAAGTCAACATGGTCAAAATAATGTTCTTTTAGAAATGCATTTTTATTTTTGTAACTTTTTGCACCAGGTGTTTTTTTATATGCCTGCCAGTCGGGCGTTACATAAGCCTTTAAGATTTTTGTAACATACAGTCCGGGGTTTTTGATAATGAGCTGATTGGTAATTTGGTCGAGTTGCACCGAAAGCTGATAGGTTTTGCGGGCCATGCTGTCGAGGGTGGGCGTAAATTTGTGCCCGTTTTCTTCATAAATCTTATTTCCGGCAACGGCAATCAGGTCAATGGTGTCCTGCAAAAGCGACGAAATATTCCAGTATTCATGATAAACCTGATTTTCAGTTGACTCCAGTATTTTCAAACTATCTGACAAGTTTCCGATGCGACTTGACAAACGCACATTTTCGTGGTTGAGAATGATATCTGTAAACAGGCTATCGGCAAAGGCAATGCGGTACACGCCGGCAGGCTGGCTGGAGCTGTGGTTAAATACAATAACACCTTGAGTGGCAACACACGAATCCACCGTTTTGTAAGTGCTGCCATACTTCGACAGCAGGTAGGCCTTGCTGTTGGTTAGTCCGGAAACCTGATAAGACACCGTATGCTGAGCAAAAGAAAATCCGCTGAGAAGTATTCCTATTGTTATTAGCTGAAGAAGTTTTTTCAAGCAAATTTCTGATTAATGAAACTTGAGATATGGTCACAAGCGATTCGTTCCTGCACCATGGTGTCGCGGTAACGGATGGTAACGGTGTTGTTTTGCAAAGTTTCGTGGTCTATAGTGATGCAATAGGGCGTGCCAATGGCATCCTGACGGCGGTATCTTCGCCCGATAGCGTCTTTTTCGTCGTATTGGCACATAAACGATGGTTTGAGTACATCCATTATCTGGCGTGCTTTTTCGGGCAATCCATCTTTTTTAACTAAGGGAAGAACGGCAATTTTGATGGGGGCGAGTATGGGCGGGATATTCAGCACTTCCCTAACGGAGCCGTCTTCAAGAGTTTCTTCTTTATATGCGCTGCTCAGCACGGCCAGAAACATGCGGTCCAGGCCTATAGAAGTTTCTACAACATAAGGCGTATAACTTTCATTGGTTTCCGGATCGAAATACTGCAATTTTTTTCCTGAAAATTTCTGATGGGCGTTCAGGTCGAAATCCGTGCGTGAGTGTATTCCTTCCAGTTCCTTGAAACCGATAGGAAATTCAAATTCTATGTCACTGGCGGCATTGGCATAATGAGCCAGTTTTTCGTGCTTGTGAAAACGGTATCTGGAGGCAGGGATGCCCAACGAAAGATGCCATTTCATGCGTTCCTCCTTCCAGTATTCATACCATTTGAGTTCTTCGCCGGGACGGACAAAAAACTGCATTTCCATCTGTTCAAATTCGCGCATACGGAAAATAAACTGACGGGCCACAATTTCGTTACGGAAAGCCTTTCCGGTTTGTGCAATGCCAAAGGGGACTTTCATGCGGCCGCTTTTCAGCACATTCAGAAAGTTAACGAAAATTCCCTGTGCGGTTTCGGGCCTTAAATACAAAGTGCCCGAATCTTCGCTTACGGATCCCATCTGTGTAGAAAACATCAGGTTGAATTGCCTGACATCAGTCCAGTTTTTAGATCCCGAAACAGGGCAAACAATACCCAGTTCTTCAATCAAAGTTTTTATCCCGGTAAAATCATTCTGATCAAGCATTGAATAAAACCGGCTTTTGATATCGTCAATTTTTTTCTGGTATTCTGTAACGCGGGGATTGGTTTCCCTGTAAAGTTTTTCATCAAAATTCTCACCAAAGCGCTGTGTTGCTTTCGTAACTTCTTTTTCAATTTTATCTTCAATTTTAGCGATGTAATCTTCAACAAGTACATCGGCACGGTAGCGTTTTTTTGAATCTTTATTGTCAATCATCGGATCGTTGAACGCATCAACATGTCCGGAAGCCTTCCATACCGTGGGATGCATAAATATTGCCGAGTCGATGCCGACAATATTTTCATTGAATTGAACCATCCATTTCCACCAATACGAACGGATGTTGTTTTTTAATTCGGTGCCATACTGGCCGTAATCGTACACGGCACTAAGGCCATCGTAAATTTCGCTCGACTGAAAAACAAAACCGTATTCTTTTGCGTGCGAAATAATTTTTTTAAATAATTCTTCGTTGTTTGCCATGGTGCAAAAGTAATACAAATTTCATTTTTATATTTAATGGCGGTATTTTTTAAGTATAATTCCAACATAAATACTAATTTTGATGTATCAAGAATGATCTGTAATGGCCTTATTAAATTCCGTGATATCGTGGATTATGAAACAACGCATTCACCAGATTGAGTTGTTCCTCAAATACCCGAATGAAATGCAGCATGACTGCCTGCAATGGCTGGTGTCGTCGGCAAAAAAAACGGAGTGGGGCACGAGGTACGATTACAAAACCATTGAAACAAGGGAACAGTTTACTGAACGGGTACCTATCAATACCTATGATGATCTCAGGCCCTTTATCGACCGGCTGCGCAAGGGAGAGCAAAACATCTTATGGCCTCAGGAAATTAAGTGGTTTGCCAAATCTTCGGGCACAACTTCAGACAAGAGCAAATTTATCCCCATGAGCGAAGACGCTATTGAGGAGTGCCATTTTAAAGGAGGCAAGGACGTGCTCACCTTTTATTGTAACAATAATCCGGAAACGCTCTTGTTTTCGGGGAAGGGCATCACTCTGGGAGGGAGCCATGTGGCCAGCGAATATGACAATGATGCTGTTTATGGCGACCTTTCGGCCATATTGATACAGAACATGCCCTTTTGGTCGCAGATTATCCGCACCCCGGAATTGCCAATTGCCTTGATGAATGAGTGGGAAGAGAAGCTGGACAAAATTGCCCGGGTTACTGCCTCGGAAAATGTTACCAGCATTTCAGGGGTTCCTTCGTGGACATTGCTTTTGCTGAAGAGGATACTGGATATCACAGGAAAAAACAATATCAACGAGGTGTGGGAAAACCTGGAATTATTTATTCATGGAGGCATCAGTTTTGTTCCCTATAAGGAGCAATTTAACAAGATAATTCCATCCGAAAAAATGAAATACCTGGAAACCTACAACGCCTCTGAAGGTTTTTTTGGCATACAGGACCGAAGTCTGGCGGATGATATGTTGCTGATGCTCGATTATGGGATTTATTATGAGTTTTTACCTATGGAAGATTTCGGCAAGGAAAATCCGGCCACCAAAACCCTGGCCGAAGTGGAAACAGGAAAAAACTATGCATTGATAATTTCCACCAATGCCGGATTGTGGAGATATCTGATTGGCGACACAATTATGTTTACTTCCCGGGATCCTTACCGTTTCAGGATTACCGGCCGGACAAAGAATTTTATCAACGCCTTTGGTGAAGAACTGATGGTGGACAATGCTGATAAAGCCTTAGCCATAGCCTGTAAAAAGTCCGGTGCGGTAATTTCAGATTATACGGCGGCTCCGGTATATTTTGGCGACAAAAACAACGGCGCTCACGAATGGATTATCGAATTTGAATTACCTCCTGCCAACATCGAATATTTTGGTGAAGTTTTTGATAATGCTCTCAAGTCGGCCAATTCCGATTACGAAGCAAAAAGGTATCATGATATGATTTTAAATAAGCCAATTATTCATGTGGCGCCGGGAGGCACTTTCTACCAGTGGCTGAAAAGCAAAAATAAATTGGGCGGTCAGCACAAAGTTCCCAGGCTGGCCAATGAGCGTACTTATATTTCGGAAATATTGAAACTTATGAAAAAATGAAAAAGGTCATTGGATTATTTTCATTGATTGCCGTGTTTCTTTCATGTGATAGCTATGCCCAGAAGGAAAAATTAATTCAAATTTCATCCGTGGAAACCAGCGGGAGCTACCTCGCCGCCGACAACCTTGGCTATGTGTACCTGATAAATGAAAGTACGCTGAAGAAATTCGACAGAGATGGCCTGCTGCTCTATACCTACACCGAATTTAGCGACGGGAAAATTTCGCAGGTGGATGTCAGCGACCCCTTGAAAATCATGATACTTAATGCTGATTTTGGGAAAATAAAATACCTCGACAATAAACTTACCCTTAAAAAAGATTTCATCTTGTTGTCCGATCTTTCTTTTCCCAATGCCGAACTGGTGGCGGGTTCTTATGAAAACGGGTTCTGGCTTTTCGACCCGCTGACCAATCAGGTAGTCCGCTTCGACAAGTATTTAAGAGCCAGTCATAATAGCGGTAATATTGCCGATATCACAGGGATTGAAATAAACCCCGTATTTATGACGGAGGCCGACAATGTGCTCTATCTGAATGATCCGCAACAGGGCATTTTTTTGTTCGACCGCTACGGCACGTATTTGCGGCAGGTGCCCTTAAAAAATCTCAAGACCTTTCAGGTGTTTCCTCCCCGGATAATCTTTTCTGAAGGCCGTAAACTGAAGATGTTCGACCTGAAAACTTTTGAAGAATCAGCCTTGGATATTCCCTGTGATGAAGAGCCTCTGCAAACCCTCTGGAATAACGATAGAGCTTACGTGCTTACCGGTAAAACATTACTTATTTTCCGGATGGACTGAATCCATTTGAAACTCAGAAATTGCAAGGGATATAGACTTCAGGAAATTTCTATCAGCAACTCATTTTTAGCTACCATTTGCCCTGAGACAACATAAACCTTTTTAACGGTACCAGCCACCGGAGCAATTATTTCATTATCCATTTTCATGGCTTCCAGTATCAGTAGTTTATCGCCGGGGTTTACGGCAGCTCCTTTTTCAACAAATACATCTTTTATTTTTCCTGGGATAAAAGAATGCAATTTTTTGTGGTCGGCGGGTATATGCGGTTTGCGATTAACATATTTCCGGGTATATAAGGTAGTATATTCTTCTCCCAGAACAGTAAGTTTTTTAAAATCGGGTTCGCTTTTTTTTGAATTTTTCATCTCGGTGAATTAGAATGGTGGAATACCGTGTTTTTTTAACGGCCGGTCTTCTTTTTTCTGGGCCGATATTTCCAGCGCATGCAGTATGAATTCCCTGGTCTTGAGCGGTTCAATGACGGCATCAACATATCCGTAAGCCGCTGCAATATAGGGATTGGCGAATTTTTCCTTATATTCCTCAATTTTTTTCTTCCGTGCCTCTTCGGGATTGGGGGCGTTTTGAATTTCGTTGCGGAAAATAATATTGGCGGCTCCTTCGGGCCCCATGACGGCTATTTCAGCCGTGGGCCATGCCAGTACAAAATCGGCTTTGAGGTGGTTTGAACACATGGCGATATATCCTCCACCATAAGCCTTACGGAGTATCACAGTAATCTTGGGAACGGTGGCTTCAGAATAAGCGTAAAGAACTTTGGCGCCGTGGCGGATCACGCCGGCGTGTTCCTGGTCGATGCCCGGAAGATAACCCGGCAGGTCAACCAGGGTAACCAACGGGATGTTAAAAGCATCACAAAATCGGATGAAACGGGCTGCTTTGTCCGATGAATCCACATCAAGCACACCGGCAAGCACCATGGGCTGGTTGGCGACAAAACCTACCGATTCTCCATTCATCCTGGCAAAACCTACCACAATGTTTGCGGCAAAACGTTCGTGTACTTCAAAAAAATCAGAGTCATCACAAATAGCCTTGATGACAAGGCGTACATCGTAAGGTTTTTTCGAGTCGGTGGGGAAAATGTCAGTCAGTTTAAAGACTTTGTTTTTTGGTTTTTTTATCGGGAAGGGGTCGGCTTTTTTGGTGTTATTCCAAGGAATGAACGACATAAGTTTTTTTATCTGGTCGAAACATTCGTTTTCGCTGGTTGCAAAAAAATGAGCATTTCCGGTTATTTCAGAATGTACAGCAGCTCCGCCCAGGTCCTCCATAGAAATTTCTTCGCCCAGCACCGTTTTAATGACTTCGGGGCCGGTGATAAACATTTTTGAAATTTTGTCCACCACAAAAACAAAGTCGGTAAGTGCCGGAGAATAAACCGCCCCGCCGGCACAAGGCCCCAGGATGACAGAAATTTGCGGAATGACGCCTGAAGCCTGAGTGTTACGGAAAAAAATTTCGCCATAACCGGCCAGCGAATTCACTCCTTCCTGAATGCGCGCTCCGCCGCTGTCGTTTATGCCAATACAGGGCACTTTAAGTTTCATGGCGTGATCCATGATTTTGGTAATTTTTTTGGCGTGCATATAGCCCAGCGAACCGCCGGCAACAGTAAAATCCTGGGCATAGATGCATATCGGAAACCCGTTGATGGTTCCGGTTCCGGTAACTACGCCATCGCCGGGAAAGTATTTCTTGTCCATATCAAAATCTTTCCCTGCGTGTTCCACAAAGAGGTCGTATTCATGAAAAGATCCCGAATCAAGCACTGCCAGAATCCGTTCACGGGCAGTCATTTTTCCGGTGGCTTTTTGTTTTTCAATGGCTGCCTCTCCGCCGCCCCGCGAGGCGCCGTGCATCCTGCGACGGAGTTCTTCTGTTCTTTGCCGTAGTGTTGTCATGTCGTTGAATATCCTTATTATTTTATGAAAATCCTTATTAAAACACACAAAGATATTCTTTTTTTTATGAGCCTTCGGCGACTTTTTTGTTAACCAATGTTAAAGGAATAATGTGTTTTATTGCAAAATAATATCTTTAGATGCCAAATTACCGGATATTTTGTTGCATATATTATTCTTATGGCATACATTTGTTCTTAAATAATCTGATTGTAAGAAATTATGAATATCGAGGATGTGAGGGAATATTGCTTGTCAAAAAAAGGTGTTTCAGAGTCGTTTCCTTTTGATGCAAGCACCTTGGTTTTTAAGGTGCTGGGAAGAATTTTTTTGTTGACCGACCTGGAAAGCGAATTCAGCATCAATATCAAATGCAATCCCGATCTGGCTGTTGAATTGCGTGAAAGATATTCCTGTGTGGAACCCGGTTATCATATGAATAAAACATGCTGGAATACGGTATTGATTGATGGCAGCATACCCGACGACGAACTGTTTCGCTGGATTAACCATTCATATGAGGAAGTGGTAAAGAAGCTGACAAAAAAGCAAAAGGAATTATTGGATCAGATGTAATGCATGAGAAAATTACTTTTTACCGGATTATGCTTGTTTTGCCTGAACAATGTTTTTGCACAGAAAGTTCTTATACTTGAAAATTTAAGCCTTGGAAAATCGTATAAATTTTTTACCGGAGATGAAATCGGTATCAGGATAAATGACACTACCCCCAAAGTGTCGGGAAAAATCACGGAGATTCTGGATTCTTCAATAATTATTGCAAACCATACTGCCTGTGATTTGAAAGAGATCGCAGTTGTTTATAAAGGAAGGCGAGGAATTCAGATTGTTTCTGCGTCGTTAATGGCTTTCGGAGGACTGTTTTTTGGTCTGGATGTGGTCAATAATGTAATCAACGGAGACCGCCCTGTCGTTAGAGCGGATGTGTCGCTGATATCGGCGGCATTGGTTGCTACCGGAGGCATTTTACAATTGTTTACTTCCCGGAAATGCGAAGTGAATAAAGATAAGTGGCGACTTAAAATAATAGACCAGATTCACGTTAAGTAAAATAAAAACCAAAATTCAAAGGAAAGGCGCCCGTTGCGAAGTTGCAAACTTCAACAACCTTGTGCATCTGTTGGGAAAAAGAATTTCCAACAACAACATCCTGCTCCTATGGAGCGACACTTTCCACGTACATTACTTTTTACCAATATCTCATTCCTACGGAATGAAAATGATTATAACTTTTAGCTCACTTATGCACATTTGGAGTAATAGGGGAGGTAGCTCCGTAGGAGCTTAATGTTGGTAAAAAAATCAAACCGAAACCAAATTCCGCTCCGTAGGTGCGGGACTTTCACGGAATACTGCTTTATCAACATCACATTTTACGGAATGAAAAAAACTCACTTAATGCAAACTTACGTTCATCAGGAACATTGAGGCCTTAAAGCTTCGTAGGAGTATAGCTCAGGTGCGCACATCTGCAACACATGCGATACAGAAAAATAAAATTTATAAATATTGATAAAAAGCATTAGCTTTGCTTACAATGTTGGAAAATAAAAAAATGTGGAGATCGATAGAGACTGAAGCGCTAGGCAAATGAGAACTTGCATGCACGGGGCCAAAATCGATACCATTATTATAAAAGACTTTTAGAAAATACAAACAGTACCACTTATCAACCATATTAGTTATTTAAGTTATGCGTAATGTTATAAAAACAATATTGGTATTAATGACATTA
>Ga0209097_10003783_pt1 | contig 11468 bp, 8 predicted proteins | sample AD_UKC052_MetaG_FD_184419 | JGI IMG/M metagenome (GOLD analysis project Ga0209097, IMG submission 184419) | Active sludge microbial communities of municipal wastewater-treating anaerobic digesters from USA - AD_UKC052_MetaG (SPAdes) (version 2) | ecosystem: Engineered > Bioreactor > Anaerobic >... | reverse complement strand
CACGACCTGATCGAGTCCGAGCTCTTCGGCGTGGAGAAAGGCGCCTTCACCGGCGCCCAGGTGTCACGCATGGGCAAGTTCGAGCGCGCCGACGGCGGCACCCTGTTCCTCGACGAGATCGGCGAACTGCCCCTGGCCGCCCAGGCCAAGCTCCTGCGGGTGCTGCAGGAGGGCGAGATCGAACGCCTCGGCGACGACCGCACCCGCAAGATCAACGTGCGCCTGGTGGCCGCCACCAACGTGGACCTGCAGGCCGCCGTGAAGGCCGGGCGCTTCCGCAGCGACCTGTACTACCGCCTCAACGTTTACCCGGTGGTCATCCCGCCCCTGCGCGAACGCCTGTCCGACATCCCCCTGCTGGTGGAATCCATGCTGCAGCGCTTTGGTGCCCTGCATGGCAAGCGCGTACCCGGCCTCACCGACAAGGCCCTCCGCGCCCTCAAGGGCCACACCTGGCCCGGCAACATCCGCGAGCTGGAAAACCTCATCGAGCGGGGCATGATCCTCGCCCCCCAGAACGAACCCATCGAGGTCGAACACCTGTTTGCCGAGCCCCAGGAATTCGAAGCCGTCAGCCACGGCATCGACGCCACCGGCAACCTGGCGGCAGCCCCGGGCACCAGCGACATGGACGTGTTGTGCCGCCAGGTGATGCACACCGGCGTCAGCCTCGACGAGCTGGAACAGGCCCTGATCCAGCACGCCGTCAAGGAAGCCAACGGCAACCTCTCCGGCGCCGCCCGCCGCCTCGGCATCACCCGCCCGCAGCTGAATTACAGGTTGAAGAAGAAGGAGTGAGGCAGGCCGGGCGATGGCACTCGCAGGAAGTCGAAGGAATGAACTCAACAACAACCCGGCATGATCCCGGGCCTGTGTTGGGTCGAGTTAAGTGTGGAAAGCGTTTTCGCTTCGATAGGTAGGGCTTGAGCCCTTGCTTACGGGCTTTCCGGTGTTTGGCGTGACCTTGGCCGGGATTTTTCCACGGCCCGGTTTGCACACCCGGCCGGCTACGGCGGTGCGGAGCATGCTCCGCGAAACCCCGCCTCCGCCCCCGGCGGGCGACTGGCTTTCTTGCGTCGCCAAGAAAGCCAGCAAAGAAGGCGACCCGGCCACCCCGGTTTTTCGCTACGCGAATGACTCCCCTGCGCTGCTCCCAGCAGGCGGCCGGCGCGGAACGGGTTTTTCCGATGCACCGAGCCTCTCCGCGCGGAACTGTTGACACTGACCGTTGGTAACCTGCATTTCCTTTCCCCTCTGGCGCGCCGACTGGAGGGTTCGGCAGGCGGAAAAAGGGCTGCGCATGTTTGAGCCCGCAGGGCGAGTTTGCGCAGACCCCGCCTGACGGACCCGGAAAGAGGGCACCCCCGTAGGGGGCGCGACAGCGGGGTACGCTTTCTTGCCGACTTCTTTGTCGTACAACAAAGAAGTCGGTCGGCCGCCGGGCCGAGACCCGGCCAATGTGACGCAACATGCAGGAAAGCCGTCCAGTCAGGGCTCACCGGTTCAAGGTCGAACGGAATGACCTGACGCGAACATAGCCAATTCACTCGACCACGGACGTCCATCACCGCCCCCCCTGACCCAAGGCTCGGAGAATCAATACACCGGCTCACCGCCCCCAGCTCGCCTCATCACGGGGCAGTCGTCCATCCGGGTCGTTGACCACAACGGAATTGCCATCGATGAGCCGATCGACATACACCACGACATTGGTGCCCCGATCATTCGCCTGGCTGGGAAAAAGGATCCCTGTACAACCACGGGCACGCACCAGATCGGCGAGCACCCAGGTGGGCGGCTCGATGTGCAGGTCAAACTTCAGATGGCGCCAGTCTTCGCGCCAGTCATGCCACAGCTCGTCCCAGGGCTCACCACGGCCGAGCTGCCGCAAATCGACCAGATTGCGCAGCGTAGCGGTGTATGAGCACATCGTGCATGGCGGCAGGAAGGACGAGGTCTGCTGGTACTCGCGCAATGCGGTCAACGCATCGAGAGACAGCTACGGGGCCTCGACACCCTCGCAGTTGAAACGCCCGCCCTTGGCCGCAGCCCCTCTGCCCCGCTGATTGGCCTGCTCGCCCACCGGGGCGTATGGGCACGAAACAGGATCGTGTCGGGTGGCAGGTCGCAGAGGATCATCCCGAGAACCCGGCGCTGATCGACTCCAGGTAGTCAATCGCATCTTCGGCGCGCCCTTCCTGCACGAGCTGCAGGAGGGTCTTGTGGCGGAAGGCGGGGATCGGCTCGTTCTTGAGCATGAAGAACGCGCGCTGGGTGTCCGGCTGCACCACCGCGGCGGCCGACAGCACCCGCATCAGATCGCGCAGGGCGGCCTGCAGCTTGGGCGACTCGGGGTGAGTCCGCAGGGTGTTGCGGTGCACGCCGGCAAGGGTGGCCAAGTCTTGGTACTGCATGTCTAGCGCATCGGCGATGTTGGTGGCGGAGAAGCGCGACGTGCCGGCCTCACGCGCCGATTCGAGTACAGCGGAGAAAGCAATGGAACTCATGGCTTGTCTTTCGGAGGTGAGACTTCAATGCACATTATATGCACATATTGCGCACCATTCAAACCGATCAACAGGCCATCACCGTGCATCTCCTCTGTGGGGTCGAGTTAATTGCCTATGTTCGCGTTAAGTGTGGAAAGCGCTTTCGCTTCCACAGGTAAGGTTTGAGCCCTTACTTGCGGGCGTTCCGGTGTTTGGCGTGACGTTGGCCGGGATTTTTCCACTGCCGGGTTTGCACACCCGGCCGGCTACGGCGGCGCGGAACGGGCTTTCGCGCACACCGAGCCTTTACCGATACAGGGCTGGGCAACTGACCGTTGATCACCTGCATTTCCTCTCCCCTCTGGCGCGCCGACTGGAGGGTTCGGCAGGCGGAAAAAGGGCTGCGCATGTCTGAGCCCGCAGGGCGAGTTTGCGCAGACCCCGCCTGACGGACCCGGAAAGAGGGCACCCCCGAAGGGGGCGCGACAGCGGGGTACGTTTTCTTGCCGACTTCTTTGTCGTACAACAAAGAAGTCGGTCGCCCGCCGGGGGCGAGTCCCCGGCCAATGTAACGAAAGAGAACGGAAAGCCGTCCTCAAGAGCTCAACGGTATGAGGTCACCCCCACAAGCATCAAGCTGACTTCACCCGCCAATCCCGATGCAGCACCAGGTAGGCCACCAGGCCGATGACAACCCCCCAGAAGGCAGACCCCAGCCCCAGGAAGCTCATACCTGAGGCGGTGGCCAGGAAGGTGATGACGGATGCCTCCCGGTGGTCGGCCTCGTTGATGGCGCCCATGATGTTGGCGGTGATGGCACCGATCAGGGCCAAACCGGCCAGCACCGCCACGAAGGCCGACGGAAGCACGGCGAACAGGGACACGATGGTGGAACCGCAGGCGCCGCCGATCAGGTAGAACAAGCCATTGGACACCCCGGCCACATAACGCCGGGCCGGGTCTTCGTGGGCGTCGCGGCCGGTGCACAGGGCGGCGGTGATGGCGGCGATGACAATCGTGATGCCACCAAAGAAGGCCACGGCCACCGAGGTAATGGCCGTCACTGTGATGATGGGCCGGGCGGGGGTTGAATAGCCGGAGCTGCGCAGGATCGCCATACCCGGCAGGAACTGACCGGTGATGCTCACCAGCACCAGGGGCAGCGCAAGACTCAGCGTCGCGCTCCAGCTCCACTCCGGGCGGATGAACACCGGCGTGGCCAGCCCCAGTTGCACATGCCCGAGATCGGCCTTGCCCAGCAGGCTGGCCAGGGCGACCCCGACGAGCAGCACCAGGATCATGCAATAGCGGGGCGTGAGGCGCTTCAGGGTCACGTAGGCGGCAATCATGCCGAAGCCCAGCACCGGCATGGCGCCGGCCGCCTTGAAGGCCTGCACCCCGAACTGGAACAGGATGCCCGCCATCATGCCGGCGGCGATGCCCTTGGGCACATGCTTCAACAGACGGTCGAAGGACCCGGAGATACCGATTGCAAAGAGAATTGCCGCGCTGGTGATGTAGGCGCCCACCGCCTCGTTGAGGGACAGGCCGGGAAACAGGGTCACCAGCAGCGCCGTGCCGGGTGCCGACCAGGCGGTGACCACCGGCACCTTGAGGGCGACGCTGAGGAAGATCCCCGACAGGGCAGCGCCGATGGAGACCGCCCACACCCAGGACGAGATCATGTCGGGGGCCACCCCGGCCGACTGGGCGGCCTGGAAGAAGATGATCAACGGCCCGGAATAGGAGATCAGGACGGCGAGAAAGCCCGCCGTGACGGCGGAGACGGACCAGTCCGTGCGCGAAATCATGGGTGTCGTGGGGAATATCCGAGAATGGACGCGCGGAGCCGGGCCAGGCCCGACCCCGCGCACGGCGTCACGCCCGCTTCATGAGCACCACCGGAGAATTGAAGGCCACCAGACGCTCGGCCCGCAGTTCTGCCGCACGCTGGAGGTTCTTCTCCTTCACATGCCCGTAGCCGCGGATCTCGTCCGGCACGCTGGCGAGCGCCACCGCAGCAGAGTGATTGGCGACACTCAACCGACCGATGATGCCGTCAAGCTCCCGGATGTAGTCATCGATGAGCTTGCGCTCCGTGCTCCGCTCTTCGGTCTTACCGAACAAGTCCATGGCCCCGCCGCGCAGCTTCTTCCAGCCGGCCAGGCGCTGGAAGGCCTTGAACATCCACGGGCCATATTGCTTCTTCAGCAGGTGACCGGTCTGCGGGTCGGTGTCGGCCAGCAGCGGCGGCGCCAGGTTGTACTTGACGCTGTAGCCATGGGGAAACTGGGCGTCCAGCTCGGCCAGGAAGGCCGGGTCGGTGTGCAGGCGGGCCACTTCGTACTCGTCCTTGTAGGCCATCAGCTTGTACAGGTAGCGGGCGGCGGCTTCCGACAGGGCCGTGGCGCCGGGCAGCACGCCCTGCTCGGCGGCCACCACGCGCTTGAGCACGCCGGCGTAGCGCCGGGCATAGGCCTCGTCCTGGAAGGCGATCAGCTCGGGCACGCGCACTTCCGCCAGACGCTTCACTTCGCCCTGGGCGCCGATGGACTCCACGATGGCCCGGGCCGCTGCACTGAGCTGCGGCGCCTGCTTCAGGCTGATGACCCCGGCCCCCTTGCTGCGCGCCACCTCGGCCTCGACAAAGGCCAGATCGACCACGGCCATGCGCCCCCAGCGGAAGGCAGCGAGACTTTGCTCGACACCGACACCGGAGTTCCGGATGGCGGCTTCGATGGACTCGGCCTTGAGGGGGATGGTGCCGGCCTGGAAGGCCACGCCGACCATGAAATTGTTGGTGGCCATGGCATCGCCGAAGAGCCCCTCGGCCAGGGCCTGGCCGTCCAGGAAGACGTTGTCGTCCTTGCGGCTGACCCGGTCGATGCCGGCGGTGAGGCCCTGGGTGGCCGGGAACATCACGTGCCGGTCGGCGATCATCTTGCCGGTGGGGGTGCGTGTCGTGGACACCACCGCGATGGTGCGCGAGGGGTGGCACTTGTCCAGGTTCTTCGGGTCGGTGGCGTTGAGGATGTCAAAGCCCAGGTAGAGGTCGGCCCGCCCGTCGGAGATCTTGTTGCTGCCATGGAAGGGCGCGTGGGAGATCTTGATGTCGGAGATCACGTTGCCGCCCTTCTGGGCCAGGCCGGTCTGGTCAAGGCCGATGACGTGCTTGCCCTCCAGCCGTGCGGCGTTGGCCAGGGTGGCCACCACCGTCACCGAGCCAGTGCCGCCGATGCCCATCACGTGGATGCCGAAGCCCAGGCTGTCGTCCACCTTCTTGGGTGGCGCGGGCAGCTCCCGCTCCAGGGCGGGGATGCGGCCCTTCCTGCGCTTCTTGCCGTCCCCCGCCGGTGCGGCATTGGGGGTGATGGTCAGGAAGGACGGGCAGAAGCCCTTCACGCAGGAGAAGTCCTTGTTGCAGGAGGACTGGTGGATGCGCGTCTTGCGGCCGAATTCGGTGTCCACGGGTTCGACGCTCATGCAGTTGGATTTCTCGCCGCAGTCGCCGCAGCCTTCGCAGACCCGTTCGTTGATGACGGTGACCTCCGCCGGCTCCTCGGCCTTGCCGCGGCTGCGGGCACGACGCAGCTCGGCGGCGCACTCCTGGTCGTGGATCAGCACGGTGGTGCCGGGGGTGGCGGCGAGTTCCTTCTGGGCTTCGTCCAGGCGGTCCCGGTGCCAGACCTCGGTGTGGCCGTCCAGGCGCACGCCGGAATAGTTGCCCGGCTCATCGGTGGTGACGATGATGCGCCGCACGCCGTTGGCGAGCAGATCGGAGACCATGTTGGCCACCGGGTGGGCACCCTGGATGGCCTGGCCGCCGGTCATGGAGGTGTGGGCGTTGACCAGCAGCTTGAAGGTGATGTTGACGTCGGTGGAGGCGGCATAGCGGATGGCCAGGCTGCCCGAGTGGGCGTAGGTGCCGTCGCCCATGTTCTGGAAGATGTGGTCGGTGTCGGTGAAGGGCGCCATGCCGATCCACTGGGCGCCTTCGGCCCCCATGTGGGTGCCCATCACCACATTGCGGCCCATCCACATGGCCATGGTGTGGCAGCCGATGCCGGCGGAGACGACGCTGCCCTCGGGGGCCACGGTGGAGCTGTTGTGGGGGCAGCCGGAACAGTACCAGGCGGTGCGCACGGTGGTGGGCAGTTTGCTGCGGGCGGCAATCTCGTCCAGTCGGCGGATCCAGTTTTCGGCGGATTCGACGCGGGTCTTGCGCGACAGGCGCTTGGTCAGCGCGCGGCAGATCACGTCGGACTCGAACTCGCCATAGTGGGGCAGCAATTCCTTTTCTTCCTCGTCAAACTTGCCGACGATGCGCGGCGCGTTGGCGCGGCCGTACAGCACCTGTTTGGCGAACATCTCCAGGAAGGGGCGCTTCTCTTCAATGACGAAGATCTCCTCCAGCCCTTCGGCGAACTCGCGCACGATGGTCGGCTCCATGGGGAAGAGCATGCCCATCTTGAGGATGCGGATGCCGTAGCGGCGCAGGGCCTCGTCATCCAGCCCCATCTCGAGGAAGGCCTGCTTGAGGTCGTTGTAGGTCTTGCCGGCGGTCATGATGCCCAGCCAGGCATCGCGGTTCTCAAAGACCACGTTGTTGAGCTTGTTGGCGCGGGCGTAGCGCTTGGCCACTTCCAGACGCCGGGTGTACAAGGACTGCTCCATCTCCAGGGCGTCGGCGCGCACGTTCATGCCCAGGTTCATGCGCGGGGTAAAGAGCTGGCCGTCGAACTCCAGGTCGGGGGTGATGAAATCGAGCCGCTCGGGGGACACCAGCGCGCTGCCCGAGCCGTCGGCCACGTTGGTGACGATCTTCATGCCCATCCACACGCCGGCCAGGCGTGACATCTGGTAGCCGTGCAGGCCCAGGTCGAGGATCTCCTGGACGTTGCCCGGGTAGAGGGACGGAATGCCCAGGTGAAAAAGCATGGGCTCGGACTGGCTGCACAGGGACGAGCTCTTGCAACTCGGGTCATCGCCGGCGATGGCGAGCACCCCGCCGTTCTTACCGATGCCGGTGTAGTTGGCGTGCTTGAGGGCGTCGCCGGAGCGGTCCACCCCGGGCGCCTTGCCGTACCACAGGCCGGTGACGCCATCGAATTTCTGGCCCCCCACCGTGTGCAGCATCTGGGTGCCCCACACGGCGGTGGCAGCCAGATCTTCGTTGATGCCATCCACGAAATGGATATGCTTCTCGAGCAGCAGCTTCTGCTGCCGGATCAGCGCTGCGTCGAGCATGCCCACGGGCGAGCCCCGGTAGCCCGACACGAACATGCCGGTCTTGAGCCCCCGGCGCGCGTCGGTGCGCACCTGGTCCAGGGTCAGGCGCACGATCGCGTCGATCCCCCCGAGGTGGATCACCCCTGTTTCCTGGGTGAAGGGATTGGTCTTTTCTTCCTTGGCTGCCATGGGATGTCCTCTCTCAGTCTTCGGGCCGCTCCGGGGCGGCCTTCTCCGCGTGAATGGTGGGTGGTGAATCAGACGAAGCGCATTGACACGGTGCCCAGATCCTGGAAGCGCACTGCCACGTTGTCGCCGGCCTGGACCGCGATGGCTTCGGTGACGCCTCCAGTCATGATAAACGTACCGGCGGGGATCTCCTGGCCCCGGGCGCCCAGGTGGTTCGCAAGCATCACCACCGCAGCCAGGGGGTGGCCAAGCACGGCAGCACCGGCGGCCATGGCAACGATCCCACCGTTCTTCTCCATGACCACACCGAGGGTGCGCAGGTCCAGTTCGTCCAGGTTGCGGGGGCGGCCACCGACGACAAAGCGCGAGGCCGAGGTGTTGTCGGCAATCACGCTCTTCAGGTCGAACTTGAAGTCCCGGTAGCGGGAATCGATGATCTCGACGGCCGGCACGACGAAGTCGATGGCTGCCATCACCGCACCCAGGTGGCAGCCGGGGCCGGACAGGGGCGCCTTGGTGACGACGCAGATCTCGGCCTCGACCTTGGGATGGATCAGCTCGGAAGTCTTGATGTCGGCGCCGTCGGGGCTGCTCATGTAGTCGCTGACGAAGCCGAAGACGGGCACTTCGACGCCCATCTGCTTCATCTTGGCGAAGGAGGTGAGGCCGGCCTTGAGGCCGACGGTCTTGTTGCCGCGGCCTTCCTTGCGGCGGCGGATCTCGTCCTGGATGGCGTAGGCGTCATCCCAGTCCATGTCGGGGTGATCGTCGGTGATCTTGGTGACGTCGTAGGCCTTCAGCTCGGCGGTTTCCAGGTGATCGGCGAGCTTGAGGATGGTGGCGTTGTCGAGGTTCATGCTGTGTCTTCCGGTTGGGGTCAGATGAAGCGGACCGAGGTGCTGCCAAGGCCGCCCACTGCGCAGACGAGGGAGTCGCCGGCCTTGACCGGCACGAGGGGCGACTGGGAACCGGAGAGGATCACCTCCCCCGCCTTGAGCCCGATGCCCAGGCGGCCCAGGGTGTTGGCCAGCCAGGCCACGGCATTCACCGGAGAGCCCTGCACGGCGGCGCCGGTGGAGGTGCTGATGAGCTCACCGTTCTTTTCCAGGACCATCCCGGCCAGGGCCAGATCCAGGTCGCGGGGGCTGCGACGCACGCCACCGAGGGTCAGCACGCCGCAGGAGGCGTTGTCCGCCACGGTGTCCTGGATCTTGATCTTCCAGTCCTTGATGCGGGAATCGACAATCTCGAAACAGGGCAGCACGCATTCGGTGGCCCGCAGCACGTCGGCCGCGGTGACGCCGGGGCCTTCCAGGTCGTGCTTGAGGATGAAGGCCACTTCGGCCTCGGCCCGGGGGGCGATCATGCTGTCCACGCGGATCGCCTCGCCTTCGTTGAAGACCATGCCGGAGGTCATCTGGCCGAAGTCCGGCTGATTGACCTTGAGCATGTCCATGACCACCTTGCTGGTCACGCCGATCTTCTTGCCGATGATGGTCTCGCCGGCGTCCAGGCGGCGCTGGATCATGCGCAACTGGATGCGGTAGGCGTCGTCCAGGGTGATGCCGGGCTCCCGGTCGGTCAGGGGGGCCACCGGCGTGCGGGTGATGAGGGCGTTGTAGAGCTCGTCACCGAAGTGTTCGATCTGGGTCTTGTCCATGGGTCTTGCGTCTCTCTTCATTCCGGTTTGAGGGTGCCGGCCCCGGAGGAGGGGTCGGGGCCGGCGGGCGCCCCGGGAGGGGGGCGCCGGGAGGAACAGGGGCGTGATCAGTACTTGATCATCACGTTGCGCAGCTCAGTGTAGAACTCCAGCGAATGCAGCCCGCCCTCGCGGCCGATGCCCGACTGCTTGGAGCCGCCAAAGGGCGTGCGCAGATCCCGCAGGAACCAGCTGTTGATCCAGCACAGACCCACTTCGATCTGGGTGGCCAGGCGGCTGGCGCGGCTGATGTCCTGGGTGTAGATGGAGGTGGCCAGGCCATACTTGGTGTCATTGGCCATGCGCACGGCTTCTTCTTCGGTGTCGAAGGGCTGGATGTGGCAGCACGGCCCGAAGATCTCCTCGCGCACCACCGCGGCGGTTTCGGGCAGGCCGGTCCAGATGGTGGGTTCGACCCAGCAGCCATCCTTGAGATCGTCCGGCATGTCGGGCACGCCACCGCCGGTGACGATGGTGGCGCCCTCCTCCCGGGCCTTCTGATAATAGGAGAGCACCTTCTTCTGGTGCACCTTGCTGACCAGGGGGCCGATCTTCGTGTCTTCGTCGAAGGGGCGGCCGGGCTTCATGCCTTCGGCCTTGGCTTTCAGGGCGTTGACGAACTTCTCGAAGATCGGGCGTTCCACATAGACGCGCTCGGTGCCCAGGCAGACCTGGCCACAGTTCTCGAAGACCGAGCGGGTGATGGTGTTCACCGCGTTCTCGAAGTCACAGTCGGCAAACACCACCGCGGCGTTCTTGCCGCCCAGCTCCAGGGACACCGGGCGGATGCCATCGGCGCCCGCCTTCATGATGGCGGTGCCGGTCTTGGTCTCGCCGGTGAAGGTGATGCCGCTGACGTCCGGGTGGGCGGTCAGCAGGGCACCGGCGGAATCCACGCCGAAGCCGTTGATCACGTTGTACACACCGGGGGGCACGCCGACCTTGTTCATCACCTCGCCCAGCAGGGTAGCGGTGGCCGGGGTGACTTCGGAGGGCTTGACCACCACGGTGTTGCCACAGGCCAGGGCCGGGCCGACTTTCCAGGTCATCAGCAACAGGGGCAGGTTCCACGGGCTGATCACGGCGATCACGCCGCGCGGCGTGCGCACGCCGTAGCTGCGGGCGGTCTTGCCGTCGGGGGTGCGCATCTCGAAGGACTCGGTGGAGACGTTCTTGATGGTGTCGGTGAAGATCTTGAAGTTGGCCGCGCCCCGCGGAATGTCGATGTGCGAGGCGAGGTGGGCGGGCTTGCCCGTGTCGGCGATCTCGGCCTGCAGGAAGTCGTCGAAGCGGTGGTTGATCTCGGCGACGATGGCGTCGAGCATGGCACAGCGCTCAACCACCGAGAGCTTGCCCCAGGGGCCGTGCAGGGCCGCCTTGGCGGCAGCCACGGCGGCATCCACTTCGGGCTTGCCGGCCTCGTAGACCAGACCGATCAGGGAGTTGTCCACCGGGTTGCGGTTCTCGTAGGTCTTGCCGCTGACGTTGGCGACGTACTCGCCGTTGATGAAGTTCTTGAATTCTTTCATGTCGTACTCGCTGAAATGGATTTCGAGGCCCACTTGCCGATGGGTCGTGACGTGTTGCCGGGATGCGCATCTATTTTAGCGAGATTATTTTAAATTATCGATATTTTTTTCACTTACGTAAATCAACGGGGGAAACCCCCACTCACCGGCCAATGTCATGACGCCCCCCGGGGTTTTCGGTATCGTTCGAAGCTCGCGCACGTCGCAAGAGGAGACACATCATGACCCACAGCACCCCGAAGTTCGTGCGCCCCCAGGGCCGCAATACCGGAAAGATCGTCAGTGCAGCCGACGCCGTGCGGTTGATCCGCGCGGGCGACACCGTGGCGACCA
>Ga0209097_10003782_pt1 | contig 11471 bp, 9 predicted proteins | sample AD_UKC052_MetaG_FD_184419 | JGI IMG/M metagenome (GOLD analysis project Ga0209097, IMG submission 184419) | Active sludge microbial communities of municipal wastewater-treating anaerobic digesters from USA - AD_UKC052_MetaG (SPAdes) (version 2) | ecosystem: Engineered > Bioreactor > Anaerobic >... | reverse complement strand
CGCCAATGATGGCTGCTTACATCATGAAGCCGATTGTCGGCGCGCACAAAGATCCGAAGTGGCTTTCGATTTACATGCGCTGGGCCGGCTGGTGCTTGAAGCATCGGTGGGCGACCTTGATCGCGGCGGCTGCGTTTTTTGTTGGATCGATCATGTTGATTCCGCTGTTGCCAACGGGTTTCATTCCGCCAGATGACAATTCGCAAACGCAGGTCTACCTTGAACTGCCGCCGGGCTCGACACTTGCCGAAACCAAGGCTGCGTCCGAGCAAGCGCGCCTTTTGTTGATGGGCGTGGAACACGTTAAATCGGTCTACACCACGATTGGCGGTGGCACCGCGGGCACCGATCCGTTCGCTCCGCAAGGTTTGGCCGAAGTGCGCAAATCTACGCTCACGGTGTTGCTCACTGAGCGGGTCAAACGCCCCGTGAAGAAGCAGCCGATTGAAGCCAAAATTCGCACCGCGCTAGAACAGTTGCCGGGTGTGCGCAGCAAAGTTGGCCTTGGCGGTTCGGGCGAAAAGTATGTGCTGGTCTTGACCGGCGAAGATGCCAACGCGATGGCCACGGCCGCGCGCGCCGTTGAGCGCGATTTGCGCACGATTCCTAATCTTGGCAGTATTACGTCGACCGCGAGCTTAGTGCGGCCGGAGGTTGCCGTGCGGCCTGACAACGCCAAGGCAGCGGAGCAGGGCGTGACGAGCGCGGCAATTGGCGAAACGCTACGCATCGCCACGGTAGGCGATTACGATCAGTTCCTCCCGAAGCTCAATCTCTCGCAGCGGCAAGTGCCGATCGTGGTGAAGCTCGACACGGATGCTCGACACGATCTCGACGTGCTCGGTCGCTTGACCGTGCCGGGCACCAAAGGCCCAGTGATGCTCACGTCGGTGGCTGATCTGCAGATCGCCAGCGGTCCGGCGGTGATTGATCGTTACGACCGACAGCGCAATATCAATTTCGAAATTGAATTGTCCGGTGCACCATTGGGCGACGTCGTCGAAGCGGTGAACAACCTACCTTCCATCAAAAATTTACCCGCTGGAGTGAAGGCGGTTGAAGTGGGTGATGCGGAAGTGATGATGGAGCTATTCGCGAGCTTTGGACTTGCGATGCTCACGGGCGTTTTGTGCATCTACATCGTGCTGGTGCTGCTGTTCAAAGACTTTCTGCATCCGGTCACGATTTTGGTGGCGCTGCCGTTGGCGCTGGGCGGTGCGTTCGTTGGGCTGCTGATTGCACAAAAGAGCTTTTCAATGCCGTCACTCATCGGACTCATCATGCTCATGGGCGTGGCGACAAAGAACTCGATTTTGCTGGTCGAATACGCCATTGTCGCCCGTCGCGACCACGGTATGACGCGCTTTGAAGCGTTGCTCGACGCTTGCCACAAACGCGCCCGCCCGATCATCATGACCACGATTGCGATGGGCGCAGGCATGTTGCCCATTGCGATTGGCCACGGCACCGCGGACCCAAGTTTCCGTTCACCGATGGCGGTTGCGGTGATTGGCGGTTTGATTACTTCAACGATTCTGTCGCTATTGGTAGTGCCCGCTGTATTCACGTTCTTCGACGACATCGAAGGGGGAATGGGCAAACTCAAGGCTCGGCTCGGGCGTGTGTTTCGGCGCGGAAAGTAGTCAGACCTCGTTTTTGTGCGCAGATTGTGAGGAGGGCGGCGTGACCCGATCGCAGTGGCTAAGCCGGCTGGTAGACAACTCGAAAGCGTTCACAAACGACAAGCATGTCCTCTGTGAACGCGCACCCAGCGGCGGAGCATTCGCGCGTGAAGAAGGCAAGGTGTGCCTCGCGCCAAAACGCTAACGATCCATCGCCTTCGCCCTCAGTCGCAGCGAACTCGGCTGTTACTTGCGCAAACGGCACAACTTCTACCGAGCGTGTTTCCATGATGCACAGCGGTGCCCCCGTCCAGTCGGTGACGACGCTCAGGTCACCTAACGTCGGGAGCCGTTTTCCGGCATCGGTAAAGGATGTGAGCAATCCGGCCGTGGCCAGTTTCGTACCCGACAGCACCAACGCCGCCAACTCCGCCGCTAGGGCTTCGCTATCCCCGAAGCAGAAAGCTTCGTAAAACCGCGCATCGTCAATTCCGTCGACGGATGCGGTGAACTCGTTCCAGAATGCGGCGACGTTGGCAGGGATTTGCATGAGTACTAATCTGCAGAGTCAGGTGTCGTCGTTCCAGGCTGTCTCTTCACGCGCGACTTCTTTGGTTTTCTTGCGGCGTCGGCCGCATCCTGTTGCGCGCGCGTTTGCGCGATACGCGCTATGAGTTCGTAAGGAATCGGTTGCGCGAATGGGAAGCGAAGATTTCCTTTTTCACCAGCATACGGTGCAAGTCCGAGCTCCTGCATCGCCTTGGCGCCGACTGGCGGGTAGATGCCGATGTGATGCTTGAACGCGGCGAAATACACCACGATGCCATGAACTTTCAGTGCCGGCATTTGGTAGCTAATCACCTCTTGTGCGTCGGGCACCGCTTCACGGACCGCTTGCCGTACGCGTTGGAGAATCGCCTGAGTTTCGGGTGAGAATCTGGCGATGTATTCGTCTATGTTTTGCGGCTTGGGAGTGGCGGTTTTCAGCATGATGCGCGTTGTTTTCTCTGACTCGTGTTGCGATGCCAGTTAAGCTACACGTCGCGCTGGACGTCAGCGCCAAGCTCTGCCGTGAGGCGATGTAGGTTCTGTTCATTGGCGGGCTCTACGATGTGGCGCACGCGCTCCGCGAACTGCGCGTCGTCAAAAATCTGCTCCCAAGTGACCAGTGTGCCGTCGGCCTGCGGTTGAAGACTGATCGTGAGAACAAACTCGGGCGGCGAGATATGTCGGATGCGCACGAGCGTGGGCTCCACGACGTCGGTGAACTCTGATTCGTTCAAATAATTTGCGCCATCAGGGCCGTGCATCGTTAATGACCAGCGACCACGCGGTTTCAACTCAAAGTGGTGAAACGTGTTGGTGAAGCCGTCCGGTCCCCACCAACGGGCCAAGCGCTGCGGGTCGCGAATAGCGCTGAAAACAACCTCTGGCGAGCAGGGCAGTTTGCGCGAAGTGCGGAAGGTGGTCATCGTGTTCCCCAGCGTTTAGGCGACGCGATTAGATTCCTACGTTCATCTTCGCGTCCACGCCACAAAGTGTAGCGCTGCAAGAACGCATCGGGCGAATTCGTTACTGCCTAATTTCGTCGCGGCGTATCACGCGTTTGCGTAAATTTTTAAGCTTTCTGGCACCGTGGTTCTCCCACATGATTTCAGCGCCGTCCTTTAGCTTTTCGTAGATTGGAACGATCGTGGTCACGCCCTCAAACACCCATTGCACCGCAACGCCATCGACTCCACCAACGTAGGGTTCGGTTTCCGCGCTCGCTATTGCAATTGTTTTGTCGTAGGCCTCTTCAATGGATTTAGCTTTGACGATTATCGTGTTTTCCCAGGCGGTAAACCGATGCTCAAGATCGCAGTTGTAATCGTCTTAGCGCTCAATGAATCGAAGCAAATATGAGGCGACGTACCAGCCCACAGGGGAACGATATGTGTCGTAGGACATTGGCCGCGCAACCGCTGAAAAGGATGGTTTTGAGTCTAGCGGTCGATGCGTTTTGCGACCAGTCTCAAGCGTGGAGCGTGCGGATTTTGGCGACGCAATTCTAAGAAGTTCCGATAGTTCGCTATGCACAGCTTTTTATGCGGAACGACAGCTGGGCGGTGATTGCAGGCATTATTGTCTAAACGTCGACATTTGAGAAAAAACCACCTAAGCCGCCACCGGAATGCGGTTAGCGCGTAAAAGCTGTAACGCGCTTCCGTCTCGCTAACGCTATTGACGGGACATGGTTTCGTTGGCGCGGTTTAAGTGGTTTGATGCTGCGCCGCGAATGCTTACTAATGCGAACTTCGAAACACAGCGCAATCACGAAGCGGCGATAATCATCCGTGAGGTACGGCACGTTACGTCGCAAGCAATGTCTGAATGCAATACGTTCGCGTGTGTTCGTCTAGTGCGCCAAAAAATTTTTGAAGTTAAGGAGGCTCCATGCAAGGATTGATGCAATACCACCCGCTGATGATTTCGTCGGCGATCGAATTCGCGGCGACCTATCACGCCGACGCGGAGATTGTTTCGCGTCGCGTTGAAGGAGACATTCATCGCACCACCTACGCCGAGGTGAATCGCCGCGCCAAGCGTGTCGCAAACGCGTTTGACGCAATGGGCCTCGCGCGTTCGGCGCGAGTCGGAACGCTGGCGTGGAATGGCTATCGCCACTTCGAGCTTTACTACGGCGTCTCGGGGTCAGGTCGGGTGTTGCACACGGTGAATCCACGCTTGCATCCAGACCAAATGGCCTGGATCGTGAATCATGCAGAAGATGAAGTCATGTGTTTCGACATGTCGTTCTTGCCGCTCATTAAGGCGATTGCGCCGAAGTGTCCCACGGTGCGGCTGTACGTGGCGATGTGCGATGCGGACAAGCTGCCTGCGGATTCCGGCGTTGCGAACTTGGTGAGTTACGAGGCTTGGATCGCGGCGCAATCCGACCAATACCCGTGGCCGGTGTTTGATGAAAACTTGGCGTCAAGCCTTTGCTACACGAGCGGCACCACGGGCAATCCGAAGGGGGTGTTGTATAGCCACCGCTCGACGATGTTGCATGCGATGGCGGCGTCGTCTCCTGACGTGATGAATGTGACCTCACGCGACTGTGTACTGCCCGTGGTTCCGATGTTCCACGTGAACGCGTGGGGCTTGCCGTATTTGCTGCCGATGATGGGTTGCAAAATCGTGTTCCCCGGTGCGCAGCTTGATGGCAAATCGATTTACGAATTGTTTGAGTCGGAGAAAGTGACGTTCTCGGCGGGTGTTCCGACCGTGTGGCAAATGCTGCTCGGGCATTTGGGCGCGAACAATCTCAAACTCTCCACCATGCGCCGCACGGTCATCGGCGGCTCTGCGTGTCCGCCTGCGATGATGGATGCGTTTCGCGATCAATACAACGTCACGGTTTATCACGCGTGGGGCATGACCGAGATGAGCCCGCTTGGCACCTACGGCAATCTCAAGGGCAAGCACATGGAGGCCGATTGGCCGACGCAGCGCGCGCTGCTTTTGAAGCAAGGACGGGCAGTGTTTGGCGTCGATATGAAGGTCGTCGACCCCGAAGGCAAGGAGTTGGCGCGGGATGGCGTGGCATCTGGGGATTTGCTCGTGCGCGGCTCTTGGATTGTGAAGGAATACTTCAAGGGCGACGGAGGTCAGATTCTCGATAACGATGGCTACTTTGGCACGGGCGACGTCGCCACGCTTGACCCCGACGGCTTTATGCAGATCACCGATCGCAGCAAGGACGTGATTAAGTCCGGTGGTGAGTGGATTAGCTCGATTGATGTGGAAAACATCGTGATGGCGCATCCCGCGGTGATGATGGCCGCTTGCATCGGCATCAAACATCCGAAGTGGGATGAGCGTCCGATCTTGGTTGTCGTGAAGAAGCCGGGCGCGGACGTGACGGCGCAGGAAATCATCAAGTTTTACGACGGAAAAATCGCAAAGTGGCAGGTGCCAGATGACGTGCAATTTGTTGAAAGCATTCCACTGGGCGCAACCGGAAAGATGATGAAGGCGAAACTTCGCGAGCAATTCGCGAGCTACGTTTTGCCCGCGGCTTAGCGTACGCGCTAGAGCTAGAGCTTCCCGGCGCGATACGCCTCACACACTGATGCGTATCGCGATGTCGTCCTTGATGGCTTTGAGTGAAAAGCTGGTGCGGATAGATTTCACGCTTGGCAAGCTGCGCAGCTTGCCAAGCAATGTGTTGGAGTAATCCTCCAAGTCGCGCGCGACGACCAGCAATAGAAAGTCTTCCGGCCCGCTCATGCCGTGGCAAAACACCACTTGCGGGATCTCGCTCACGGCTTGCTCAAACGCACGCGCCGAAGCGTCGTCATGTCGGTCCATGCTTATCTGCACCATCGCCAGCACCGAGAGCCCAAGCTGTTTTCGGTTCAACACCGCGCGGTATCCCTCGATCACCCCGACTTGCTCCAGCCGCTTCAGTCGACGCCATGCGGGCGATTGCGAAATGGAGAGACGTGTACCGAGTTCAGCTGAGGTTAGTCGCGCGTCGTCTTGCAGTTCACGCAATAGTGCGAGATCGGTTGTGTCTAGTGGGTCTTGCATTTTCAGTTTTCCGTTATTGCTATTGCGTGCCTTGCCAGATGCGCGCGAGAAGCGCGCAGAATTGAATGTGAACGCACCTTGCGTAGGTGATGCCGCTCGCGAGAATAATTAATGCACGCATTGGTAATGCGGGACTTAAGTATGCATGCAAGGGTTAGCTATGCACGAAGATAGCGAAGAATTATCGCCAACTAGTACATAAACTTTCCGTAAAGTCGTTCCTGCAGCGGCAATCTGTCTAATTCACGCCTTAGGTGTTCACAATGGCTCGTGTCAGTCCCGTTTTTCCGAATCTCGTTGATCCCGCCGGGGTCGACTGTTCCAACAGGCGGCGCCTGATGGGCGTCACGACTGACGCAACGCGTCAACAAAAAGCCGGCCAAAACGAGGGCCAACCGACCGTGGAGTTCAACGGCAACAGCAACGACTACGTTGCCTATCAGTTCATTGATTTGTTGCACACCTTGCAAATCCCGCGCAGTGAGGGCTACGACGAGTCGTGCTTCATCATCATGGGACAGGTGAAAGAGCTTCTGTTTCAAGGTCTGCACTTTGAACTGTTCAACGCAATGCACCAGATTGAGAAAGACGAATTGGCGGAAGCTATCCGAATGCTGGGCCGCGCGCGTGCAATCACCGAGTACATCGGCAAGTCGTGGGATGTCCTGTCGACGATCACCGCTGACGGATTCAACGAATACCGCAATTCACTCGGCCAAGCTTCTGGGCAGCTTTCGTTCATGTATCGCCATGTCGAATTTATTCTTGGAAACAAGAGTGAACGCTTGGCAATCGCGCACAGCAACATTCCACACGTTTGGCCAAAAATGAAAGCGGCGCTCGAAGCGCCATCGCTCTACGACCGAATTCTGGCTTTGCTCGCGAGGCGCGGTTACGCCATCGACGCCGCTATGTTGGATCGTGATTGGAAACAGCCGTATGTGGCTAACGAATCGGTTGAGCAGGCTTGGCAAAAAATCTACGCAGAAGCGCGCACTGAGAATCCATTGTTCGAGTTGGGCGAAGCGCTGGTGTCGTTAGATGACGCATTTTCTCAGTATCGTTGGCGGCATTTCACGTCCGTTTCCCGCATCATCGGGCATAAGCCTGGCACCGGCGGATCGGCCGGTATCGGATGGTTGCGCCACGTCACCGAACTGCATTTTTTCCCGGAACTTTGGTCGCTTCGCACCACGCTATAGCCGCGCTTTAACTATGACATCACCACTCATTTCCGACGCTGCGGTTCAGACTGCGAACACCCTCGACCTAGCTGATCCGCTAGCGCATTGTCGCGATCGATTCAGTTTGCCCGAAGGGGTTATTTACCTCGATGGCAATTCGCTCGGTGCGCTACCCAAAGGGGTGAACGAGCGGTTGCATCGCGCAATTAACGAAGAGTGGGGCGTCGGCCTGATTCGCTCGTGGAACGACGCTGATTGGTATCCCGCGCCGCAACGCGTGGGGGCGAAAATCGCAGCGCTGATCGGGGCGAATGCGCGCGAAGTGATTTCCTGCGATTCGACGACGGTAAATCTGTTCAAGGTGCTGTGCGCCTCGATGGAAGCTAACCCAACACGCGACACCATCGTGTGTGAGGAGGGCAATTTCCCTACCGACGCTTACATCACCGAGCGCGCCGCAAAGCTTTACGGCAAGCGGGTGCTTCTGGCCAACCAAGACACGATTGAGGCGGTGATTGACGAGGCGGGTGACAGGTTGTGCACCGTGGCGCTTACGCATGTGCACTACAAGACCGGGCGCATGCTGGATATGCAACGTGTTACCGCGCTCACGCATGCGGTCGGCGGTCGCATCATCTGGGATTTGGCGCACACCGCGGGCGTGGTTCCGGTGCAGTTGCACGCATGGAACGTCGACTACGCGGTGGGCTGTGGCTACAAATATCTGAACGGTGGTCCAGGTGCGCCAGCCTACGTTTACGTGCGTGAGGATTTAATCGCCGCCTTGGACCAACCGCTCGCCGGCTGGCACGGTCACGCTGCGCCGTTTTCGTTTGAGCAGGGCTACCGCGCCCATCCCACCATTGATCGTTTGCTAGTTGGCACGGCTTCGCAACTTGCGGTGATCTCGCTAGAGGCCGCGCTCGCTGCGTTTGACGGTGTGTCAATGCTTGACGTGCGTAAGAAAAGCGAATCGCTGACTGGCCTTTTCATTGCGCAATTCGACGCCCAGCTTGCGCAGTTCGGTTTTGAGCTTGTCACGCCGCGTGACGCAGCAAGGCGCGGCAGTCAGGTGTCGTTCACGCACCCCGACGGCTACGCGATCATGCAGGCGGTAATTGCACGTGGCGTTATCGGAGATTTTCGGGCACCGAACATTCTGCGTTTTGGATTTGCGCCGCTGTACCTGTCGCACCGAGACATCGTCAACGCAATTGCGATCAGTGCTGACGTGATGCACTCTGGCGAATGGAAACGCACAGAGTTCTCGCAGAAAAAAGCGGTGACCTGATGCTTCTATTGCGACGCGCTATCGCTGCGGCATGTCTTTGATGCTGTAGCCCAAGCTCACTGTTGCATCGGGTGCGATAGGAGGCATCGTCGCGTTCCACGCTTCCCAGGCTGATCGCATCGCTTCAAGGCGCTGTGGATCGCGTGTCGCGTGGTTTGCGCGCTCTCGTTCGTCGTCGGCAATGTTGAACAGATAATCGTTGCCGTCGACGCGCAAGTATTTCCAATCGCCGGCGCGATGCGCACGTTGTCCGCGATGATTCATCCGCCAAAACAGTGGCCGATCAAAGCGATACGTCGCATCTCTCAACACGGGTGCAATCGATACGCCATCCAACGGAAAATCGGGATGTGCACCGGTCTTTGCGATCTCAAGCATCGTCGCCGACCAATCCATTGTCATGCAGAGCTGCTCGCTCTCGCCGCCAGCAGCGATCACGCGCGGCCAATGCGCGATCCATGGCACGCGAATGCCACCCTCGGTCAAATCCATTTTCCCGCCGACAAGCGGCCAGTTGTCGCTGAATCGCTCACCGCCGTTGTCGCTGGTGAAGACGATCAATGTATTTTCAAGTTGTCCGGTCTCGCGTAGCGCCGCGACCACACCGCCGATGCCTTCATCCATGTGGTGAATCATGCGGCGATAGGTCTCTACATTCCCGCCGTGCAGATGAAAGAGATTGCTTTTCACTTCTTGCGCCAGCGCTTCGTCATCGCGCGTTTCCCAAGGCCAATGCGGCGCGGTGTAGTGCAGGCTCAGGAAGAAAGGTGCATCCGAGCCTGCTTTCACGTACTCGACCGCGCGTTTCGAAATTAAGTCAGTCAGGTATCCCGGCGTGGGCACCTCAGCGTTGCCTTGATACAGATCGTGGTCACCGTTGGTTGCGCAGTGCGTGAAATAGTCAACCCCGCCAGACATTGGGCCAAAAAATTCGTCGTAACCGCTTAGCAGTGGACTGAAGTTTGGCGGATAGCCGAGATGCCACTTCCCGAATAATGCGGTTCTGTATCCGCTCGCCTTGAGTTGCGAAGGAAGTGTGGGATGCTCGGGTGGCAAGCCCAGTGTGGTGCTACCTTTGCTCTTGCTGTTAATCGGTTCCTCGGCAGCACCCCGCAACCGGTACTGATAGCGCGCCGTCATTAACGCAAATCGCGTCGGCGAGCACACAGGAGAATTTGAATAGCCCTGCGTAAATTTGATGCCGTTCGCGGCAAGCTGATCGATCACCGGCGACACCGCACCGAAACTCGCGTCTCTCCCTCCATAACAACCCAGATCGGCGTAGCCAAGATCGTCAGCGACGATGAAAATGATGTTGGGTCTATCGTCGCGTTGGATGGGTTTCATTAGCGAGAGTCCGGAAGATGTCGGTGCGCGAAGTTGTTTTAGAAAGCGCTTCTGAAAAGCGAGAGTTCGTATCTTAGCCGCTGGCATGGCGCAAATCTGCAGTGCGACTTACGAAGTGCCTCTGCGCCACAATCGCCTAGCGTCCGCGGTTGGACGAGCGATGCCTGCACACGCGCATGCTGCCTCGGTGCGAAGAGTTGAAGCGGCATTCTGAGTCCAACGTGTCGACGGGCTAGCATCACACCATGACGTCTGATTCCTCCTCATCACTTGCCGCGCGCTTGGCCGTTCCGGCCTTCATTTTTGTCTGGGCCACGGGCTATATCGTTGCCAAACTTGCCGCGCACGATGCGGAGCCGTTGTCGTTTCTCATCGTTCGCTACATCGGCGTGTGTGTGTTGATGACCGTACTTGCGTTGGTCGGTCGCGCTGTGTGGCCGAAGGGACGCGATGTGCTGCACATTGCCATTGCCGGCGTCCTCATTCAAGCGCTGTACCTTGGCGGCGTGTGGGTGGCGATTCGGATGGGACTATCTGCTGGTGTGGCCGCGTTGATTGTGAACATGCAACCAGTGCTGACCGCGTGTCTCGCGCACTGGACTGGCGATCGTGTCACTCGGCGTCAGATGGTGGGAGTGATCGTTGGATTTGTCGGCGTGTTGTTGGTGCTCGCGGCGAAGCTCGGTGCGGCTGCGATGTCTGGTGCGTTGGCCGCGCCGACGTTGATTTGTTTCGCAGCCCTGCTGGGCACGACGTTTGGCGTTATTTATCAAAAGCGCTTTGTGCCGAAGTTTGACCTGCGCGCGGGGCAAGCCATACAGTTCGCAGCGGCGATTGTCGCGACGCTTCCGTTTGCAATGACCTTCGAGCATTTTTCCATCGTGTGGAGCAGGGACGTGATTTTCGCGATGCTCTGGAGCATCTTTGTGCTGTCCGGGGTTGGTATTTCGATCATGTTTTATTTGCTTCGTACAGGCTCCGTGACGCGACTGACCAGCACCATGTATATCGTGCCAGGTCTCACCGCGCTCATGGCGTGGGCGTTCTTCGGCGAGTCGCTCGGTTGGAATGTGGCGGCGGGGATGGCCGTAACGCTGTTGGGCATTTACTTAGTCGTGTCGCAACCTGCCACGAAAACTGTTGCGTAATTGACGCCGTTTGTCTGCCCATACACGCCTTAAATCGCGATTTGCGGTACCGCAACTCGTCTCGCTGTTTGCTTGGTCATAATTGCGGAAAGCATCACAGATAATTCGACCGCATTTGACGCGTCGCACACTGGGATTTGGTCACCGTTCACCGAATCCAGTGTCGGGCGAAAGAAGCGCAATACTCCAAATTGACGTTTGACCAAGCACTTCATGAAAGCCAACCAAGCCAACCCCGATATTTTGAAATGGCTCAACGAGTGCCTCGCACGGGGCCATTCGCCCGAGAGTTTGCGTGAAA
>Ga0209097_10003778_pt1 | contig 11478 bp, 14 predicted proteins | sample AD_UKC052_MetaG_FD_184419 | JGI IMG/M metagenome (GOLD analysis project Ga0209097, IMG submission 184419) | Active sludge microbial communities of municipal wastewater-treating anaerobic digesters from USA - AD_UKC052_MetaG (SPAdes) (version 2) | ecosystem: Engineered > Bioreactor > Anaerobic >... | reverse complement strand
TCACCTCGCCGAGGGCGCCGGCCAGCGCGGCCGCACCCAGCAGGACCAGGATGAGCAGATTGGCGAACTGGTCGAGGAAGCGCCGCCAGGCGGGCCGTGGCGGCTTCTGGCGCAGGCGGTTGGGGCCCTGGGCCAGCAGACGGGTGGCGGCCTCCGCGGGGGCCAAGCCCTGGGGCGGGGCGACGCCAAGCTCTGCGGCAACATCGGCGGCGGGCAGCGCGTGCCAGGGGCGGCGTGGTTGGGGGGCGGTCATGGCAGGTGTTCCGGGTTTCATGGCATGCGTCCGAGGCTGCCGAGCATGGCCAGCAGCGCGCTGACGTATAGGCCCAGCAGCATCAGGCCGCGGCTGGGGGGGATCAATCCGCCATCGCCGGGCTTCAGCATGAGCAGGGCAAGGCTGCCCACGACCAGGGTCGGCGCGACGCTGGCCAGCGGTGTGACGATGGGGTGAATGCTTCCTGCCATGCCGACGATGGCCAGTCCGTTGAAGATATTGCTGCCCATCAGCGTGCCGACGCCCACATCGTCGTGGCCGCGCAGACGTGCCAGTATGACTGTGACCAGTTCAGGCAGGGAGGTTCCGAGCGCGACCACGATGGCGCCGATCACGTAGGTGTTGAGCCCCCAACTGGCAGCCATGCCCTGGGCGCCAGCGACGAACAGGTGTCCTGCCATGATCAGGGCCCCGAGCCCGGCAAGCCCGATCAAGAGGGTCGGCAGCGGCGACAGTACCGGTCGGTCGTCGGTATCGGGGAGGCCTTCCGCGCGCTCCTTCATCCCTGCTCGAAGGCTCAAGGTGAGCCAGAGGGTGAAGGCTGCGAGCAGAACGGCGGCATCCAGGCGATCGAGCGACCCATCAATGCACAGGATCAGGGTCAGGGCCGGTGCCGCGAGGGCGAGCCGGAAGTCCCGGCCGAAATCGCCGGGCTTCGTCGCAATCGGGCCAAGGAGGAGTGCCAGGCCGAAGACAAGGGCGATATTGACCACGTTGCTGCCAAGGGCGTCGCCCAGTCCGATCTCCGGTTGTCCGGCGACGGCGGCTGTGGCCGATACGGTGAGTTCGGGGCTTGAGGTGGCGAAGGCGGCCAGGGTGGAGGCGATGAGGGCCCGGGACACGCGCAGGTGGGTGGCCGCGCTCAGGATGGCCTTCAGAAATGCTTCGCCACCGACGGCGGCCAGTAACACGGCTGCGCCGATGGCCGTGAAGTCGCTGACGATGATTGACATGCAAACTACCTTTCCGGATGGCGGCCAGCAGCGTCCTGGTGCTCGCGCTTGCCCTTGAAGGGCTGCGGACGTGGCTGTAGGTCGATGGTATGCCCGCGCTACGTCACGATCCAGCCGGATTATCCTGCGCCATGCTTCGGAAAAACTGTAATGTCCCGCGGCGCAGAAAAGGGTTTTCCAACTGCAGAATGGCATAGGGCCTGCGTGGACTTCGCGTCGTCTGTCTTGAGGGCGTGCCTGTTTTCCGGTGCAATAGGCGCCCTTTTCTGTGCTGTCTCCGGGCTGAATCACTTCAGCCCCTCCGCCCATGAAGCGATCCGTCCGCCTGTTGCTGTCACTGAGTCTGGTGCTTGCCGCGGCTGGCGTGCGTGCGGCGGATGTGACGGTTTCGGGCTTCGGCACCCTGGGCTACGCGATTTCCGACAAACCCTACTCTTACCAGCGCTACATTGACGAGCAGGGCACTTTCGACCGGGACAGCCGGCTGGCGGTGCAGGTGGATGCGGCCCTGTCGCGGCGCTGGAGTGCCACGGCCCAGCTCAAGTTTGCGCCGGATGAGGACAGCGACAGCCGTTGGGCGCCCCGGCTCTCTTGGGGCTTCCTGTCGTGGCGTCCGGATGACGACTGGCTGCTGCGCGTCGGCAAGCTGCGCATCCCCATGTATCTCGGCGCCGAGAGCATGGACGTGGGGGTGTCCTTCGACTATGCCCGGCTGCCCATCGAGGTTTACTCGATTGCGCCGACCCTGGACTTCACCGGCGCGTCGGTGACGCGCTCCTGGGATGTGGGTCGGGGTGAGCTGAGCGTGGATGGGTACTGGGGCAAGACCCGCAGCAACTGGCGCCAGTATGCAAGGGATGGGGTGCCGGGGTATCTGGCGGCCGGCCCGGTGTTCGCATCCATCGATGTCGTGGCCCGGGGCCTGGCGTTGACCTACCGCAGTGACGGCGATCAATACCGGATTGGCGTTCACGAGGCGAGCTCCAAGCTGGCTGACGGCACGAACTGGGTCGATCGCCCGGTCCTGATCTCGCCCTTGCCCGGCGTGGCGTATTACAACCTCCTGCCCGGCCCCGGTATGCCCGAGCGCCGGACCATGGACATGGTGATCGCCAATGCGGCCATGGATGTGGGTCTGGGCAGACGGGTCCGCCTGGGGGCCGAGTACGCCGTGCGTCAGCTCAAGGACATGGACCGGGGCGTCAACAGTTCCGCGGGCTATGTGTCCCTGCGGCGCCGGAGCGGTGCCTGGACGCCCTACGTGTATTACGCTTGGCTCCGCTCCGACCAGGACATGATCGATCTGTACCACGCGGTCAATGGCAACCGCGTGCCGGCCTGGGTGCCCCAGGCCGATCTGATCAACCTGTCCCAGCGTGCCACGGCCGATGGCCTGGAAATCCATGATCAGCAGACCTGGGCTGTCGGAAGCGCCTATGCCCTGACTCCATCCAGCAAACTCAAGGCTGAATGGGCGCGGACCCGGGTCGGGTCGGGATCAAGCTTGGTTGACGCGCCAGCGGGGAGCGATGTGCGCTTCCAGAGTATCAATGTGTTCTCCCTCTCCTACAGTTTCGTGTTCTAGGGAGAGGGGCATGAACATCATCAGGATGTGCGTTGCGCTCCTTGGGCTGACCCTTCTTGTGGCGATGCCGGCACAGGCCGACGGCGTCGTTGTGATTGGCCACCCCCAGTTACCCAAGCTCCATGCGACAGTGCTGAGAAAGCTCTACACAGGGAGATCCACCGAAGTGAATGGGGCGCCTGTCATTGTCGTGAATGCCCCACCCGGCAGCCCCGTGCGCAACCGTTTCCTGAGCACCTATGTCGAGCAGGACGAGGAGCGTTATGTGGCCTACTGGACCGTCCGTCGCTTTATCGGCAAGGGGCTGCCCCCCAAGGAGATGGACTCCGCCGCAGCCGTTATCGAGTTCGTGCAGAAGACCCCCGGCGCCATAGGCTACATCGACGCTGCCGAGCTCAGGCCGGGGCTCAATGTGTTGGCCAGGCAATAGGCGCTTACAGTTGGGGTGGAACGGGTGCTTGTGCGGGCCGGTCTGGTAAGGCAAATCCGGATATGCTGTCCGGACACGACGTCCCATGAGGAGATTCACCATGATGAAGCGTTTCCGTCGCATTGCCCCGGCTGCCACCCTGATCGCCCTGCTGGGCCTCTCGTCCCTGCCTGCCCTGGCCGACATGCCCTGTGGCCCGATGGGTAAGGGCATGGGTGAACAGCGGGCCGAGCGCATGGAGCAGCACCACCACAAGCTGCATGAGGCCCTCAAGCTCAATGCCGAGCAGGAGGTGGCCTGGAAGAAGCTGATCGCATCGGAGCACCCCATGGGCAAGGGTCGTCGTGATGCGGCCAAGGCCGGAGACGCTGCCACCCTGAGCACCCCCGAGCGGGCCGAGCGCATGCTTGAGCACATGAAGGCCCAGCAGGCCGCCATGGCCGAGCACATTGTCGTGCTCAAGGCCTTCTATGGGCAGTTGAGCCCGGAGCAGCAGAAGATCTTTGACGATGCCCACCGGGGTGGGCGTCGGGGAATGCGCGGGAAGGGCATGGGTCCGGGGCAGTCCTGAACGCGACGGCGGGGTCGCTCAGCCCCGCGGTTTCCGCCAGCCATCGCGGTTGAGCCGGTACAGGCAGTGGGCCCGCAAGGGGCTGCCCGGCGGAACGGCCGGATGGTCGAAGTCCTCATCGGTCCTGTGCATGCCGATGCGTTCCATCACGGCCCGGGAGCGCAGGTTGCCCAGGGTGGTGAAGGACACGATTTCCTGCAGTTTCAGTGTTTTGAAGCCTACCGTCAGCGCCGCCCGTGCTGCCTCCGAGGCCAGGCCACGCCCCCAATGCGCCCGGGCCAGACGCCAGCCCACTTCCACGCAGGGCGCAAACGGCAGCTCGGCGATGGGGGTGTGCAGCCCGACAAAGCCGATGAACTGCCCACTCTCCTTCAGCTCTGCCGCCCAGAAACCCCAGCCCCGCTCCGCAATCAGGGCCTGACAGCGCAGGGCCAGGGCGTTGCTGGCCGGGTATTCGAGGGGGGCTGGAAAATGGGCCATCACTTCGGGATCGGCATTGAGGTCGGCGAAGGGCCTCAGATCATCCTCGCGCCATTGACGCAGGTGCAGGCGGGCGGTGTCGAGTTCGATGAGGCGGGGCATGGGCGAGGGGGGCTGGGCGGGGAGAAGGGCTCCATTCTAGTGGCCCACCTGCTCAGCCGGCCTGCAGGTTGCCCAGGGCATGGTGCGCGGCGAGGCGTACCACGTAGCCGAGTTTGAAGAAGGCCGCCGACACCGGCAGGGCCAGGTGGCCGGCAATCTGCATGCCCAGGCTGAAGCGCTCTGCCAGGGGGTAGGCCACCAGGGTCGAGGCGAGCATGCCGATGGCGGCGAGAGCCATCATGGCGCGGCCGGTGGTGAGGACCCGACGCGGGTCAGAGGCGGCGTGGGACATGACCGGTCTCCTCGTCGATGGCGTCAGGATGGTGGATGTGGCGATGACCTGCGGCGAGGGCGATGCGGCAGATGTGTTCCAGTCGCTCCACATGCTCGAAGGCCTCCCATGGGGTCTTGCCGACGGCGACCACGCCGTGGCGATCCAGGCCAAGGATGTGGGGGGCCGGGCCGAGAGCTGGCTGGAAGGCGGCCTCGCAGGCTTCGGCCAGCTCCGTGCTGGTGGCCGGCAGCGCCGGGATGTTCGGCCCGACCCGGGTGTAGCGGGTGACCTCGGGGAAGTCGGCCGACAGCTCGGCCAGATTCCGCCCGGCGTAGAGGGCAGCGACGATGTGGGTGGGGTGCAGGTGCAGCACCGTCAGGGCCCGCCGGGCCAGCAAGGCTTGCAGGCGGCGGTGCAGGTCCAGCTCGCCCGAGGGGCGGAGGGCGGTGTTGGCGGCCCCGGCTGCGGCCGGGTCAGCCGGGACGAAGACAAACTGGCTCGGCACCAGGGCGTGCTTGATGACGCCACTGGCCGACACCAGGAAACCACGGCGGTCGCTCATGGCCACCGACACGTTGCCGTCGCGGGTGCTGATCCAGCCGCGCTCATAGGCTTCGCGCATGACGGCGCAGGCCTGGGCCAGGACGGGGTGCTCGAGTGGGGTGCTTTCGTGGGTGGTCATGGTTCTCTCCGTGGGTGGATCTGGGTTAAGTGGACTCTAGAATGCATCTTTAAAAGAGTCAATCTAAATGAATCTTTTGGAAAAGCCCTTATAATCGAAGGGTTGAAGCTCCTTTCCGGCCATCCGTCATCCATGCACATCACCCAGCACACGGACTACGCCCTGCGCGTCCTGATCTATCTGGCGTCCAACGAGCAGCGCCTGGTGACTATTCAGGAGATCTCGGAGCGCTTCGAGATCTCCCGCAGCCATTTGATGAAGGTCGTCAATCAGCTGATCCGCAATGGTTTTGTGGAAGGCTTGCGCGGCAAGGGTGGCGGCCTGCGCCTGGCGCGGCCGCCGCAGCAGATTGCGGTGGGGGATGTGGTGCGCAGGATGGAGACCGATCTGGCTCTGGTGGAGTGCTTCCACGAGACGAGCCGCTGCCTGCTCACCTCCACCTGTCAGCTCAAGGGGGTGCTGGGGGCAGCGCTGGAAGCTTTCTTCGCGTCCCTGGACAAGGTGGCGCTGTCAGAGGTGCTGGGGCCTTCCCAGCGGGCCTTGCTGCACGTGCTGAAACGGGCGCCTTGAGGGCCGCTCAGGCCGACAGGCGGCCGCCCCGCCTGCGGGTGCCGATGCCGGCCATGGCGGCGAGGCCGCTGCTGCCGTGGGCGTGGCAGATGGCGCAGGCCAGGGCGTCGGCCGCGTCGGCCGATGGCGCGCCTTCAAGGGACAGCAGGCGCTGCACCATGTGGCTGACCTGCTCCTTGGCCGCCTTGCCGTGGCCGACCACTGCCTGCTTGACCTGCAGGGCGGTGTATTCGGCTACCGGGAGGTCGCAGGAAACTGCGCCACAGATGGCCGCGCCCCGGGCCTGGCCGAGCAGCAGGGTGGACTGGGGATTGACGTTGACGAAGACGATTTCCACCGCGGCCTGATCGGGCTTGTAGGTGGCGATCACTTCGCGCACGCCATCGAGGATGATCTTGAGGCGTTCCGGCAGGCTGCCCTCGCCGGTCTTGATGCAGCCACTGGCCACGTAGCGCAGCTGGCTGCCGAGGCTGTCGATGAGGCCGAAGCCGGTGCTGCGCAGGCCCGGGTCGATGCCCAGGATGCGGGTGGCAACGCTGGCCGAGGCCGCCGGGCCATTGACCTTCACTTGCGCGCCAGCCATACCCCGAACACCGTCAGACCCATGCCGATCAGGGCCAGACCGGTGAGGGTTTCACCGAAGGCGGCCCAGGCGATCAGGGCGGTGGTGGGGGGCGTGAGATAGAACAGGCTGGCCACGTTCACCGCGCTGCCATTGCGGATCAGCAGGTTGAGCAGGCTGATGGCACCCACCGACAGCACCAGTACCAGCCACAGCAGGGCGAAGATGAACGGGCCGGTCCATTCGATGACCATGCTTTCGGTCTGGCTGGCGAGCAGGGCCGACAGGGCCAGGGTGGGCAGAAACTGGATGACCGAGCCGGTGCGCAGGTCGAAGGCCGGGCAGAAGCGCTTCTGGTAGAGGGTGCCGGCGGTGATGCCGAGGAGCGCCAGCACGGCGGGCGTGAGCATGGCGGTGAGTTCCGGCGTGCTGGCGGCGGCGGCCACCTTGTGGGCGACCACCAGCCCGACACCACCGAAGCCCAGCACCAGCCCGACCCACTGGCGCGGCAGCACACGCTCACCCAGGATGGCGCCGGCCCCCAGCGCGGTGAGCAGCGGCTGCAGCCCCACCACCAGGGCGGTGATGCCCGCCGGCAGGCCGTGGCGGATGGCGGTGAAGACGCCGCCCAGGTATACCGCATGCACGAGCACGCCGGTGATGCCGATGTGCAGCCACTGGCGTGGCGAGTTTGGCCACGGGGCACGGGTCACCAGGGCGACCATGCCCATGATGGCGATGACCAGCACGTAGCGGGTGGACAGGAAGCTGAGGGGCTCGGCGTAGGGCAGGCCGTACTTGGCACCGATGAAGCCCGTGCTCCAGAGGAGCACGAAGAGCAGGGGGTAGAAACGGGTCACCAGCGCTTACGGGGTCTTGATCTTGCTGCGGTAGATCCGTGTCGAGGCGGAGACGATGACTTGCGCGTCCTGGGGGGCGATGTCCGGCAACTGCTCGCGCACGACGCGGTAGGCGAGATGTTCCAGGGACTGGCCGTTCCAGGCATTGGCGGGATCGAAGAAGGGTTCGATGATGACGTAGGCCTTGTCCACCAGCTCACGCAGGCTGAGGTTCTTGCGGCGTTCGGGGGTGCTGCTCATGGCGGGCTCCTGAGGACGGTTTGGGCGTGGGCGAGGCGTGGATGATACCCCACGGGAATCAGGCCTCGGGCTCCCGGGCGGGTGGTGTGTACCATTTTTCCCGGGGCACGATCTTGTCATTGGTCGGGTCGCTCATGTAGTGGGGAGACATGATCTGTACGCCATGCTCGTTGAACACATCCTGGATGTTGGCGTGCAGGCGGCTGACGACTTCGGCCCGGGGGTAGGCACCGGCAGGCAGGGCCTGGGCCACCAGGCAGTATTCCGGATAGTAATCGGAGAGCGCCGTCTGGAAGACCCGCGGGCTTGGCGTGGTGAGGATGCCGGGCGTGCGCCCCGCCGCCTCGATGAGCATGGCCTCCACCTGGCGCCAGGGCGTGTCGTAGCCAATGGTCACGCTGGTGTCCACCATGAAGCCTGCGCCGGTCACGGTGCGCGAGTAGTTGCGCGTGGCGCTCCCGACGATGAGGGCGTTGGGCAGGGTGATCTCGGCGCCGCGGCCGGTGCGCAGGCGGGTGGTGAACAGGCTGATGTCGACGATGGTGCCCTCGTGCTCGCCGATGCGCACGTACTCGCCCGTGCGCAGGGTGCGGGAGTACATCAGGATCAGCCCGCTGGCACCCTGCCCGACGATGCTGGAGGCGCCCAGGGAGACCATCAGGCCGATCAGTACCGACATGCCCTTGAAGGCCTCCGTGTGGGCGCCGGGGAGGTAGGGATAGGCCATCACCAGGGCAAAGATCCAGATCAGGATGTTGGTGATCTTGCGGGTGGGTTCCACCGTGTCCCGGTCCAGCCAGCCGATGCCGGACGCTCCCGCGGACACGTGGTCGAAGAGGGGCTTGAACAGCCCGACCACGCCCCGGGCGAGGAGGAACATGATGGCCGCGATGAGCAGATTGGGCAGGGTGGTGATGATGCCCCGAGCCAGGTCGAACAGCATGCCGAGCAGATAGCCATTGAGCTGCTCGCCCCACGCCCGGGTGAAGGGGAAGCGCGCCAGCACGAAGCCGAGCCAGGCATAGCCCAGCAAGAGGGTGAGCAGCCAGTAGCTCGCGCTCATCAGCCAGCCCACGGCCGCGAGGACGCGGTCGCGGCGGATCAGTTCGGTGCCGCCAAGCTTGAGGTGACGGGCTTTCTGGTCGATGGCGCGGACCAGGCGCGTGCTGATGCCCGCATGCAGCCGGTTCAGGGCCAGGGTGAGGAGCAGGGCGGCCACCGTTGCGCCCGCCGCCGCCGCGGCACCCCGGGCCATGGCTTCACTGTCACGGCTCTCGCGGGTCTCGGCGATGACCCGGCGCAGCTTGTCCAGGGTGCTGTGGGTGAGGCCTTCGAGCGTTTCGCCGCTGAGCTTGTCCACGTCGTCGTGGGTGAGGATGAAGGCAAGCTGTCCCCCCACCAGGAAGATGTTGCCCATCTGGTTGTGCTGGACCTTGACCTCATCACTCTCGTCCCGGGCCAGGATGGTGGTCAGATTGCGCTCGCCGCGTTCGGCGCGCTGGCTGGCCGGCGAGCCGAGCAGGCTGCTGCGAAAACGCACCACGTGACGGTTCATCAGGATCAGGTCGGCCTCGCCGCTGCCCGGCACTGTGGTCGCCATGACCGGGGTTTCGGGCCGAGGTGGCGGGGTTTCAGCCGTCTGTACGGGCTCCCCGTTGGGGTTTGCAGGGACACTGCCCGGCAGGAGAAGCCCGAGGAGAACGATGATGCGCGCGACGAGGGAGATCAGATGCATGGCCCCCGGGTGCCTCTGGGGGGCGGGTAAAGGGGGGGGGCGGTCGAGCTGTGCGTGCATTCGGCAGGGCTTCCTTCTCGTTGTCTGCGTGCGTCGGGGCGTATCCGGCATTGTGTGACAGAATCTTCCTCCCAATGAATTGCGGGCTCAATCCGGATCTGTCGGCCCCGGCCGGGCTGGCATCGAGAACGGAGCATTCCATGCACTATTGGCTGATGAAATCCGAACCCGACGACGTATCCATCGACGACCTCGCCGGCCGGCCCGATCAGACCGTGCCCTGGTATGGCGTGCGCAACTATCAGGCGCGCAATTTCATGCGTGACGGGATGCAGGTGGGTGACGGGGTGCTGTTCTACCACTCGGGGTGTAGCGAGCCGGGCATCGCCGGCATTGCCCGGGTGGCAAGCACGGCCTACCCGGACGCCACCCAGTTCGATCCGGCGAGCAAGTACTTCGATCCCAAGGCCACCCCTGAGCATCCCCGCTGGCTGCATGTGGATGTGGCCTTCGTGCGCAAGACCCGCCTGCTGGGTTTGTCCGAATTGCGCAGCCACCCGGAACTGGAGAACATGCGCGTCCTCGCCCGCGGCAACCGGCTGTCGATCACACCGGTGGCGCCGGCCGAGTGGCGCTTCATCGTCGGGCATCTGCTTGGCGCAACGCATCTTCAGGACTGGAAATGAGCATCGGAATCGAATGGCTGGTCGCCTATCTCGCCCTCGGCGCCTTCGTCGGCTTCTTCGCGGGGCTGCTGGGCGTGGGGGGCGGCGCGATCATGGTGCCGATGCTGACCACCCTGTTCGCCGCCCAGGGTTTTCCGAAGGAGCACATGGTGCACCTGGCCCTGGGCACCTCCATGGCCGGTATCGTGGTCACTTCCATCTCCAGCCTGCGTGCGCACCACGCCCACGGGGCGGTGCGCTGGGACATCGTCCGGGGCATCGCCCCCGGCGTGCTGGCGGGCACCTTCGCCGGAACTTTCGTGGCGTCCCGGGCGCCCACCCAGCCCCTGGCCATCTTCTTCGCCTGCTTCACCGCCTATGTGGCGGTGCAGATGATCCTCAACGTCAAGCCCAAGCCCTCCCGCGAACTGCCGGGGCGCGCCGGGCTGGCGGGCGTCGGTGCGGGGATCGGGGCGATCTCGTCACTGGTGGCGATCGGGGGCGGCTCCCTGTCGGTGCCTTTCATGACCTGGTGCAACGTGAAGGTACATAACGCCATCGGCACCTCCGCCGCCATCGGCCTGCCCATCGCCCTGGCCGGTGCGCTCGGCTATCTGATCAACGGCTGGTCGGCCCAGGGGCTGCCGGCGTGGTCGGTGGGCTTCGTCTATCTGCCGGCGCTGGTGCTGCTGAGCCTGCTCTCGAGCCTCACCGCCCCCGTCGGCGCCCGGCTCGCCCACAGGCTGCCGGTGGCCACCCTGAAGAAGATCTTCGCCGGTGTGCTGGTGCTGTTGTCGGCAAAGATGCTGCATACGGTACTGGGCTGAGAGCGCGTCAAGCGCTTGTGGGCGGCGAGCTTTCCTCGCCAACGCTGACGGGGTGTCTTCGCCGGCATGCACCCTTCAGAATTGCCGGTCATGCGCCGTCAATTACCCGGTCCATTCCGTCCGGGTACTTCCATGTCCGTTGCCAATGTCCGTCTTCAGCTCCAGTTCGATCTCGAACTGGCCGTACCCGATTCCCTGGCCACCCTGGATCACGCGCAGCTCTGCAAGACGCTCGCCGGGCTGCTGGGGCCGACCGTCATCCAGGGCTTGCCGGTGATTGCCGGCAAGCAACTGGCCAAGGCCGAGATGCGGGTCCTCAAGCACCATCACCGGCTCGAGGCTGAGGTGAAGACGGCCGCCCGCGTCGAGCCGTCGCGCATTATGGATGCTGCTCCCCATCTGACCGACGCCGAGGTGGCTACCCTCGCCATGCGTGCGGTGGCGCGTCTGCCGAAGGGCGAGGCGGAACAGGCGAGCTACCTGCGTAGCCAGGCGCTGGCCCTCGTCAATGAATATCGGCTGGTCTCCTGCCTGGTGGACGCCCTGCTCTCGAACGGCAAGCCCTCGCAGATCGAGGGCAAGCTCAACCTGACCAACGGCCATATCTTCCTTGATGCATCCCATCGCCAGACCCGTCTGCAGAACGCCCAGGGCCCGCTGCGGGTGGC
>Ga0209097_10003776_pt1 | contig 11484 bp, 8 predicted proteins | sample AD_UKC052_MetaG_FD_184419 | JGI IMG/M metagenome (GOLD analysis project Ga0209097, IMG submission 184419) | Active sludge microbial communities of municipal wastewater-treating anaerobic digesters from USA - AD_UKC052_MetaG (SPAdes) (version 2) | ecosystem: Engineered > Bioreactor > Anaerobic >... | reverse complement strand
TACGTGTTGAACTCTACAAAGGCTCGACCTTGGTAGCGGTCACCACCACCGATGGCAGCGGTAACTACCTGTTCACGCAGGGTACCGATAGCACGGGTGTCGCCAACGGCAAACCACTGGTACCGGGCACTGACTACCAAGTCCGTATCCCGCAAGCCACGGCAAGCGTGAACACGCCGCTCATTAACCTGTTGAGTTCTGCCGCAGCCGCGGCAAGCGAAACCACGCCACTCGGCGTGAATAGCGATGACAGCGGTGTCGGCACGGCAGCGGCCAGCGCAGGCGTCACCCCAAGCGTGAACTTCACGCTCGGTGCAGGCGCAGCGTCGGGTGCTAATAGCATCCCGACCAACGCCACGGGTGCTACCGCACAACCGAATGTGGACTTTGGTTTCGCGCCAAGCTACAGCTTAGGTAACCGCGTGTGGGTAGACACCAACAACGACGGGCTGCTTAACAACGCTGAAGTAGGTCTGGTGGGCGTCACCGTCACGCTGCTTGACGGCACCGGCGCGCCGGTATCGGGTGTTGCGACGCAGACCACCGACAGCAGCGGCTACTACCGCTTTGACAATCTGCCGGCTGGAAACTATCGGGTTGAAATCGCACCGCCACCAGTCAACGGGGTCAATTACGTCAGTAGTACTGGCCAAAACGCCAGCGCCACGGGACCGTACGAAGCGGGCCTAACCAGCGCTGCCACCGGCACCAACAACAATGATCACGGCACACAAGCCACGCCAACGACCATCCGCTCGGGTGTAGTCGCGGTCGGCCCGACAGCATTGATCAACGGTGAAGTGGATGCGGCAGCGGCCAACGCAGGTGCCAACGGGCCAAACGGCGATGCCTTCGACGTCCTCACGGTCGACTTTGGTATCTTCCTGCCCGCCAAGCTCGGCAACCTAGTTTGGTTTGACGTGAACAAGAACGGCACGGCCGACCCAGCTGAACCGGGCTTGAATAACGTCTCGGTCATTTTGCGGGATCTAAACGGCGTGGAAATTGCGCGTCAAGTGACCCGCACCAATCCTGACACCGGCAACCCTGGTTACTACCAGTTCGACTACTTGATCCCAGGACAGTATCGTGTCGAGTTCTCGGCGCCGGGCTACTTCGGAACGACGCCGGGCACCCCATCGATCGTGACCGGCACTGGACCCGACACCAACAACAGTCAGATTCAGCCGGGCCGCGATCTGGGTACGACACAGCTGGTCACGCTCGCTCCGGGCGACAACAACCCGCAGCTGGACGCCGGCTATATCGTGCCACCAGTCGAAGTTCCGACGCTCTCCGAGCTGATGAAACTACTTTTGGCGATGATGATGCTCTCAATCGGTGTCATCGCCGTTCGGACGCGTCAGCGGTAATCGTCAGTCAGACGCGCAGGGGGATCGCATGATCCCACGCGCGACCTGACCTGAAAAGCGCCCCCATTGGGGCGCTTTTTTTATGCCCGCAGGAAGGCAGCGTGGGATATGAACGCGCCGAGCACCGTTCGCGGGGATATAGCTTTTGGCGATCGGCGACCGCTGGATGGCCATTACGCAGTCAATCTGCATACTGTTGACTTGTGTACTAATCGTGCGCAAAGCGCCGCCCGCTGGTCGATAGGGCGAAAAGTTGTTGGGGGCAATAGGACTATCGCCGTGCCAACGGAGAAGTGCTTACCGCAGCGAGCCTTCTGCGATTTCCGAGACATCAACGGCTACTATTTTTGGAAAAACGCATGGGCACCGACCGAGCTGAGCGCCCAATGCAAAACCCGTGGGCGGGCAAATGCGCCTGACCGCCAGCGTGAGCCACGTACGCACAACACACGCCTAGGTGCGACACGGTGCTTTTTGGCGCGAAGCGTACCGCCAAGAAAAACCGCCGCTGTGGGCGCGGCGAGTACTCCCAAGCGTGAGGATCGGATGTGGCGACGCGTTAGGAGGGTTGTTTTGCCAGCGCAACAAGTCGTGCGAGGCGCTCATACTGGTCTGCGCCGTCCATCACGTGGCGCGCCAGTCCGAAGGCGCGCGACACCGCGACAGCGCTGATTCTTCGCGCCAGCCCCGTCCGATCTCGCTCTTTGCCAGCTCCGGCGCGTGAATTGCCCACCGTAGATACGACGCCCTGCGCGTTGACGCGTCCCTCGAGCCACTGTAAACCACGACTCAATGGACCTGCGGCCGCATTACGCATCGACTGGCTCGCCGCATGGTCAGAAAACCGAAGCAGGTAGACCAATCCCTCGGCCTGAAAGCTCGTGTCAAAACCGCCGTTTTCCGGAAACACGCCGGAGGGAAGCTGACGTTCTAGCCCTTTGCGTACGTTTGCCGCGCCAGCGAACGACAGCTCTTGTGAGCCCAACACCCGCCCAGAGATTGCCAAGGCATAGCCAGTCAGAAAATATCGTGACACGAAGGTATCCGCTTGCATCGTGACAGTCGGCAATTCCGAGTTGCTCTTCAGCCATCGAGCCGCCCGCGTTAGCGGTTCCCGTATCGCACCCAGTCTCGTTTCAAAGCCACGACTACTACCGGACGTTTCCAGCAACCAAATTGAGTGACTCGCTGCAGCGACGAAATAGCTTGTGCTCAAAAAATTGTCCCGGCACGGAAAGCTTCCATCAGGCGCTTGTTGAGCAAATCCCCATTCCAAAGCGCGAAGACCCGCATCAATTAAATCGGCACGGTTGCGATTTACTCCAGCTCCGATGATGGTGTCGGCGAAGCGTTGTTCTTCGATGTACCACTCGCCGCCTTTTCTGGCATTAGATTCCCATCCGCGATTGATGCCCATTGCACCACTTCGGGAGACCTGCTGCAGCAACACTTCAGCGTTGCGATAGAAGGTGTCCGTTAGCAGCGCGCTTCGCTCATAACGCGCGTCGTGGCCAAGGCCCGCTGCGAATGATTCAACCGCAGCAGGCACCGTGGGCCGTTGCGCAGGCGGCGTGGCGACCGGACTGCGCGGCACCGCTACCGGCGGGTAATCGACGCCGACGCGTTGCGGCTGCGTTGAGCACGCACTTAACCAGAGCGCCATTGCGCCGACGCCAACACCGATGAGTGCGCGGGACATGATTGGCCTAGCGTGAGGCGGCGGCGCGCTTGCCGCTGCTGTGCTGCTTTGATCGGCCGCTAGCCTTCGCGGCCTTCTTGGCCTTGCCCTTTGAGGCACCGCTTCTTTTCCGAGGCTTATCGTCTGACTTCGCCTTTTTCGTAGATGCTGTTGGCGGCAGGCCATGAACAGTCTCTCGTTTTAGTCGATCGTCCATACGCTTATCGACAGCCGCCGTGTCTTTGCGTATCTGCTCGCGCGCGGCCTTGGCGTCTTCGCGCTGCTGTTTCGTCTCCTGCGTTGGCGCTATCTCAGTCGCCGTGGCACCGGGTTTGCACGGTGTTTCTCCGTACGTTGTCTTGCCGTTGGCGTCACAGCGAATGGCGGTTTGCGCCTGCGCTGCTGCAACTAGGGTCGTGCTGACCAGCATCGCGAGCACAGGAAGTACGGTACGAAAAGCGATAGCCGGGCGCATTCATTTCTCCAAGGGCGTCAATCTTCGTATTTTGCCGCACAAAACACCGGACCCTCAGCTCTCTGATCGGCGCTCGGCAAAGTCCTTGCGGCAACCGACTCCGTAAGATAGCGATGATTGACTAAACGCGAATTAAACCAGCGATGAATCTTCACTGTGTCTGCTGGACATGCAGGTGGCGGTGCGGGAAATACGGCAATTTGCGGCAGGAAGTCCTGGACTCGCATTGGATAGCCCTCATCATGAGCCCAACTCTGGGCGCGGACGAGTGCGCAATCCGACTGGCTTGAGCTGTAGAAATGAGTGCTCAGCCCGCTGCTGTCAGAGGCGTAGATGCGGCACAACTGGCTGCCAATGGGGGCGTCGGTGCGCCACGTCGCGAACCGCTGCCCGGTGCGCTGCCACAGCGTTGGCAGCGCGTCGAGCAAGCTAATCTCGCTGGTGCGCCCGGTCATGAAGTGCTTTCCCTGTGGATTGACGTACTCAACGACTTCTAGTTCGTCGCGCGAACCCCATGCGAGCATTTTTCGAATCTTCACGCGGTCGTCCGCGGTGGATGGAACGTTGTCGACGGCATGAAAAGCCACACGATCCGCTTGATTTCGCGACAAGTGTGCGTTCAAGAACATGAACGTCCACCCGAACACTTCTGGCGCATCTTCGATCCGAAACCCGTGCGGCATGCCTTCAATCGTCACGAAGTACTTCGATCCAGCTAGCGCTTCAATCATCTGCGACGTGCGGCTAATCGGCGCAACCACATCCGCCGTGCCGCCGATGCCAAGGTACGGCACGCGCACACTCGCGACACCGCCGTTGCTGTCGCCAAATGCGGGAAGGAAACTCTGCCCTGAATACGGCACGTACCCTACGACCGCTTTGTACCGATTGTCCCGCACGATTACGCGTTCAGCGCCACCCCAGCTCGTCGTCAGCTTTGCGCCTTGAACGAGCATCATCGCCATGCCGCCTAAGGACGCACCAAATCCGGCAATCCGGTCTTGGTCGACAGCGTTGCTGTATTCGGGCCTCGACAAAATGAAGTCGAGTCCCTGCTTGAGTCCGAGCGGACGAATCGCCTCCATCTCGGCGATTTCGTTGTATTTGGTGAACACGTAAAACGCGTCGGAGACGTCGTCGATGTGGATGCGCGAGTAACGCGCATCTGCATGAAACGGCGCAAACACGACATAGCCCTCCGCCGCCAAACGCGCCATTACTTGGACGTAATCGTCGCCCAATGGCGAGCCGGCGAGCCCGTGGCTCATGACCAACAGGGGCCATTTCCCATCCGTCACATCAGGGTTGACTCCGATGATCGGAGCCTCAGCGCCGCGTTGCATTTTCGAGACCTTCACGCCCGATGGCAACACGTAGTCAGCACGAGTGTTGGCGCCCGTCGTCGGGTAGCAGGTGATCGCTGCGTACTGCAGCTGCTTGCCACCTTGCTTCTCAAACACGTCGATCTGACTCACCGTTGGCACGGTGACTTTGTACGTCAACACATCGGCGGGACTAACCAGTAGTTCGGTTACGTAATGCGAGCCGTCCGAGAGCGGATTGCCTTCCCAGTAATCAGACGCGGCCTCGCCAGCACGCAAGCGAGAAAAATCTTGCTCAACGTTACTGCAGCCAACAGGATATTTCCCATTCAGCGAGGGGACGATCCCAGCGCTTGCAGTGGCAGCGCCGGAAAAACCTGATGCGAGCGCAAGCACCGCCGTCAGAAAAGGTGCCGCAAAGCGGCGGGGGGAATATGAGGAGTTCATCTGACCATTCTCGTCAAATCGGCAACGATGTCTGTAGGACGAACAGCACAACGCGTCAGTTCCCCTTTTCGCTGACTATGTGCTTCCGACTGGTCGCGACGATATCGCCCGCGAGCGCGTCCACTGGCTAATCAGCATCGGCAACACCACGAGCAACCCGAGCCCGAGCATATGGATACCCGGCGCAATCATGATCAACGCGCCGCTAATCGCGAGCGCCCGCTCCCATCCTTTCATCTCAACGAGCAGGTAGCGCGACAGCGCCGCCGCCAAAAGCAAAATACTCGCGATGCAGGCCGTGAAAACCACCGCAAACGCGCTCCACGTAAAGCCTTTGGTGACGAGCAGAAGCGCAGGTGAAAACACGAATACGAAAGGCACCAATGCTTTGCCTAAGCCAAGCCTGAACGCAGTGTTACCTGTCTTGAATGGATCCGAGTTCGCCATGCCAGCCGCGGCGTACGCAGCCAGGGCCACCGGTGGCGTGATGTCCGCAAGCACGCCGTAATAAAACACAAAAAAGTGCGCAACGATGGGCTCAACGCCCATCTGCACCAACGCCGGAGCAGCCACCGTGACCATGATGATGTAGTTCGCGGTCGTCGGGATGCCGCAACCCATCAGGATGCACACGAAGCCGGTCATGAATAACGCGCACAGGAGCATTAGCGCTTGTTTTCCGATCAACCAAGCTGGCAGGACGCCAGTGAAGAAATCGGCCAGCGAGCCCGCTGCTGCGTTCACGATATAGCTCACTTTGAATCCTACGCCGGTCATCGTGACCACACCAATCACAAGTCCGACCGTGCCAGCCGCCGCACCAACCGCAAGCGCATATTTCGCCCCCGTTGAAAACGCATCGATCAGCTCCGCCCGGGTAAATCGTGCGGGCAATTTCAACGTCCTCAGCAGCAGCACGAACACGATGGCTGCCACCGCGAAAAGCGCAATACCGTACTGCTCCAACACACCCGAAACAATCAGCGCTAACACCGCGTGCAACGCCGCCATGAGAGAGAGGCCTTTGAGCGAGTTGCCCTTTTCGCTCGTCGTCATGCCGACAATAATGCAGCTGGTAATGCCCACAAACGCCGACACGTACGGCGTGAAGCCGCTCATCAACGTGCCGACCAAGAGCACTAATGGAATGAGTGTCGGCCAGCGCTTACGAACGCTCTCTTTAACACTAGGTAATTCGTCCGGCGTCAAGCCGCGCAACCCCGTGCGTTTGGCCTCGAAATGCACTTGCCAAAACACGCCGAAGAAATGCATGAACGCGGGCACCGTGGCGGCGATCACAATCGTTGAGTAAGGCAAGGCGAGAAACTCAATCATCAAGAATGCGGCCGCGCCCATGATGGGCGGCGTGATCTGCCCGCCGGTCGACGCCGCAGCCTCAACCGCGCCGGCGAAATGGCGTGGATAACCCACGCGAATCATCGCGGGAATGGTGAGCGAACCCACCGTCACTGCGTTGGCCACCGATGAGCCAGAGAGCATGCCAAACATCGCGGAACCGAACACACTCACCTTCGCGGGCCCACCGGCGTATTTGCCTGCGACGGCCGAGGCAACGTCTAGGAACAATTGCCCTAAGCCGATGCGGGTGGCGAGCACACCAAACAGCACAAAATGAAAAACATAGGTCGCGACAACGCCGACCGCGACGCCGTACACACCTTGGCTCGTCAGGTACTGGTGGTTGACGACTTGCGACCAAGTGGCCCCAGCATGCTTGAGTAGACCCGGAAACGCCGGCCCGACCAAGGCGTACAGCATGAATGAAATCGCAATGATCGGCAGTGGCCACCCCATGGAGCGGCGCGTCGCTTCGAGCAGCAGCACAATCAGGATCGTGCCCATCACTACGTCGATGGTGTCCGGGTTACCGATGCGAAACGCTAGGTCATCGAAAACATACGGAATGTAGAGCGCGGAAACGACGGCCAACAGCGCGAAAATCCAGTCGTACAACGGCAACCCAAACGGATGATGCCAACTCGGCTCGCGTTGAACGCCTTCCTTCTTGTTGAACGCAAACACCAAGAAGATGAGCCCAAGCACAAACGCGAGATGCACGCCGCGATGCGTTGCCTCGCGCAGTAACCCGAAGCCCGCGGTGTAGTAATGAAAGATCGACAGCGCGATGAGCAGAAACGTCACCGTCTTCAGTGCGACACTGACCATCGGCCGAAAGCGCATCTCGCTGTCGTATTTCGTTTCGAGTTCTGCGACGGCTTTGTCGTCGATGATCAGTGTGCTCATGGGTGTCATTTCACTTAGTGTGTCGTTCCCGCGAAGGCGGGAACCTAGACCGAACGGCGGGCGAATCGATGAATCCGCATCGGCTTGGTGGCGTGCAAACGGTCTGGATTCCCGCCTTCGCGGGAATGACAGTGGAACAAAAAAAGGCCGGATGAAACCGGCCTTCGCTGAGTGGCGTGAATTACTTCAACAAACCGACTTCTTTGTAGAACTTCTCAGCACCCGCATGCAGCGGAATGCCCGCGCCTGCAATCGCACCCGCACGGACAATCGCTTTGCCCTTCGCGTGGCCTGAATCGAGCGCCTTGCGTGCGTTGTCGCTCCACAGTGCTTTGGTGATGTTGTAGACGAGCGTGGTGTCTTGCTTAGCGCTCGTTACCCACTGTGCGCCGACCGCAAGCGTTTTCACCGCGCCAACGCCCTTGTAGGTGTCTGCCGGAATCGTGTCGACAGCGTAGAAGCCAAATTGCTTCACGAGTTTTTCGGCTTCTGGGCCTCCGATGGACACAATGTCGACGCCACCGGTCGCGGCGAGTTCGGCAATCGCGCCAGCGGGGTAGCCGCCGACGAAGAAGTACGCGTCAAGCGAATTGTCCTTGACCTTTTCGCCAGCAGCGTTGGGCTTCAGAAATTCTGCCTTGATGTCTTTTTCAGACACACCATACGCCGCGAGGATGGCGCGCGCGTTTACCAACGTGCCGGAGCCCGGCTCATCGAGCGACACGCGCTTGCCTTTTAGGTCGCCAACGGACTTGATGTTCGCGCCTTTGCGCGCGACCAAGTGAAAGCTTTCCGGATACAGGTTCGCGATCAAACGCAAGTCGGTTACTTTAGGTTTGCCCTCGAAGGTGCCGGTGCCCGTGTAGGCCCAGTACGCCACGTCCGCCTGCGAGAAGCCCGACTCTGCGCCACCACCTTGGATCGCGTTGACGTTCGCTACCGAGCCGTTGCTCGCGACAGCGGTTGCAACAAGATTAGGTACCGCCGGTTGCGAAATCGCGTTAGCGATCAAGCCACCAATCGGGTAGTACGTGCCCGCGACACCACCGGTGTTGATGCGGAAGAAATTTTGAGCCGATGCGCCAGTGGCAAAGGCGAGCCCTGCGGCGGCGAGCAACGCGGTGAGAACGGTACGTTTCATATTTCGGTTCCTATGGATGAGTGGGGCGCTACGGTCGCGCGATGACGTAGTTTAAGCCGTGTAGCCGGGGAAGTGCGCTCGGTCACGTATCAGATCATTCGACCTTGATCCGCCCGCTGTCGATGACGCGTTTCCATTTCTCGGTTTCGCTGCGGATTAGTGTGGTGAGTGCTTCTGGCGTGCTGCCGACAGGTTCGGCGCCTTGGCTGGCGAAGCGCTCGCGCACATCGCTGCTTTGGACGGCGGTTGCGGCTTCGCGTTGGATGCGGGTGATGATTTCGCGTGGCGTGCCAGCGGGCGCGAACAGTCCGAAATAGGTGTTCACCTCGTAGCCCGGCAGCCCTGATTCGATGACCGTTGGGATCTCAGGAAGTAGGGAGGTCCGGGTGGTGGAGGTCACGGCGAGCGCTTTGACTTTGCCGCCCTTAATGTGTGGCAGCGCCGACACCAACGAGTCGAACATCAAATGCGTCTGCCCGCTGATTAAATCGGGGATCGCCAGCGCCGTGCCTTTGTAAGGCACATGCGTGAGCTGCACGCCGGCGACGAGCTTGAACAATTCGCTTTGTAAATGCACGATGGTGCCGTTGCCGCTGGACGCGAAATTGAGCGCGTCGGGCTTTGACTTGGCGAATGCCACGAGTTCACGTACGTCTTTAACCGGTAAGCCGGGCGTCACAATCAAAACGTTGGTCGCCGTCGCCACTTCCGAAATCGGCGCGAAATCTTTGAGCGCGGAGTACGCGATGTTTTTGTACAAAAGCGGCGCAATCGAATGCGTCGAGTTGGTCGCCAACAACAATGTGTATCCGTCCGGCGCCGCTTTCGACGCCTCGGTCGAGCCGAGCGTGCCGCCAGCGCCCGGCTTGTTGTCGACGATCACCGTTTGCCCCAGTTGCGTGGTGAGCTTTTGCGCCAGCGTGCGGCCGATGATGTCGGTCGCGCCACCCGGCGGGAAGGGGATGATGAGGCGGATGGGGCGGTTCGGATACGCCGCGGGTTGCGCAAGCGTTTGGTTTGCGAACAGCACGGTTGCCGCAAGGCACGCGCTCGATATCCACGTCAGTCGGCTGCGCATACTTCGGGCTCCTTAAAAACGGCGATGGTAGCGAGAACTGGGGACGAGGTCCGTTGCGTGTGTCAAGTTAGCGGCGGCACTCGTCGTCGGAGGGCACTGCGGTAACAGCTTTATCGTCGCAGCGACAGCTGTACGGGGATTTGCGTCGAAAAAATAAACAAATCGATAGTGTAGAAAAAGTCCTTGTAGCGACCGCCTGGCGGTCATTCGCGTTGAAAAGCTGTATCGCGTCGATGATCTTGATCGCGTGTCGGGCTACAAATTGGTGCGAAACGAGGCGTGCGGTCTTTTTTGGTGCGAGCCGAACATCAGCGCAGCAGCCGCGGAATTTATTCACGATAAAAATCAAAGACTTACATGCACCTTTATCGGGCATGACTATTGCTTGCTTTGGTGCAAATATTTTCAGACACCATCGGGGGAACATTGGAAGCACTCAAAACAGCCAACGACACGCTCTTCATTTTGCTCGGCGCGATCATGGTTTTGGCTATGCACGCCGGGTTTGCGTTCTTGGAGTTGGGCACGGTTCGCGCGAAAAATCAGGTCAATGCGTTGGTAAAAATCTTGGCCGATTTCGCTGTTTCAACGGTGGCGTATTTCATCATCGGCTACTGGATTGCTTACGGCGCAAATTTCTTCGGCCCGGCGGACGCGTTGGCTTCGAAAAACGGCTACGAGCTCGTGAAGTTCTTCTTCCTGCTGACCTTCGCCGCCGCGATCCCTGCGATTGTGTCGGGCGGGATCGCCGAGCGCGCCAAGTTCGGCCCGCAGCTGGTGGCGACGATGCTCCTCGTGGCGTTCGTGTACCCGCTGTTTGAGCGCATCGCATGGAACCAAGGCTTCGGCATTCAGGCGTGGCTCAAAGCAACGTTCGGCGAAGAGTTTCATGACTTCGCCGGCTCGGTCGTCGTACACGCCGTCGGCGGTTGGATTGGCTTGATCGCGGTGCTCCTCTTAGGGCCGCGCGCAGGGCGTTACGGCAAACAAGGTCAGATTGCGGCGCATCCGCCGTCGTCGATTCCGTTTCTGGCGCTGGGCGCGTGGATTCTCGCGGTGGGCTGGTTCGGCTTTAATGTGATGAGCGCGCAAACCATCGACAAAATCAGTGGCCTGGTTGCGGTCAATTCGCTGATGGCGATGGTAGGCGGGACGTTGGTGGCGCTTTTCGTCGGTAAGAACGATCCGGGCTTCGTTTACAACGGCCCGCTGGCGGGCTTGGTCGCTGTGTGCGCCGGGTCCGACGTGATGCACCCAATCGGTGCGTTGACGGTCGGCGGCATCGCAGGCGGGATTTTTGTCTACATGTTTACGCTCACCCAAAACCGCTGGAAGATCGACGACGTGCTCGGCGTGTGGCCGCTGCACGGTCTCTGCGGCGCTTGGGGCGGTATTGCGGCGGGCATCTTCGGCAGCAAGACGCTTGGCGGCTTGGGCGGCGTTGCGCTGGGTTCGCAGGTGGTCGGCACGCTCATGGGCATCGTGATCGCCGTGTTTGGCTCGGCGATTGTGTACGGCGCGCTGAAAAACTTCGTCGGCTTGCGTCTCGACGCCGAAGAAGAATTTAACGGGGCCGATCTGACGATTCACAAAATCACCGCCACACCGGGGATGGATCCGCGCGGCTAGTTCGTCAAAAGCCGGAAGCGATAGGCAGAAAGCTCTATCGCTTCTTGCTGCATCGCAGTAAAATCGAGGGTTTTCT
>Ga0209097_10003769_pt1 | contig 11498 bp, 9 predicted proteins | sample AD_UKC052_MetaG_FD_184419 | JGI IMG/M metagenome (GOLD analysis project Ga0209097, IMG submission 184419) | Active sludge microbial communities of municipal wastewater-treating anaerobic digesters from USA - AD_UKC052_MetaG (SPAdes) (version 2) | ecosystem: Engineered > Bioreactor > Anaerobic >... | reverse complement strand
TATCAGGAGCTGTTCTAAGCCTGTCACTTGGTAACTTTTTCCCTTCTTCAATAATATCATCTGAAACAGTACGTGCCTTTTCAACTATCTCTTCTCTAACACTAGAAGTTTCTTTTCGCCTAATGAAATCATCAGGACTATTAATAATTGGAACTCCAACTGCGTCTTCTAAAATTGCTTCACCTACCCATAAAACAACTTTACCTCCAGTTGCAATAGTTGAGGCAATTGCAAGGTACCAAAACTTTGCCATGCCTTTTGCTACAGCTACACCAATTCTTGCTTGAATTTGGTTCTGTGTTTCAAATGGCACCCATGTTCCATTATTGAGTTTTCCAGTGGTTGATTGAATTAATCTATTAGGATCGGCACCATCTATATGTTTCCAGTAATAGTATGTTGGATCATTAGGCTTTTGCATAATGAACCAATGTCGTTTCGTACCCTCGTCATAAATACCTTCATAACTATAGACACCCAAAAGATTGTCCGACTCAACTTCAGTTTCAGTTCGCCTATAATCATTTATGATCATAGTTCTGTGAACCCATTTCTCAACATAATCTAACGGCTCTCCTCCATCAAGATCAATATTTCTAATTGGATTATTACCAGAAACATGATACGGAGAATACCATGGAAAATTATTGGTCAAAGGATCCACACTCAAAAACTTCCCAATAGCCGGATTATAGATCCTGAAGCCATAATCATAAGCCGTCAGACTGTTGATGTCTTTATCCTTCTCCTTCCCGTTAAACCCATACCTGTACTTATCAGCACTAAAGTTCCTGCCCGGCATCTGCATCCCAAACGGATAGTAGTCTCCCCCACTCACCACATCTGCTACATAGGTCAGGATCGTGCCTGTTGTACCGTTCTGGATCGCCACCTTCCGGTCAGTCACCGCCACTAGCACATTACCCAAATGATTGCTCAATTCAAAGAACTTAAGTCCACGCTTGTAGGTTCTCACCACCCCGGCAGAAGCAAGCCCTGTCATCGGGTAAGTTACCGGTGCAGGTATGGATTGCACATTATGGTTCGGGGTCCACATGCCCAGCCGTGAACTGCCGTATAAATGTACTTCAATTTGGGATAAATTACCACCATTGACCGTGGCATTTCCGCTCTCGTACACCGCCATCACGTTTCCGCTCGCATCCCGTACATACCAGGTCCTCACTCCGTTTAACGTCTTACTGATACGATTGCACGATCCGTCATAGGTATATGTAATCGTACTTGCGGACTTCGACACGCCCAGTATCTTGCCATACACACTCCAGGTGATATTGGTGATTCCTTCCGTAAAGTCTTTTGTCAGATTCCCGATCTTATCATACCGTTAATTATCCCCCGTCAGGCTGACACTTTTGGCATTATTAAACTGAGTCTCTGTAAGCGCAGATTGTGTTTTTAGGTCACCGGAGTAACTATTGCCCTGTACGAGGTTTAGCACATAACGGTGCTTGTTGTTGATCTTATTACCACTAGCATCCCACTCGTACTGGTACCTAAGGTTATTCATAAGCTGGCTGTTGCTGGCCTTCTCTCCGTTCCGCAGATAGGTCTGGATATTTCCGTTGGCATCATAGGTGATACGCTCTTTGTAGTTGTCGCTGGCCGTTGGCACCAGTACGTTCGTCGTATTGGTCAATCCCGTAAAAGCGTCCATGCTCACGATACGGTTCAACTGGTATTAGCCGTATCCGTACACCTGCGCCTGCCTAGTTTCGGGAGGTTCACCAGCATACTGGCAATATTGCCGTAGAACAGTGGTTTGGCAACCACCGTTGCACCGGTATTCGTGAGGCTGAATGTATTTGTATCAAAAGAACTTGACACAGTACAGAACCGTCATATAAGCCCCCCAAAAAAACTTAAAATTTAAAAATTTCAAATCAAATTTTAATGGGGCAGATTATAAGGAAATTCTTTAGCCTTTCTATGGAAATCCATAATAAAATAACAGGAGTTTGCTACTTAAATTTTGTTTCAATAACCATCACATTAAGAGTTAAATAATTAGGAAACACTCTCTTAAGGTTTTAATTTAGTGGTACACTTAAAGCTGAAAATTTACACGCAAACTACTTGCTAGTCATAATGAAAACCCCTTCTTCAAAATTTTCTAAATCATTATCGAGTATCCAGTTCTCATTTGTTCTTTGAATGTGAAATCTAATATTAACACCAGTATTAGTTTCACTAATTATACATTTTAATATCAACTCCTTATTAGTAATCAACCATTTTTCAAAAACAAGTTGCGCAAACAATAGACTTTGCTCCAAAAATTCTTTACTTGTATAATCATCAACATGAAATGAATTTACAAAACATTCAAAACCGGTTTTATCAATAAAATTCGATTTATCAAGATGGCCCTTTTGTTTCTCATATAAGATTTTGAAAAAATAAGAACCTTCTACTTCAACAAACCATTGCGATAAAATGTCTGACATTTCACTGCTTAACACCTTACCCTTACTTAGAATGTTAAGGCATTTTAACAACATCCTCGTATTTAATACACTCATTTTTTACCCTCCTAATATTTTTATTCCTTTTTCAATAGCTTTTTGTACTTTTTCATCTTTTAGTTTCTCATTAACTTTTTTCGGTGCATTTTTAAATTTTCGTTCATTTACATCATAAATGTATTTATTACCGTCATTATCTTGATAATGAATTTGACCTGGTCTTTGTGTAGGATTTGGATTTTCTACATCAATTCTCTCTTTACCTTCGCCTTTCCACAAAGTTTTGCTGTTTAGCTGAGTACCAGTATTCACATTTGCATTACTGAGTCTACCATCCGTCTTCCTCTTTTGAATTTCACTGGCATACAACATTTCCTGCGGCGTAGCAGTTTTATTTTGAATTTTTTTATCAACTTCTTTTAAATATTCATCGCTTAAAGTTGAATAATCTGTGCTTACATTTTCTAAACCGTTTGGATGAAAAATTTTATTCGGATTTAATAAATCGTTTTGCTGAGGATCTAACATTTCTTGATGCATAACTCTCCCCTGCTGTATCTGATACTTTATTTTGGCAATTTGAAACTGTCTTTCCTTCTTTTGTTGCTCTGTCAAAGGAGGCGGGGGTGTTTGTGGTGGTTTTGTATCTGGAACAAATGAAGTGCCACCATTTGGACCAACCATATCCCAACCACCTCGTACATCGTTTCTATATGTACTTACATAAGCATGCCCTTGAGGAGGATTATTGGGCCCTATAACAGTTATTGTAATTTCAGAACCACTTGAAGTTGTTCTTGTTGTATTTGTTACCGGTCTTGTAGATCTTGGCCGGGCTGCGGTTCTGGTTTGAGGTTTTTCCAAGCCATCTAAATCTTCATAATTGACCGGGTCTCCTTCTGCATATGAATATGGGCTATTCCATGGAAAATTAGACGAAATAGGATCCACACTCAAAAACTTTCCAATCGCTGGATTATAGATCCTGAATCCATAATCATAAGCCGTCAGGCTGTTGATGTCTTTATCCTTCTCCTTCCCATTAAACCCATACCGGTACCCTTCGGCGCTGCTCAGGGTGACAGACTGGTACTTCCTGGAAGGCATCTGCATCCCAAACGGATACTACCGGATTTGGCTGAGAGCTTGTACTGGCTTTATTTTTCAAAGATCTATGTCTGTTAAATTTATGCAGAAAATGCCAAAAAATAGATGGTTTTGGTACTGTCTTTTGGGTCAAATCGGAGCCGTTTCTGGTGATATAAGTAGTCTGTGCGCTTCACTGACTTTTTTGTTCAGGTAATCCTGTGAAATGACTACATAGCGGTAAAACTCCTTACTGCCAGGTGCGTGTCCGGAAATACGTCTTACTGCATTCTCATCAACGCCGAGCATTAAAAGCGTGGTTATTGCGGTGCGCCGCATCGTATGTGCCGTGATATGGTCATAAAAGCGGTAGGTTTTGCCTTCCCGGGTTTTGATTTCTACCCGTTCTCCCCGCTTCAGCCGGTATTTTGGATGATAATAGTCCCAACCAGCCGCCTTTATCAGCAATTTAACCTGTTTATTGAAATTGGTACCGGATATTCCGGGTAAAAGGTATCCGGCCCTGTTCTTTTTCAAACGGCTTAATGCGGTAAGGGCATAGGGTGGGAGGGGAATGGAAACCTCGGTTCCGGTTTTCCGTGTATTCAGGATCAGCGAGGTCTCCGGGCCGTTCACTTTCAGGTTCGTCTTTTTTAGTTGTATAAGATCCTGAAATCGTAGTCCGACCGTACAGCCAAATATAAACAGGTCTTTTGTTTTGTGAAGTACAGGTGAAAGTGACTGCTCAAATTCCTTGTCGGCGATCAGAAACCGGAGTTGTTCCGGGGAAATGATAACAGGGGTAAAACTCTCCCTGGGTACGCGAAAGGATTGGTAAAAATCCCCTACCGGAAGTCCTTTATGTACCGACAGATATCTCAGGAAGGTCTTCAGGTGCTTAAGCACAGCTCCGGCATAATTATCATAGCTTTTTTGATGCTGGTAGAGAAAGTCCAGAAATTGATGGTATTTCTTATTCCAGTATTTTCTGGTTTTTTCCTGTTGCCGGGGAGTTATCCTGGCACAGAGCAGGATTTCAAGACTTTCACCGGTGTATTTTTCAAATGCTGCTACTAACCGGCAGGTGATCTCATATTGCCGGATGGTCGTTTTCCTGATTTTTTTGCCCGAAGGCATCAGGCGGCGGCCTGTGCGTGAAGCGTTTATGAATTTTCTGAATTCAGGAAGAAACAGCAGCTGATCATTTTTAGCCATTTTCCAGATAAAATATACATCTTATGGCTAGCGGAAGATGATCAATTAAGGATTTTGTTGCGATTTTTCTTTTTCCCGGTGAGTCAGTATTGAATAGACCACCAGTCCAATAATTAATCCACCGATAGTACAGGCAATCACCATTGTCCAGGGGTTTGTTACTTTATTTGATTCCTGATTAGCTGTTATGCTTTCAAGGTATTGCAATCTATCAGCCAGACTTATTTCCCGGAGTTGAATTTCCATACTATTAAATTGTTATTAAGTTCTAAATAATAGCCATAAAGGCCAATCAATTTGAATAGCCTTTTTTTAGTATCAATGTATTCACCGGTGGAGATACCAAAATTAAAATTCAGTGCTATGAGATCATTTCCGTTTATCGGCTTTTTAAGTGCAGCCATCTGGTACATAGTGGCGAGAATATTTTCTGCACGTTTTATTTCTGCCGCTGGTTTTTTTATTTGTTCATAATGGGCACAGCTCCGGAGTTTCTTGGCTTCATAGTAACAGGCATCAGAACAATACCTGGCCGTTTTTTTTCTTTTAATAGGTATTTCGCTTCCACATGATTTTAATGCACATTTCATCAGGATATTTTTAAGGTCGTTCTTACAGCAGGAATTTCATTTTGCTTAATCAGGGTGAGTACATCTGAGAGGCGGTAGAATATCTTACCCCCCAGCTTTGAGAAGGTAATAAACCCTCTTTCCCGCCAATTAGCCGTGGTTCTTTTTGAGACTTTTAGCATTTCCCTCAGGCTGACATCGTCAATGATCACCTCCTCTGGCGGTCGCTGGGCCTGCTGTATTTCTGCACGGATCAGATTCACGAGTTGCTCCAGTTCCGGGATGCTTTTAATTAAATCACGAATTGCCATAGTTTGATAATTGGGTCATTTAATGTCAATTGAACAGTCTGAGTGTAGTACATATCTGTCCAGTTCTCCCGTTTCTCAGAGAATAGTGCCTTTTTGGCCGCCTAATAATTTTACTTAATAGGCGGGTCACTTTTTCCCATAAAAAAAGGGTATAGCAAAACTGTAGAAGTTCAGGTTCAGAACCTGAGGATTAAAGATTAATATAACTTTAAAAGGTAGTTGTCTCTTGCTTTTGGAGAGGAATTAGAATAGCTTATTTACATACCAAAAGAATGACTATTTTTACCCTGAAATTTAACCGGTAGCTGGTAATTTCAGAGACCAGGGTGAAAAGGACAGTTCTTTAATAGTTCAAATTCGCTTATAATCAACTACTTATAGCTCGTCAGGGGCAGGGGTTCATTTCCCTCCCTCTCCGCCTTCGCCCTCCGAAGTAATAGCTATGGAGGGCATTTTTTTGAATATTATTGCTAAGAAACAATATAAAAGGGCTACGGCGGATAAATCCGCTCAGCTCTCATGCCCTCCGGCTATTGCGAAGGAGGGCTTCGCCCTAAAGGTTATCCTTCATTGTTTTCCTTCGCCCTCCGAAGCAATAGCTACGGAGGGCATTTTTTTGAATATTATTGCTAAGAAACAATATCAAAGGGCTACGGCGGATAAATTCGCTCAGCTCTCATGCCCTCCGGCTATTGCGAAGGAGTGTTCGCCCTCCGAAGTTTAAATTTCGGAGGGCTTTTTATTTAATCTTCTTTATAAGAAGATATTCGCAAGGGCTACGGCGGACAAGTCCGTCTTCGACCTCCGAAGCTTCAGCGAAGGAGGAATCAAAGCCCTCTGGCTATTGCGCAGGAGGGATTCGCCCTCCGAAGCTAAAGCTACGGAGGGCTTTTTATTTAATCTGCTTAATAAGGAGCTGGCGGTAATTTCCAGACATGCCGCTCAAACCTGACCCCAAAATCATTTATTTTCTCAAGCATTCGCTCAATTCTTGCCTTGCAATGACGATACATTAAAAGCCATTTAAATCATAACCGGCATAAACTTTAACCGCATTCCATAATACGGCACCAAAACTTTTACAATTCAAGACTTTTACAAACTGGACAGTTGTGAGGATAGAAAGCTTTGGTATCCGGTCAATCAAAATATAAACACAACAAATCTTACAAGTTCCGGGAACAATAATGCACGTATAAATACTCAAGAAGCTCATCCTGACTTCATGGCGCTGGTTCCGGGCTGAAGGATTACTTATATACATATACTATGTATTTGAAACGTTGTAGCTTTACAGGGCATTGGCAGGCGGCAGACACCGCAATGAATTCCAGCCACATCGTCAATGCTTTAACGTTATACGTCATGCCTCGACGAAAAAATAATACGGTGAAGTATAAAACCCCTCATACGTTATTTTCTTTTTTATTTAAATATAGATCGTATACATTTTGTTGTTATACTCATCGGGAATAGTAATTCTTTGTCTTGTAGAACGAAAGTTGCCTAATCGGCTTCTTATTTGCCAAGCCTTTAGAATTTCCCTAGATGCATGAAATAACAATCACTTTCTAAATTCATAGAAATGAAAAGAAAACTCATTCCAATAGCCTTTTTATTGTTAACCAGTTATTTTGGATTTTCACAAACTACTTCAGGGACTTACAATACCGATTTTAACGAAATGACTATTGCTCAAAATGGCAGCAAGGTTACCGGAACTTACAAGCATCAGAATGGCCGGGTCGAAGGCACTTTGAGTGGACATACGTTAACCGGGTTTTGGTTCCAGAGCAATGGTAAAGGAAAGTTGATCTTTGAGTTTAATGCTGATTTTACAGCTTTTACCGGGAAATGGAGTTACAATGACGCTACTCCTTCAAGCAAATGGAACGGAACAAGAATTGCAGGGCTTGAAACAAAATCCCAGCCATCACAAACAGCACAACAGGGTTCACAGCCCAAAGCACAAAAAACAGCGACGGCGGCCGCTGCAACGAAATCTGCAGATACAAAAGATAATTTAAACAAGGCCGATGTTGCTACAGGCAGTGAATTGCAGAAACAAATCTCATCACAGGTAAAGGGAAACGGAAATGAGGCTGAATCAAACAGTACGTCTGCAAATTCAATTAGAAAGCCACTCTCTGAATATGAAAAATCCCTTGTTAAAGAAGCAAAAAGCGATTTAAAAAAAGCCATCTCGGAAGAGGATATAACTGATACAGAGCGAACAAGGATGGTAGTGAAAAGCGCTAAAACACTCAAAGAATATGGACAGCCGGCCGCTTTTCCCGATGGAGATATTCCCTTAAAAACGAGTCGCGAAAAAGAGTACAAAAGGATTAAGGAAGAAGTTGTTTCAGCAAATGACTTACGTAAACTGCTAAGCGAAGCCCAGCTGGCAGAGAAGATGTCGCTCATTAATTCGATGCAGATAGATATCCTGGAGGAACAAATAAAGATTCTGATTCCCGGGAAAGCACCTTTTGATTTATCGAAGGACCTGGTAGGTACTGTTTTTAATATTAGCATTACGGAGGGAATGAGTGGAGGACAGCAACAGGGTGCGAAAGACCTGGTTCAAAAATTCAGGGATTTGGCCCTCACCAATGAATTTGTTGCTTATGCCGAAAGGCTCTATTTGCAACAGCAGGATTTGATGAAAAAAGCAGATCTGAATATTGAAAAAGCAAAAAAATTACAGGCTCAGCTACGAAAGTCCTACCAGGATGCGGAAAATTCGACTTTTACTTTCAGGGAGTTCTCTCCGGCGGGAGCTTCTCCTGCACCCGGGCCCCGTTCTTCCACAGCATCAAAAGGACAGGGTAAAGGGTTATGGGTATTAGTGAAAACGATTGAGTATGATGGTAAAACTGAACTGGATCACACAAATAAAAACGGCGTTTACCGGGTAAGTGGAAACAGTTCAGCCGGTGCTTTTATCTATACATGGAAATACCTTGGCAAAGCCGATAACTATTATAACCCGCCATTGCTGAGCGATGAAAATTCAACTATTAAATGCAACGTGAGCGCGCCTCCTAAAGTAATGGACGCCGGTGAAATTATATCCCTGAAAATTTCAATGTCCTTTGCTGCTCAAAAGCTTTCCTATTTCACTTCTGGTGCAACTGTTTCAGCAGATTTTGACAAGCCGGATTTAGGCATTGGGTTTGCCAGTGGCTCAAATATTAGTTTTGTAAATAATGCCGGGAAATCTTCATTTAAAATCAATACACACAAATCGGTTAAGATTTATACTGTAGATGAAATAGTAACGGCGACCGCGCCTGCAGGAGTTAAAGATATGCGTATTGCAATAAGAGCATCATTCAATCCGGGCGCAAAAATGGGGACTTGTTATATTTATGAATGGAAATACGCCTACTGATTTTTTGTAAATGGCAGTAAAAATTCTTAAACCATTCATAAAAAATGGTATTGAAATTTAGTGTTTCTATTCTCTGTAACTAAATTATTTTGAAACAGCTGGGATTTGTGCATGTTATTCAAAAAATACCCTTCCCGTGGTATGGCCGGTTCCGCGTACAACAATATCTTTATTTGTATGAAAAAGAATCTGCTCTGCCTGTTCCTTTTATGTACCACAGTATTCCACGGCCTTTCCCAGGATAAAATGGCTTTATTGGTGGCCATTGGCCAGTATCCCCCTGCCAGCAGGATCCGGCCGATTGCGTCTGTTACGGATCTGAAATACCTCAGGACCGCGCTGAATAAACACGGCTTCGCGGATAAGAACATTCAGACATTGATCAATGCCAAAGCCACCAAACAGGGAATACTCACCAGTCTGACTGCCATGGCCCGTAAAGCAAAGAAGAACGATATTATCGTACTCAGTTTTGGTTGTCACGGGCAGCAGATCCGCGACCAGCGTACGGTAGAACTGGGAAAAGATGAAGATGATGGGTATGATGAAGCCCTGGTTCCCTATGATGCGAAAGGCACCTACAGCCCAACCGGCTACCGGGGCGAAAAACACCTGCGGGATGATGATCTCTATCCGATATTGATGGAGATACGACTGAAAATCGGTAAGGACGGCAGTTTGCTGGTGCTGATCGATGCCTGTCATTCGGGTACCGGTACCCGGGCCGATGATTTTCCGGCTTCGAGAGGAGAACCGGTTCCTTTTCCTGATCCGGAAAATCCATATAACGCAGCCGATATTTCAGATCTCGATAAAAAAGAAACTTTTCTGGACATACAGCCCGATAGTCTTTCCAATATGGTGGTGATCAGCGGCTCGGGTCCGCACCAGATCAATAAACAGGTCCTGGTAAACAAGGAAGAAGTGGGTTCTCTTTCCTACGGTTTTTATAAGGCCATGAGCGAATTGACAGCCGGTCACGATTATGCGGTTTTATATGAAAAAATCAAATCTTCCATACAGGCCATTATCCCCGATCAGTTGCCGATGATAGAAGGCAATACCAGCCAGGAAATTTTCAGTGGCCGCTATTTGCCTGTTCGTGAGAGGAATATTATCCGGGTCGGCTTGAAAGAAGCTGCTTCCAATTCTTCCGATTCCGTTTTCACGTTGAATCGTGGAATGATGGATCAATTGTCCGTTGGGGTAACAGGTACCATTTACCCGCTTGGTAAAGAAACACCGGTTGCCACCGCTGTTATCCGGAAAACCAGCCATTTCAGCAGTGTAGGGGTGGCTTCCGTTTTATTAAAGAAATCAGAGACCTACGAATTAAGATTAACAGAAGCGAATTACGGTAACCTGTCAGCTTTGTTGCAATTTGACAAGCAGGATAAGTTGCCTTCCGGAACGGAGAAACAGGTCCGTAAACTTTTATCTCCCTATGCCTATATTTCATTCAGTGATCAGCGGGCTGATTTTCAGCTTCGCCAATCAGCAACCGCCACTGGCCGTCAGGTGGAACTTACCGACCGGAACAATCAGTTAGTCTGGTCCGCTCCTCTTACCCCGGCAGATACAGTCGCGGCTGCCGATCAGCTTATCCTGATCCGGGGAATAAGGAATGCCTTGCAGGTAAAGTATCTCCGGACAATGCCTGATGGGGGTGAATTGTCTCAATGGGTTACGGCGGAAATACTGGCGAACAACGGGGGGAGGACCGCCCTGGAATTCACCGAAGGCGACCAGTATACATTGAAACTGGTAAATAACAGTGAGTATAAATTATTCTATACCGTGCTGGATATTTATCCGGATAATAAAGTGGACGTGCTTTATCCATACAAAGGGAAAGAACCGGCCGATTACAGTATGGAGAAAAAGAATCCTGTAGAACGGAAGTTGACCGTGAGCAAAGGCTCACCCACCGGTGTGGAGTTCCTGAAGATCATTGTTTCAAAAGAGCCGATGGACCTGCGAGGGGTCTTTGAACAAAAGATTCAGCGGGATAATATGATGTCTTTCCAGGTGATGCTGGATGATCTTTTCAGCCGGCCTGAAGGGGGAGAAACAGTCAGGGCGGATGTATCCGCGATTAAAATGGAAGAGATTGGCATTATTACGGTTAATTTCATGATCAGGAAATAATCCAGGTATGCAACTGCTTAAAAAAACAGGCCTCAGCTTATTATTCATCTTCACTGTGGTGTTCACCATCGCGCAGGAAATCCCAAGGACAGAAGCCAGGGTTGTATGGCTGCCCATCGACCGGACATATCAGGATAAGGATTCACTGATTGCGTTCCTGTCAGGAGTAAGCAACATCGGGTTGCAGAACCGGCAAATACTGAAAGGGTATCAGTCATCGGTTGATGAAATACCTGGTATTCGGCCAAAGAAAGACTTCATGGAGACAGGTGCGGGATTCATTTATTCA
>Ga0209097_10003760_pt1 | contig 11511 bp, 8 predicted proteins | sample AD_UKC052_MetaG_FD_184419 | JGI IMG/M metagenome (GOLD analysis project Ga0209097, IMG submission 184419) | Active sludge microbial communities of municipal wastewater-treating anaerobic digesters from USA - AD_UKC052_MetaG (SPAdes) (version 2) | ecosystem: Engineered > Bioreactor > Anaerobic >... | reverse complement strand
TGCGTTTGAAAACTTGGTCCCCCGCCAGAAAGACTGCTGAATGGATTGTCTGCAATAAAATTATTGATGGCCAGCAGCCCCATCACCTGTTTATTCAGTTCGGCTTCAATAGAATTTACCTGTTTTATCCTCGTGTATACAATACCGTTAAATAGTTGCTGGTCTGCTTCATCCATGTCAATCCGGAAACCGATTGTTGGTTTCAACAGTTCTCCCGTAAGCAAGAGGTATACTTCAAAATTCATTTGTTGTTTATCTATACCAGCTACACTTTGCTGGTCTGTTACCAGTTCTCCCGCGGTTGTTTTGATCTTATACATCGCCGTTATATCCATCTCTGCTTTTAAAGGATCTCCCGTCCAGGTAATGGTGCTGCCTTTTTCTATTGAAAATTTCTTTCTGATAAGCGAAGCAATAGAAAGATCATAGGTTCCTTTGTCAACTACATAACTGCCCGTCAGATACATCTGTCCGCCGGCACTCATGGTGGTGTTAAGATTGGCTGTACCAGAAATAGTAAGGTTATCACCGGTCATTTCATCCAGCATGATGGTTACAGTTGCTTCGGGCTGTACTCTTAAATAGATGTTCATTGCCATTTGCATGGCAGCCGCGGCGGCTTCTATTTTCTTTTGTATGGCCGTGGTATCATCTGGATGGGCCGGGTCAAAAAATTCCATCAGTCCTTCACCTTCAGGTGCCATTTCATCCGGACGATAGATATAGGTAAATTTCGATTTGCCCACTACATTTACCGAACCATCCAGCATAATTGTTTTCATATTGCCGGAGATAGTGATCAATGCATCTGCTGATGTGGGGCCATAGGCAGCCTGGTCTGGGTATTTTTTTATGCCCACCACTGTGAAGTTGGTTGCCTTCATCTTCAGGTCAAAACGATAGTCACGGTAGTCGCTTGTAAAAACGTTGCCCGTTATGACGCCTTTGTTACCAGCACTGTCTGTAAAATAAAGTGGACTGAAATTGATTGCCCCGTCCTCAAAACTTAAACCTGATGATGGAATACTTATAAAAGTATTGTAGTCCCTGTACACGGCTTTGATACTATCGAGTAACAAGGCACCTATAATTGCCGGTTTATCGAGTGTGCCGTTTATGTTGAGGCTGCCAAGGATATTACCTTTTAAACTTGCCAGGTATGATGAGGCCAATGGCTCTGCAACCTCAAGGTTAAACGGGCTCATTTCGAGGAAAAGTGCCGGTTTACTTTCTGCCAGGTTATACGTTCCCTTTAGTGTAACGTCATTGCCATTCCCCTGCAGTGAAATATCAACTGACAATTTATCTTCTGTTTGCTGGTTTACTTTTATGGCCAGGTCGCCGGCGGGCACTTCTTTTATCACCAGCGAATCTACCAGCAGGTTAGAAGTAAACGTGAAATCAGACAAGGAAGTAATGGTGAATGTTCCATTGGTTTCACCCTTTATCAATGCTGAGTCTGCCACCACGATCTCAGAAATATTACGCAATTTAAACCTGTCAAATCGTACAGTTAAGGGCAAGCCGGATTCTTCGGTGCCTTCTGCAATGATGCCAAAAGATTCTTCTCCATTACTGATGGTTAGTTGTGACCCTTTTAATTTTTCTGCGGATAAATAGATAATGTTACTATCATTAACTGCCCACTTCCGTTTATTGATCAGGAGTGAATCATGTATGTGCAGATACGGCAGGAGTGTATCGTTGGTGATGGTGTAGGGCAGCAGGTACCTCGTTTCTCTGTCATCATCCAGCAGCGCAATCCGGCCATCTATTATGCCCTTGCTTATTTTACCACCGGTCACGGATTCAGGTAAGATAAAAGATGGTGCTGTTATCCTGTTTACTTTAAAAACATACGAAAGCGATTCATGTTTGGTGTCGTCGCTATTGGCAGCAATGGTTACCGTATCTATAATATAAGTACCATATTTCATCCCCGGAATCACCGCTGCAAAAGCAAGTTCAGCACTGTCCGTGTTGATGGCTCCAGTGGCTATAAAAGGTTTTATAGATGTCATGCCCATAATGCCCGCCAAACTATCTGGTATATGCACATTCATATTTAATCTGGCAGCAACGTGGGGATCAAAAAAGATATCAGCGGTTTCTTTATATAAATATTTATTAATGACAGAAGTAACTGCAGGGCCGATATTGCTAAACGTATATTCACCTTTTAAAACAGCGTCTGCAAAAGGTGTTGTAAGCGATAGGGATTGCGTATCAGCTGCATGTGTGGCATTGATCTTTAAAGTATCCAGCTGGTATTTTTTCTTTTGATATTTGATATTCACCCCGGTGATATGGGCAAATCCGGTCATAGCGGTGGTATCAAATTCAGGAAAGTCTGCATTGATACTTCCCTTTATTATAATGGTGTCTTTTGAAAAACCAAGTTTGGTAAGATTGATGTTATCAATGCTGGTGTTTGTTTTAAAACTGCCATCTGTATTACTCAGGTCGTAATAAGTGTCTGATGTAAGCTGCAGGTTGGGGTCTGTAGAATTTAATTTAGCGCTTACCTTTTGTTTTGCAATAATGCCGGTAAGCGATACGCCGTTGTAGGTATAATTGTTATAGCGTGCCTGTTTCAGTTTTATATCATAAGCTGCGTTCATTGTTTTTATATCATAGCCTTTTCCTTTTAGCTTAGCCGAAACCGTTATGTTACCAAATGTGCTATCCTGCATCAGCTTTCCCAATTTTAAATTATCGGTTATGATGTCAAGGTCATACACAGCTTTATCCTTATCTGTGATGTCTTTGCTGGTTCCTGTAATGCTGACAAATCCGTCCGGACTTTTTAACTGCAGATCTGCAAAAAAATCATCCGGTTTACCCTTGTAGGAACCTGCGATGGAGAAAGTTTCAGGAATGTAACTCAAAAATGAATCCGGTATGGTATTAGGTGGAAGAAAAGCCAATAGCTCTTTTTTGTTGCCGGAAAATTCTTTTAAAGTAAGGTCGATCGCCAGTTTATTTACATCCATCGGGTGATAAACCAGTGCGCTGGCCAGTAGTTTGGTATTTGCCTGCTGCATCAGCAAAGAAGGGATCGATAGTTTTTCCAGCGTTCCATTAACAACGGTGTTGAGTAAAAATTTTTTACCGAGCAAAGGTTTAAAAGAAACGTTGGCAGCTAGTGCAGGGTTAAAGAAAAGCAGTTCATCCAGTTGGAGGCTGCTGTTTTTAATATACAGATTTACGTTAGTGGCAGCAGGGCGGGTAGTTATTGCTGCAATAGATGGATAAGAGATAAATGCATCACCCTGAATCTGGTTGTAAGGCGTTTTAAGAATGATCTTTTTAAGTGATACAAATGAATCTGCATATTGTACCTGTGTACTTAACCGCTGTAAATTAAAACCACTTTTTTCTTCCGCACCAAGCTGCTTTACAGTCGAAAAATATTTTCTGCCATCGTATCCCGTACTATCGGTATGGATATCAATATTGCTAAAAGCAAGATGACTGTAGTCCATTTGCCTGCCATTTAAAACAGGTGCAGCAAGATCATCAAAGACTACCTTGCTTTTGATGATATCAAGGTGGTTTACAAAATAAGTAAATGGCAGCGTGCTGTCTGCAACTAATGAATCAGTGCCGGCATTCTTTACAGCAGTTTTTATTTGCACTTTGGTAGTATGTTCTCTCAGGGTAATGTAATGGGCATTTACATGCAGGTTCACCTGGTTATAATTCAGTTTACTTCCACCCAGCAAACTGGCAGTTGTTTGCACCAGCATGTCCGTTTCCGGATTTTCAAAACTAAAAATATTATTGGCTAGTTGTATACTGTCGGCTCTAAATAAAAAATTTGTTGTTTCACTGGTTTGTTGTTCTTGTTTAACTAAATAGGGTGAAGTCAACTTGATACCACAGTTAAGCGAATCACTAAACACCTGTTTTACATGGAACTGCATTTTGTTGAGGTCAAACTCATCCACTTCTGTATTAAAAGTACTCAGCGCAACTTTGTAATACTGTCCACCATATCCGTCATCCATTAAAAATTGTAACTGGTTGAGCGAGACTTTACCTAGTCCCAGCACAAAAGCACTGCCGGTTGTATCCTGGCTTTCTGTTTGCCCTGCGGTTGAAAAGGCTGCAGGGATAAAACTAAAATTAAAATTGGAATCTGTCCGGGCCCTGAACAGGTTCACTTCCAACTGCGTCACACTTACTTCAGGAATATCCAGCTTGTTGGAGAAAATATCACTGATATCATATTTCACATCCAGTTCGCCAACGCTTAATAATTTTCTTTTTTCCCTGTCTTCCACATACACACCGGTAAGTTTGATGTGAGAAAACCACTCGATCGTGATCCCTTTTATGGCGACTGTTGTCTGGAGTTTGTTTTGCAGGTATTTGACCGCCTGGTCTTTCACTACATTTTTGCCCCATTGGGTTTGAAGCAGCAGCCAGGCAATCAGCAACAGTAATACCAATATACCCAGCACCCGCAGGAACCAGGCAAAGGTTTTCTTTAATATCTTTTTTGGGCTAAAACTCACGCTTGTAAATTACCAAAACTGCCAGTTTATATGCAAACAGTTTGCCCAAAAATAGCATAGGCAGTTTTAATAACAGTAAAACCTGTCCGAATAGTCGTTTTTTACTTTAAAAATGGATCTTGTAAAGGCTTTTTCCAACAGACGCTGCCTCACTGCCTGGAATGCAGGATCACCCGCTGGGTTGTTTTAATTCTTGAGACAGTAATTGAAAGAAAACTGGTAGATGGAAGGATAATATTCAATCTCCGGCTGTTTGATGTATTTGTAGTACAGCACTTTTAGATTTACCACACTGTTTATTTCCACCCCAAAGCCAAAAGAATAACCTGTATAAATACCGCTGGTTTCAACGTCGGGTAAAAAGGCCTTTATCTGTTTAGGTGATGTATAACAGGCTATCAACCGCAGGCTAAGCCAGAAGAGGCCAACTTCATTGTCTTCTTTATTATTTTTTTCCCAGGCACCTGTTTGAAAATAAAGGCCAAGGCTGCCGAAAGTATTAAAGAAATTTACAGGAGTTACCGTTTCTGTTCCGGCAGTATGTTCTTCGTCACTTTCATAAACAGTACGGTAGCCGGTCAGCAATCGTTCACCAATTTGATACGTAAAACCGGGTTTGGTGATTTTGCAGCTTTTCTTAAAAAATATGATGGATTCGCTGGAAACATTGATCAGGCCACTCAGCGGATTAATATAATCTACTATCAGATGTGCATTTGATTTTGGGTCGAAAGGTTGTGCAGACTGGGTTTGAAAATTGTTGGATGATACACCTGAATAAAATGATAATGGCACTGAGAATTTTCCGGGTTCCCCAATATTGAGCCGAAGGAACCTTGCTGATGCATTAACCTGCCCGCTATTGAAAATATCAATAAAGCCACTGGTAAACAATTCCGGTTTTTTGTCTTTTATTATCGTATCCGTTATTTCCTCTTCTTCAGTTTCCTCCATTTCTGTGCTGTCTGTTTGGGCCTGGCAAATAGTAATATTGCCCCAGCCTGTAAAAAGCAGCAGCAAAATAATAGCAGGCATTGAAGGCAAGCTAAGCATGTTGGTGAATTGGGTAAGCTGCAAATATGAGCTGCTTCCTTATTTTTTGAAATATTTAGCACTTAACATTATTAAGTAATGCGATAATAAATTTAAGTTTAGTGTTCCGTAATGCAGCCGCCCGCTATTTCGCAGTTAACCAGTATGAGAAAATATATAAAACCAAAAACCGAATACCGGCTTCGTATTGGCCGTCATATACGCCTGTGGAGAGATTTGAAGGGGATAAAGCAACAGGAACTGGCCAATACGATCGGGATCACTTCAGCGGCGCTAAGCCAGATCGAAAATGACCTGGCCGAAATAACACTGCACCGGATGGAAGATATTGCGGATGCGTTGGGTGTAAAGCCGGAGCAATTGCTGGCTGGGCCGCAACAAATATTTACGGATCAGCAGGCGTTAAGTAAAGACCTGCTTCACCGGATCGTGGTATTGATGGAGAATATGAATAAATATTTTTCTGCGGGTAATCACCGCTGATTTTTTTTAGTTTGAGTTGTATTATATAAGAGCCTGTATTCTTGCGGGCTCTTTTTTATGGATGAAGGATAAAGTGAGTTCTTACTTCTCTGGATGCTATTACCGGATCACAAAGACTACCTTGCCTGCTCAACAATTAAAATGAACAATCCTTTCGATCTGCTGATTGACAGTTATCTTGACAATAATGTTGGTATTGATACCGGTTTTTTAAGTGAACGCCTGTCAAATGGGCTTCAGCAAAATATTGCCCAACTGCAAAAGGATGATATGATGCAGACGGCAGGCATTGGTAACGAAATGGTGAAAGATGCTCAACAAAAAATGCGGGGCGATAAGATTTACTGGATGGACAAGACCCATGCTAATATTTTTGAACAGGAGTTTTTACAACAGGCTGAGGATTTTATCGATCGGTTGAACAGTACCTGCTATACCGGCATTAATGGATATGAATTTCATTACGCTGTGTACGAAGAGGGTAGTTTTTACAAACGCCATAAAGACCAGTTTAAAAACGACAGCAACAGGAAATATTCGTTGATCAATTATTTGAATACAGACTGGGTGGAGGAAGATGGCGGGCAATTGTTGCTGTATCAAAATGACGAAGTGCAACGAATACTGCCACATGCACAAACCGCTGTATTTTTTAAGAGCGATGAGATGGAGCATGAAGTTACACAAGCACATCGTAGCAGGATGAGTATTACGGGCTGGTTGAAAAGGGTGTAAAACTTCAAAAATGTGTTGTTGTATTTTTAAACTGTTAAGAGCAGGATATTGGTCCCGTAGGGACTGCATGTTGGTAAAAAAGAGGTATAAGCAGCAAGTTCCGTAGGAACGATAGATTACTTTATCTTTCACTCTGGAGACTTGTGAAAAATCACACTCTCCTTATTGCACTTTCTTGTTTTAACTTCTGATGAACACCCTTTATTGTAAAGTTTATAATATAAGTAAAAACCAACGATGATATCAAAAGACCCCTTGCATGGCAAAACTCTCGAAGCAATATTAAATGAACTGGTCACTCATTTTGGCTGGGAAGCGCTGGGTGAAATGATAAGGATAAATTGTTTTACCAGCAACCCTAGCATCAAATCGAGTCTTACTTTTTTACGTAAAACACCCTGGGCAAGAAAACGGGTGGAGGATTTGTATGTGAACATGATCGACAGGAAATAACACAGCCAGCTATTTCTTTCGGCTCCTTTTTATTGGCTTGCCATACTTCGCCATCATCCGGTCTTTCTTTTTTATAATAAAATTGACCTTGCTGTTCTTGGCTGATTTTTCATGAAAGGCTGGCCCCACTTCTTCTTTCTTACGTTTCTTTGGTTGTATAATTTTCATATACACTTTAGGTTTCTCGTCTTCTGTCAGCACATCACTTATTAAAAGGTTGGCAGGCAAAGGTGAAATGGGGATCTCGTATTTCATCAGCGTTTCGATAGCTGTTTGGAGTGGTTTTTCCCTGGCGGTTATAAACGTGATGGCGATTCCTTTTTTATCATACCTGCCGGTTCGGCCAATACGGTGTATATAATTTTCTGGTACAGCAGGCACATCAAAATTGATAACATGGGTAACACCGGACACGTCAATGCCCCTGGCAACAATATCAGTAGCAATGATAAAGCGGTATGTTCCGTCTTTAAATTGCTTGACTGTATTAAAGCGGTGATTTTGTTCTTTGTTGGAATGTATCACGCCTGCAGTGCCGGGGAAGATGGATTCTGATTTTTCAAACAGGTCGTCGGCTAATTGTTTGGTGGCTGCAAACACCAGCACCTTTGTCATACTTTTATCTTCCGTTAATAATAGTTCGAGCAGGTTTACCTTGGTATTGAAGTTGGGCACATTATAACCAGTTTGTAAAATATTTTCCAATGGTGTACCTGTTGGTGCAGCTTCCACTCTTACCGGGTCGTTGAAATAAGTTTCAATCAGCGTTTCAATTTCTTCTGTAATGGTGGCAGAAAACAACAGGTTCTGTCTTTTAGCAGGTAACAGGTCGAGTATGTTTTTTATTTGGGTACGAAAGCCAAGATTCAGCATTTCATCCATTTCATCTATCACCAGTCTTTTGATAGTTTTAGTTTTAAAGGCACCCGTCATTGCTAAATCGTAGAGCCTGCCGGGAGTAGCCACCAATACATCCACCCCTTTTTCTATTTCCAGTTTTTGCGTGTTGATGTTTACGCCGCCATACACACCTGTTGCCACCAGGCTCATATAAGGCGTTAGTTTTTTTACGCCTTCCACCACCTGTGCCACCAGTTCTCTTGTGGGTACTACAATTAATATTTGTGGCGATTTATCTTTTGAAAACTTCCATTGCCGCAGGCAGGGCAGGAGGTAGGCAAATGTTTTGCCGGTACCTGTTTGTGCAATACCGCATACATCCCTGCCAGACATTACCACGGGAAATACTTTTTCCTGTATGGTGGTGGGAGTAGTGTAGCCCAGATCGTCTAATGCAGAAAGCAAAGCGGTGTTTAAATTGAGGTCATCAAAAGTCATAGCGAAAATAATATGGGGCGAAGGTAGTTTTTAATTTACAGGTGGCTGGATTCTGCAACCAGGTAGAATACAATGCTTACCATCTCACCACTTTTACAAATCTTTTCCGGTAATATTCATTCAACGGGGTGATAACAACTCCGTAAGCCTTGCCAGATGTTGAGTGTATAAATTCAACATGACCACTATTATTGGAAACAACGATTCCCATATGGCCAACATCTGTTGCCAAACTGTCTGTTCCGGTAAACAGAACCAGGTCGCCTCTTTTGGCTTCAGCTAATAAAACTTCCGTACCTGCATTAGTAAAACCAATGGACGATCTGGGAACTTCAATATTAAAATGGTTGAATACATAGGTAATAAATCCAGAGCAGTCGAAGCCTTCTGCCGGGTTTGCTGACGCATATTTATAAGGAATGCCAATAAGCGTTTCAGCAAAATTGACAATGGAATCAACGGGTACATCACTTTTTAACTGTACAGTTGGAACCGTATCTCTTAGTATCACCCTTTCCCCGGTTGTAGTTATGATATTTGTATCCTGTGATACCAGCACTTTCGGTACAGAATCCGGTACGGTGTTGATCGTATTTTGCTCCTGGTTGACAGCTGCATTACAACCAAAGGTGAGGGTGATGTAAACAACGAAGATTATTTTAGGCATGGTTTGTTGGAAAAGATAAGCAAAGAAAGTTGGTTTTGCTATAGTAGTTTTTCAATTAGATCGCCAGGTGTATTTGTTTTGGCGCGGCAACACGGTTGCCGTGTTACTTTTTGCTTGCCCAAAAAGTAACCAAAAAGGGCCCCCCATCGAATACAGCCCGATGGCGGTTGGTACTACTATTTGGATTTTGTGCTACTGTGGCTTCGACATTTTATCGCTACTGTTAGATGCAGATAGTTTGTATTTATGTAAGAGTATTTTTTTAGGAGCAGATGGTTTGTAAATACGAGCCAATGAGGAGAATCTCGTAATATCAGAATGGTTCAAAAATTTATTAGGTGTGAGATTATGTGAAGGCATGCCGCTGGTCAGCAACCTGATGGGACGCACACCAATGTTGATGTGGACTTCCGGATCAATTATTCTAACACCAACAGCTGTGTAAAAGCTTAAATAGAAAACAAGAAGATTATATTCTTAGAGTCCGTCATTCCGACGAAGGAGGAAACTACTACACCTTAATGCTATTGGTAAGATTCTTATAATGCCTGCAGTTCTCTCCTTCGTCAGGGTAACAATGCGGCGGTAAGTTGCATATCTTAAGAACCGGAAAGGCACAGGATGCAGCCGCACAATTCTTCGCCTCAATCCTGTGCCAAGTAAGCTCTTTTAGTTTTTGAGATGGACTTGCGCCAAAAGGAGACGAACAAAGCGAAAGGCAACAATAATAAAATTATACCGTTGATTTATTTTATTTGGATTTTAAAAGAGAATCAAATAGCTTCAACAATCTATTTTTTATTTCATAGTATCAGGCCTATTTAAGTTTTAAATCATTTTAATATGAATGGCGTATTTCTTTTATTCGCTTTATTATTTAGTTTTTCTTCATTTTCACAATGTAATACCTCCTCAATAGATAAGCGACCTTTTTATTATTATAATGATATCAAAAGTAGAAATGTTGCTATAAGACTAGCAGTTATATTTGAAAGTAGAAGAATTGAATTAATAGAAGAGGAAATGATAGAAATGAAAGGACACTTAAAAGACTGGGCAACGAGAAAAAAGTTTGCTGACCTAACTAAATACATAAAAACATTAAAAGATTTCGGTAAAAGCTATGAAAAGGGAAAGCAAATAAAGGAAGTTCAACAATTGCAGAGAAAATTATTGTGTTTTTATCAGAGCGCACAACAACTGTATGAGCAATTACAAGCAACTTTAAGAAACGATGAGGGGGATGTGTTTGACAAGAATATTAAAAAAATAAGTAGCGAGATGATTTCTTGGCAACCCTTGGTGAATTCCTTAAAAGTCGAATTGAAAACTCTTTTTACAAAATACTCAATCGATTAGATGCAAAAATTAGTAGCACTATTTTCGGCTGTCATAATAATTTATGGCTGTAAAGAAAAGGATACACAAATAGATATAAAAGAATCTGTTAGATTTATTGGCGCTAAATTTTTTTATACTGAAGATTTAGTTAAAGATAAATCATGGATTCTAGATAGCGTCGAGCATGGGTTTCTGGAAAAAATAACTGGGGAGAGTGCAAAACAAAAATGGCATAAGATTTCTGATCAAGTCTATTATTTAACTTTTGAAAAGTGCAAAGATGTCATCTGTAGCATAACATATACTATAAATGAGGATGACTACAGTTCTATAATGCCGAGTCAGTTAAGGAAAATAGGATTTGCTTTATTAGACACAATCAATAATGAAGAAGTGAGAATAGTTGATTATATAAAGGAACCAGTTGTTGTCAGGTTATTGATGGATAAAAAAACGCAAGGTGAGCCTTACACTGTTTATATTTATTCAGCAGATTTAAAACAATAATTTATTCAACTTTATTTCCTCTTGGCATAGGTCATGAGAAGCCTTTATGCTGTAATATAAGCCCCATAAAGATATCCCGTACAAAAGTGCGACGCCAATGCAGCACCACAAAGCTTCTCAGCTGGGTCCAAAAACAATTCAACATTCATCCATCCAACAATTCCCTCCACCTGCTTACCTTTGCACCCTAAATGAAAAGCGATATGAAATTTCTTTCTTTATTGAATGTTCAGCAAAAAAATAAAGGCGTTAGCACCGGTACCAAATGGTTGTCAAGCAAAGGCGGTACTATTGAAAGTTATAGCCCGGTGAATGGCAAATTAATTGGTGCGGTGAGCAGTGCCGATAAAAACAGTTACGAAACCGTGATGACAACTGCACAGGCAGGGTTTGCGGAATGGCGTACCTGGCCTG
>Ga0209097_10003759_pt1 | contig 11514 bp, 8 predicted proteins | sample AD_UKC052_MetaG_FD_184419 | JGI IMG/M metagenome (GOLD analysis project Ga0209097, IMG submission 184419) | Active sludge microbial communities of municipal wastewater-treating anaerobic digesters from USA - AD_UKC052_MetaG (SPAdes) (version 2) | ecosystem: Engineered > Bioreactor > Anaerobic >... | reverse complement strand
AACGAAGGCAAGATCGTGGTCGCTGGAACCTGCGGCACGAGCGCGCTCGAACTGTGCCTCACCAAGTTCAATCGTGACGGAAGCTTCGACACCGACTTTCGCGGCGATTCGCTACCCGTCGGACAAGGAGGTCGCGTGCGCATCGTCACCGTCGACGAGTCGGGCAATGACGTGAAGCAACGCGCTGCCGACATCAAAATCCAGAGCGACGGGCGATTTTTGGTGCAGTGCGGCTACTTTCGCACGTCAAGCTGGAGCCAGTGCATGTATCGCATCAACACCGGCGGCGACGTGGCGACGAGCTTTAGCAGCGGTCTTTCCTTTCCTAGCGAACCCGGCCGTGTGGTCTACAACGCCATCGGCGACGCGCTCGCCTTCGCGATTACGCCCGGCACCGGCGCAAACGCCAATCGTATCGTCACTCTTGGAAACTGTGACGGCGTAGGCGGTTACACGGGTGGCACCAGTTGCGTGACTGCGATACGCAACGGCACTGGTGCAGCAAATGCTGACGGCGTGATCGACGCATCACTGATCGGCCCGAACGGCGATCAAGCGGGGACGTTTTATTTCCGCACGCGCGGCCTCACAGTTCGCAACAACAACACTCGCGAAATCGTCGCGAACGCTGATGGCGAAATCTTCATCGTTGGCGAATGTGACAGCCAGATCTGCGTGTACAAATTCCGTCCAGACGGCGCACTCGATACCGGGCTGTGCCTCGACGACGTGGACGGCGACGGAAGAGTGTCAGCCGCCTCCGACGGCCTCGCAATCATGCGCAGCATGCTGGGCGCGCCGACCAACGCCAACGTGCCCGCAGGGCATGGTTATGACATCGATGGTGATGGCGTACTGAATGCATCACGGGACGGACTGCTGCTGGTGCGACGAATGCTGGGCTTCACCGATGCAGCTGTCCTTGGCGGAATCACGTTCGCGCCCCATGCGCGTCGTGCGACGTGGACCGACATTGAGGCGTACTTGCGCAAGCGCTGCCGTATTCCTCGTTCTCAAGTGACTGCGCCTTAGCGCGTGTTGTTTGGGAAGTTAACAAAAGTGTCCATTGAAATCGCAGCGAATGCACACCACGACGCGCACGCGGCCTCACTTCAAGTTGCGTCACCCGCAATTCGTCGCTCGCTACTCGCCTAACGGCCGTCGAATCTTCAACATTGAGCTTTCTATTGTTTGAGGTGCCCATGATTGACCGCGCACACGATTCACTCACTAAACCAAACCTGCTCGTCGCTGAACAGATAATTGAGGCACGCCGCGTGATCGCAGCAACACTTGCAGCGATCATGCTGGTTTTCGCTCCGACTAGCTTCGCCGCGTTTGCCAACGGCACGGGCGTCGCACGCATTCCCAACGTCGCGACCAACGACGAAGGCTTGGCCATCGCGCTGCAGGACGACGGGCGCATCGTCGTTGCAGGGCGCTGTATTGGCGGAAATCCAGAATACCGTCTTTGCGTCGCGCGGCTCAATGCCGACGGCAGCGCAGACGCTTCGTTTGATGGCGGTGGCGCAGCGCAGACGGTTGTTGGAAAAATCATCGTCCCCACGCTGAAAGTGTCGCTGGGCGTAAGTAGTCGCGCGGTAAAACTTGCCATTGATGACCTCGGGCGCGTTCTTGTTGCCAGCACATGTGATGAACCTGTAACAGGGCTTCGACGTTTTTGTGTGGCGAGACTACTCGCCAATGGCGCGCTTGATGCGAGCTTCGACGGGTCGAACGCCGCGAGTCCCGGCAATGGCGCGTTCATCGTGCCAATTTCGATGGGCGGCAACAGTAGCAATGAGCGCTTGTTTGATTTGACGCTGCAACGCATTGATGGGCGCATCGTGTTGGTCGGTGAATGCGGAAACTACAGTTGCATTGCGCGTTTGCGCGCGACCGACGGCAGCTTCGATGACAACAGCACCGACTTTGGTTTTCTGAAGCCACCAACGCATGCCCGCGCGAGTATTGACCCGGACACCAATGGTCGCGGCATCTTTCGTGTGCCGAGTTACTTCAATAGTGACGGGCAAGGCCACGCGGCGAGCGTCGAGACGACGGCTGAGGGTAAGACGCTGTTGGTCGGAACGTGCGGCTTCTTGAGCGTCGGCGGTCCGTCGCAGATTTGCATGACGAAATTCAATCGTGACGGGACCTTCGATGACGACTTTCGCGGTGAGTCTTTGCCGATCGGCAGCGGCGGGCGGTTGGTCATCAACACGGTCAACGAGAACAACCTTCACGTCAACGAAGTGGGCAGGACTGTGCGCATGCAGGCCGACGGCCGTTTTCTCATGCAATGCGAGTACTTCCGCAATTCAAGCGCGAGTCAGTGCATGTACCGCATCAACAGCGGCGGCACGATTGCCACGAGTTTCAGCAGCGGACTGCCGTTTCCGAGCGAGCCTGGCCGCGTCGTCTATAACAACGTCGGCAGTGCAGTGAGCTTCGCGATCACTCCCGCAGGCGCCTTCGCTAATCGCATTCTCACGCTTGGCAATTGCAGCGGCGTTGGCGGTTACAGCGGCACGATGCGCATTTGCGTGACCGCGATCCGCAACGGGACAGGCACACCGCCGAACGTCGACGGCAGCATAGATTCGTCGTTCACCGGCCCCAATGGGGATGCCGCGGGGACGTTTGTGATGAGCACTGCATTCAGCTCAAACACGCTTGGCAACGAGGTGCGCGAGATTGCCGCTAGTCGTAACGGCAGCGGCGAATTCTTCATTGTTGGGGAGTGTGATAACCAGATGTGTGTCTACAAGTTCCGCGCTGATGGAGCGCTTGATACCGGGCTGTGCACGCTCGATGTGGATGGCGATGGCAAAGTCACGGCGACCGGCGATGGGCTTGCGATCGTTCGCCGCATGCTGGGGGTGACAACGCATGTCAATGTACCCGCCGGGTACGGTTACGACATTGATGGTGACGGCGCTTTGAACGCGTCAAGGGATGGATTGATACTTCTCCGACGTATGCTCGGCTTCAATGATCCGTCGGTCATGCATGACATTACATTTGCGTCACATGCTCGACGCGCAACGTGGCCGCATATTGCCGCGTATCTAAGCAACCGCTGCGCTCTACCTTCGACGCCTTAGCGCGTGTTGATGTCGACAAAAGCTACTCGGGGGAGTCACTTTGTTCTGTGTACTCGTGAAAGGGAAACTAGTATGGAAAAGCTCAGAAACATATCTACGCGAATGCTCGCGCAATCTCGGCGCGCGGCAGGCGCGTGGGTAATTGCCAGCACGGCCTTGGTGGCCGCATACACCGGTGTTGCCGTTGCACAAGGTAGCAGCAACGGCAGCGTGACCGTAACGCCTGCGATTGCGGTCGTTGACACTTCGCGTCGCATTGTGTTTCGCGGCAACTGGGCCAACGCTTGTCCACCGTCGACGGCGGAGATCGTCGCCGACGCGAGCCCGACGCCCGCGCAATTGACAATTCGACTCAATGAAATTTTTACTTTCGCAGCGTGTGCGCAGGTCATCACGCCGTTCACGTACGAGGTGAACTACACGCCGCGTGTGCCGGGTGTATTGCCGGTTGTGGCGGTCACCAGTGGCGGCCAAAAGGTCGCGGAGGGGCGCATGACGACGGTGAGCAAGGACGATGCGCTGGCGGCAGTAAACCTCACCGGCGCGTGGTTCGAGTCTCCAACGGCGAAGTCCTTGCTGATGGTGAGTCACAGCCAAACGAATCCTGATGCGCTGGTGGGGACCTGGACCTTGTTTGATTATTCCGGAAGAGCGGTTCCGATGCTTTTCCACAGCAGTCGCCGCGCTGACAATCCAAAAGTCTACGTCGCAACTTTTGCGGAGATGGTTTCGCTACCCCCGGAGAGGGCGCCGGTGTGTGGTTTGAACGCGCCACCTCTCATCGTAAGCGCCTGTCCCAGTGAGACTGGACTGAAGACGGGTTATGCGTTTTCACTTCGAATCGAAGTTTTGTCTGACCGTGAAATCAAGGTTCAAGCATTCAGCCAACACGCGTCTCTTGAGCGGCCGGCGGCTATTAGTAGCGTCATGTCGCGATACGATTTCTAAGCGTTCGCGCAATCGAAAACAACGATCACCATGACCAAAACGATCATGCTTTCGCTGGCAGCGGTTTTGCTGTGTGCGTCTGCCGCGTACTATTTTTCGCCACAATCCTCTGCGCGAGCGCTCATCGCACTCAATCGGAAAGTTTCGGGCCTTTCAATGGGGATCGTGACGATGGGTCCGCACAATGTGCGCTATTTGAGCGGCGGGCGAGGGGCGCCCGTGCTGCTGCTGCACGGTATCTTCGCAGAGAAGGATCACTGGGTGGATTTTGTGCGTGCGTTGGATGGTCCGTACGCGGTTTACGCCCCCGATCTTCCGGGCTTTGGTGACAGTGGACGCTTCGATGACCAGCGTTACGACTACGATGCGCAGATCGAACGTGTGAAGTCTTTTCTCGACGCGATGGGTATCGAGCGCGCGCATGTCGCCGGAAGTTCGATGGGCGGAACGCTCGCTGCGCTCTTCGCCATTCGCCATCCGGAGCGTGTGCTGAGCGTGGCTTTCATAGGCGCGCCGCACGGTATCAAAACCACGACGCGCAGCGATATGGATTTTTCGATTGACGCGGGCAAACCGAGCCCGCTGATTGCGAACTCCGAGGCGGAGTTTGAAGCGATGCTGGACTTCTTGTTTCATCGGCGACCATGGCTGCCGTATCCGGTCGCGCGGGTGGCGCGCGACGACGCGCTCCGAAATGCTTCGTCGAACGTGCGCCTTTGGAACGAACAGCTCTCCGATCGCTATTTGTTGGACGCGCAGATAGATGCGTTGCGAACGCCAACGCTGGTGCTGTGGGGCGAGCAGGATCGAGTCTTTGACGTATCGGGGGCCGAGGTGTTGCGACAGCGCTTGCGCGGTGCCGAAGTGCTCGTCATGCCGCAGGTGGGGCACCTGCCGATGCTTGAAGCGGCGAGAGCGAGCGCATCGATGTACGCGAAGTTTCTCGCTCGCCCACGGGTTTAACGACGCTTACAGCTTTTTGCCGCTAACGACTGCCGGCTAATGGCTGCAGGTCGAATACTAGAAATCTCGACTATAAGCAAAAAATCGCGCTAACGACCGCTGGGCAGTCGCTCCGGCACAAAAGCTGTTAAGGTTTCACGCTTTCCGAAATCGCGAGTTTTAGCTCGGAGGCAGGAAGTTTCGCGTTGATGCGCGCACTTTGCCAATCACCTGCCGCGGCCATCGGTTGTCCTGCGAGCGAAAGACGCGCTTGGATCGTGACGTCAGCCCCTGGTTTAAGGCCTGCGCCGCCGATCATGCCGTCGTTGGCGGTCAGGGTGACCGGTTTATCCAAATCACCCGCAGTGAGCTTTTTGGCCGCGAGCGGCGGGCCGCGTTCGGCTCCCGCTGCGCGCACGATGAGAAACACTGCTGCTGCGGTGTTGCCTTCGGCGGCTTTCCGGGCTTCGGGGCTCAGGGTGAGGGTGAGCGTTGCCAACGGCGCGCCTGAGCTGCTGGCGGCTGCGTTCGTCGGCGCGGCGGGGGCCGCGGGCGCGGCTGCGCCCGCACCACTCGTTCGCGAGCGAATGTCTTGCAAGGCGTTGTCGGCGATTTGCGTGAAGCCGGAGTTTGGCTCAGACACCGATTTTGCGAGCGCGAAAGTTTTCTCAGCTGCGGCGAGTTCGCCGGATTGAATTTCGTACGTTCCGCGAAGTAGTAGAGCCTTCGGATTTTTCGGGTCTAGCGCGAGAGATTTGTTGATGAGTTCCAGCGGTTTGCCTTTCATGTCGCCTTGCGACAAACCTGCCGCAGCGTCTGCGTAGTCGGCCCACACATCAGCCTCGTTCGGCAAAAGCGCAGCGGCCTTTTCGTAGGCCTTGAGTGCGTCGGCGAAACGTCCGACGGACGACTTCGCGCGCGCGAGCAATAGCCAGCCCTTAGCATCGTTGGGCTCTTTGTTGAGGCGCTCTTCGGCCATGCGGAATAGTTGATCCATTTGCTCGTCGGCGCTGGCGGCGTTGGCTGTACCACCGGTTGCCGTAGCGCTAGCTTGCGCGGGCAGCGCCGGATGTGACGAGTCGACGATCACGCCCGCAGGCGAGCCCACCGCCGCATAGCCCACGATTGCGAAAATTGGCAGCAGCACGCCGAGCGCGATTGCCGTCCCTTTGTAGCGCGGCGTTTGCACGACCGCCTCACCTTCGGCTTCGTGCAACACACGCGCTTCCAACTCGCGCTCCGCTTCCGGCAGCGCCGCATCGGAGAGCAAACCCATCGCATGGTCACGCCGCGCTTCCGCAAGCTCAATCCGAAGTGCCTGAACGTTGGTGTTGATGGTGCTGTTGGTTGAATCGACAGCGCGACGCTTAAGTAGCGGCCGCAGCAGCGTCCACACAACAAGCGCGGTGAGAATTGCCGCGATGACGATAAATGCAATGGCGGGATTCATTATTTCTTAGTCTCGTTAGGGTTGGCATCGTCTTGCAGCAGGGCGCGGGCGCGGGCGCGATCAACGTCCGTCAGCACAGCGGCCTGATGAGCGGCGGAAGTCTTGCGCAGACGGCGCACGAGCAGCGCGCCGGCAAAGGCCAGCGCAATGAATGGGCCGGCCCAGAGGGCGAAGGTGGTCGCTTTGAATCGCGGTTTGTAGAGCACAAAATCACCGAAGCGGTCGGTCATGTAATTCTTCACTTCATCTTCGCTCTTACCGGCGGCCAGCTGTGTGCGCACTTGATCGCGCAGGTCGTTTGCGACGGGAGAGGTGCTGTCGGCAACGGTTTGGTTTTGACAAACGAGGCAGCGCAGTTCGCTGGTCAATGCTTTGACGCGCGCCTCAAGGGCCGCGTCCGTTGGCGCTGGTGCTGGCGTTTGCGCAAACACGAGAGTCGCTGTGAAAAGTGCAGCGGCAAGCGACAGCGCTCGCGCAAGAGGGTCAAGACCCATCGCATTTGACGTGTTCATCAGTCGGCCCCCACAACATTGTTGGCCTTCAGCGCGGCGGTTTGCCGCGCGCGGCGATAGCGGGGATCAAGCGCGCCGAGCAGACCGCCCAGCGCCATGATGACGCAGCCCAACCAAATCCAATTCACCAATGGCTTGTAGTGCACACGCACCGTCCACGAACCGCCGCCGAGATCGTCGCCCAGCGAGACGTAGATGTCGCGACGGAGTCCGCGATCAATCGCGGCTTCGGTCATCGGCATCGCGCGATTCGATGCGTAGAAGCGGCGCTCAGGTTTGAGCGTGCGCAGCTCAACGCCTTCCTTGCTCACCGAGAATTTGCCCACTTTCGCGTTGTAGTTCGGGCCGGGTACGTCACTCACGCCGAGAAACTTAATGTCAACTCCAGCCACCGATTTCGATTGACCTACGCTGAGTGCGATGTCGTATTCTTGTTCGAAGGATTTAACAGCGGTCACGCCCAAAATAAACGCGACCACACCCAGATGCGCGATCTGCATGCCGTGATACGCGATGGGAATTTGTTTCCACTTTGCCGCCGTGCTGGTAAGGCCAGACGCGTGGCGAAGGCGGTCGCGATAACCGTCCACAATCCCACATAGAAGCCACGCTGCAAACGCGAAACTCACGCACGCCATCGCCGAGAAGCGTGGCGCGAGCGTGGCGCACAACACAAACGCGAGCACTGCAGCAACGCCCGGAACGAGCATGCGCCGGAGCACCGATTGGCTCTCGTCTTCTTTCCAACGCGCCAGCGGGCCAATGCCCATCAGTGCCACCAACGGCAGCATGATCACGGAAAAAACCAGGTCAAAGTAGGGCGGCCCGATGCTGATTTTTTTGCCGAACGCATCGGTGAATAGTGGGTAGAGCGTGCCCAGCGCCACGGTGCCCGCGGCGACGACCAACAGTACGTTGTTGCCCAGCAAAAAGCTCTCGCGTGACAGCAAACCGAAGCGCCCACCGCTGTTGACTTTGGGGGCACGAAACGCATACAACGTCAACGAACCGCCGATGATCACGACGAGAAACGCCAGAATAAATACGCCTCGTCGTGGGTCCGTCGCGAATGCGTGCACGCTCGTGATGACCCCCGAGCGAACCAAAAATGTGCCGAGCAACGAGAACGAAAACGCGGTGATTGCGAGCAGCACCGTCCACGCCTTAAAGGCACCCCGCTTTTCGGTTACTGCGAGCGAATGGATCAATGCCGTCGCCACGAGCCACGGCATGAAGGACGCATTTTCCACCGGATCCCAGAACCACCAACCACCCCAGCCAAGTTCGTAGTACGCCCAGAAGCTGCCGAGCGCGATGCCGACCGTGAGAAAAATCCATGCTGCAATCGTCCACGGGCGGCTCCAGCGCGCCCACGTCGAATCAAGCTTGCCGCCCCAGAGCGCAGCAATCGCAAACGCGAATACGACCGACATCCCAACGTAGCCCATGTACAGCAGCGGGGGATGAAAAATCATGCCGGGATCCTGTAGCAGCGGGTTCAAGTCGCGCCCTTCTTGGGCCGCAGGAATCAACCGCTCGAACGGGTTCGACGTGAGCAATGTGAACGCGAGAAACACCGAAGTAATAACCGCGAGCACCACTAACACGCGGGTGACCATCACGTCGGGCAATTGTTTGGAGAAGAGCGCCACCGCTGCGCTCCAGCCACTCATCATCAAAACCCACAGCAACATCGAGCCTTCATGCGAACCCCACGTCGCAGAGATTCGGTACTGCACCGGAAGCAGCGAGTTGGAATTTGTGGCCACGTTCAACACGCTGAAATCACCTTTGATGAACGCAATCATCAAACAGACGAACGCGAAAAGCACTAGGCCGAAAAGCGCGACAGTCGCATTTCGCGTGAATTCCACCATCGCAACCCCGCGGCGGAGGTTGGCGACGCCTGCAATACCTGCGCTGGCTAGGCACACGAAAAAGGCAAGAACGAGCGCGAAGTGACCGAGTTCTGGAATCATGAGGAATACGACGCGTTGCCTTGTGCGGCTGCGTTTATATGATGCTGCGGAAACGCTGATTTTAGGCTTCACGCCTTGATGGAGGCTTAAGTCACTACCCACTCGCGTTAAATGGTTGTCTACCGAACGAACGCTGTCGCGCGCTCCCGATAAACTCGCGCACATGGATCACGACAGTTCATTGGCCGGTTTGCAAGCGCGTTACGGCGCGCGCCATCGCTGGTACCTGTTGTTAGCTGTGATGGTCGGCACGATGGCCTCGGTCATGTCGTCGACGATCGTCAACGTCGCTATTCCCGATATGAGTCGCCATTTCACGCTCGGGCAGGAGCGCGCGCAGTGGGTGAGTTCGAGCTTTATGGTGGCGATGACGGTGTCGATGCTCACCACGCCTTGGCTGCTGGGGCGGTTTGGCTATCGGCGCACGTATCTGATGTGTGTCTGGATGTTGATGATCGGGGGCATCGCTGGCGGCATTTCGAGTGAGTACTACCTCGTGTTGGCCGCGCGCGTGTTTGAAGGCCTTGCGGCGGGTGTGGTGCAGCCCATTCCGGCGATCATTATTTTGCGTGCGTTCGACCCATCGGAGCAGGGGCGCGCCAGCGGTGTGTTCGGAACTGGCGTTGTGCTGGCCCCCGCGATCGGGCCGAGCATTGGTGGGCTTCTGGTGGATTTGTTTGGCTGGCGCTCCATCTTTTTCATGGTAGTTCCGTTTTGCTTAGCGTCGATGTGGCTGGCGCATAAATTTGTGCCGACGACCGCGCCCGGAGGACTGCCGGCTGATCCGCATAGCGCGCCACTTGATTGGGTGGGACTGGGTTTGGCGAGCGTGGGCACGCTATGTCTCCTCAACGGTTTGGTGCAAATGCACGGCGGTAGTGGCCTTGTGCCGACGGTGTTGTTGCTAATAGCGTTGGCCGCGCTGTTCGCGTTCGTGGCGTGGGAGCGGCGCGTGGCGCGGCGCATTGGTACTTTGCCGATTGAGCAAGTTCCGCTCACCGCTGCACCGCTCATGAGTTTTGATTTGTTTCGTTACCGGCAGTTTGCGATGGGCAGCATCGTTGCATTTATTTACGGAACGGCGCTGTTTGGCTCGACCTACTTGCTGCCGGTATTCATGCAGCAAGGGCTCGCCTTGTCGCCGTCTTATGTTGGCACGATTCTGTTGCCCGCCGGGCTCGTTCTCGCGGCTACGATATCCATTGTCGGGCGCCTGGCCGATAAGTATCCGACGTACTGGCTGGTGAGCATCGGGCTGGTGCTGCTCTCCGCGTCGTTTGCGTTGATGGTCGCGGTGAATTTGGAGACGCGATTGCTGTGGCTTGTTGTGTGGGCCATCGTCGGGCGAATCGGTCTCGGATTTATTCTGCCATCGCTCAACCTCGGGTCGATGCGCGGCGTCGAGAAAGGGCTGATTTCTCAGGGATCGAGCGTGATCAACTTTATGCGCATGTTGGGCGGTGCTGCCGGGGTGAGCTTGTGCGGAATCGCGCTCGAATGGCGCATCGCGGCGCATGGCGATTCGTTGACCAGGGTCGCCACCAGTGCCGCGAGACTCGACGCGTTTGATGATGTGTTCATCATGCTCGCGGTGACCTGCTCGCTTGCGATTGTGGCCGCGTGGCAGTTGCGCGTGCGGCCCGCGTCCGATCGCTCGGCTTAGGCTTTCAACGCCTTCATTACTGCTTCAGCGCATGCATGCGGCGCTTCGAGCGGAATCAAATGTCCGTGCGGCAAACGTTGAAAGCGCGGTGCGAAAAGACGCACATTGGCCGGAACTCCGGCCATGCGCATTTCCTCGGAATATTCGCCAGAAATAAAGCTCACCGGAATACCGCGCCGCTGCAATCGTCCGAGCGCCATGCGTGCTGCGCGGTGGGCGAGGTGGGCATAAATGTCTCGTTCCACTTCTCGCGGCACGCGTAGCGTCACGCCATCGGCGCAATCGACCAACGCGTGTTCAATGAAATCATCGAGCACGCCCGGTGCCCAACGCTTTACGAAGTTCTTCTCAGCAAAAAAGTCGAACGCTGCACTTCGCGATGGCCACACGTCGCGCCGGCGAGCCGCGATCGGCGCAGGTCCCGCTTTATACGCCAAGCCCGTGAGCTGCGAAAAATTCAAAACCTGCGCGCGCCAACTCGTCGGAATGGGCGAATCAATCAGAACGACGTGACAAATGTGATCGGGATGCCGCGCCGCGGCCTGCAGCGCGAGATAGCCGCCCATCGAATGCCCCATGAGGACGTGTGGAAGTCGTTTGGACGCCTTCGCAGCCGTGATGGAAGGTGCTTTGCGCATTCGATGCGAGACTTGTTCAAGCATCTGTGGCCAGCGTTTCACCGGCGGACAATCAGGCGCGGACTCCAATATTTCCGGAGCGTCTATCGTCGCGTGCACACTCAGCGCATCGAAGAACTGCCGATACACGCCCGACGGATAGCCGTTGGCGTGGAGGAACGTAATGTGAAACTCGGGATGCATCGTTAATCGCAGAAATAGGGCAACAAAAAACCCGCCTGGGTTGCCCCTTGGCGGGTTTTCTGGGTCGGTAGAAAAGAATTAATCTTTTTCTG
>Ga0209097_10003757_pt1 | contig 11518 bp, 12 predicted proteins | sample AD_UKC052_MetaG_FD_184419 | JGI IMG/M metagenome (GOLD analysis project Ga0209097, IMG submission 184419) | Active sludge microbial communities of municipal wastewater-treating anaerobic digesters from USA - AD_UKC052_MetaG (SPAdes) (version 2) | ecosystem: Engineered > Bioreactor > Anaerobic >... | reverse complement strand
GATTGCTTTTCGGAAAAAGATTTACGGCGACCTTGAAACCTTGCAAACTGATCTGGACGGGTATATGAATCATTACAATCATGAGCGGACACATCAGGGGAAACGTTGTCAGGGTAAAACGCCGATGCAGACTTTTATTGACGGCAAGCAGTACTTTGCCCAGAAAAATTTGAATGATTATTTTGTAGCAGCTTAAACCCGCGAACAATCCGGGGGAACTGGCCACTGTCAACTCAAGTATAGTTCAGGACAAATAAGGGCAAAATTCTCGGGATCTTGCCCCTCTAGCCTGACCGATAAAGCGCCGCCGTCCGGCTGATCTCTTTCATGATTTCCTTTCTCTTGTCTTCAGGCTCCAAGAGCTCGGCGTCCGCACCAAAGGAAAGAATCCATTTTTGAACGTCATACCAGCCGGACGTGCGCAGGGTCAGGTGAAGCGATCCGTCCGCAAACTTTTCAATGTCCTGATTTTTGCACCATTTTCTTTCCTGAATATAGAGTGCCTGTTTCGGGCTGAAGCGAATCTTGACGACCACCGGATCGTCGTAAATGATGCCGAACGCGTCTTCCAGGATTTCATCCGGATTGAAATCCTCGGGATAAGAAAATTCCTTTTCCGAAAGAGAGATGCTGCTGATTCTTTCCACGGCCAGCGTGCGGATATTATCATATTCAGAAATACGCGCCGATACATAAAGACCGCCGTTCCATTCAAACAGCTTCAGCGGATCAATGTCGAAACGGCTTACTTTGCCGGAGGAATAGGAGTGATATTCAATGCGGCAGGTTTTCTGCCGCAGGAAGGCGTCCGTCAGTTTTTCGATGGTTTCTTCCTTGCCGGTGTAATCCTTGGTGAGCTTGTCCGCCATCAGAAAGAGCGACTTGATTCTTTCCAGGTTTCTCGCGAACCCTTCCGGAAAAAAGACGTCCAGCTTGCCGAAAGCCCTTTCGATATTTTCCTCAATGTCCGTTCCGCGATAAAGACGGGCATGGCCCTTAATGAAGTAAAGGCTCAGGATTTCCGGAAATGTCAGATTCAGGTCGGCCACCTTGATGTCAGAAAGCCGCCGGATGAACTCCCTGTCCAGACGATACCGGGTTTCGCCGCCCGTCAGGGGTTTTTCCTTATCGATCATGATCTTGAATTCACTCTGGATTTCATCAATCACCCGATAGGCCTGCCGCTTATCGATCGCAAGCCTTTCGCAAATCGCGGAAATGGTCGTTCCCGTCGGCTGCGCCAGCAGGGTAATGGCATCGACAAGCTTGCGAAGCAGTTTCAGCCTCATGATTTTTCACCTGAAAGTCGATTTATATGACGCGATAAACGCAGTAATGATGCGTACTTTACCGACAATCGCGCCCAAACGCAAAATATTTTTTTCAAAATGACCAAAAATGACACTCCCGCACGGCATGATGACATCAAAATCATAACGGGAGGTTTTGGCATGGCCACAAAAGAGAAAGAAAGGGAAGAAAAGGGACTGACCGATTACGGCATCATTTATCTGTCCGGGGCGATTGGGGAAGCAAAAGCCGAGGAGGTTTGCAAACAGCTCATCGAATTCAACATCAAGGGCAGCATCAATCAGGTGCAGATGGTGATCAATTCACCGGGCGGCACCTGCACAGCCGGCTTCTCCATCATCGACATCATGGAATGGTCGAACATTCCCATCTACACAACCGGAATCGGGATGATCGCTTCCATGGGTCTCCTGATCTTCATGACCGGCGAAAAAGGCCACCGCGTCGTCACGCCACGGACATCCATATTATCGCATCGCTTTTCGGCCATGAACTTCGGCAATCACAGCCAGCTCATCGCGGGGCGGCGGGAAGAAGACATGCTGCACGAACGCATCCTAAATCATTACATGACCTATTCCGGCATCAAGGACCGCAACGAGCTGGAAACATACCTTTTAAGAGATGTCGATACCTGGCTCACTACGGAAGAGGCAATCCGAATGGGCATTGTGGACATTGTCGAGCCCACGAGGAAAAGACTTTAAGGAGGGAATATGAATCAAATGCAAAGTGCCGTCATAAATCAACCAATGCCACCCAGCGGGCAGGCCGGACAACGGCTTGCCATCGTCCTTGATGATGAAGCAATCCCAGAGGAAAGCACCTTTGCCGATAATTATGAATATCTTGCGGCCCTGGAGAAAGAGGCTCTGCTGATGCTTGTTCTGTCAGCGGTCCGGTCTGGGAAAACCGACGGATTGGATGACGACGGCTCAGGGATTCGGCTCTGTGCCGGATTGGGTCTCACGCCGCAAAATATGACTCGAGAGCACATCGAAACGGAGCTGGCCCGGATTCGCAACATCAACCGATCACGCCAAAACAAAACATTGCTCTCCGGAGTCAGGCTTTTCTTTCCGCTTTTCTGCCCGGAAAACCAACTGGATGAATTTGATGAAAAAATTCTTCTGCTTCTGTTTATGCACGCCACCAGCGAGAACTTTCGCAAGGCTTTTTGCCCCTGTGGTTTGGACGATGATAACAGGGGCATAATCATCCGCGTCATTCTTTTCATCCTCAGCATGGACTATGGGGAACAGTTGGAGAAAAGAAAACATTTCAGCAGAACCGCGCCGCTGGTTGCCCGCGAGATCATTTTCTGCAAGAGCGATTATGAAAGCAGAAATTCGCACGTCATGGACGAAATCGTGACCATCAACGAGCGCCATGTCCGGGTCATCGTCGGCGACAACCGCCTGTACAACAGCACCTATGCCGAAATCAGCATTGAGCAGAGCGCCATCGATCTGGAAAGTGTCGTTATGCCCGCGCTCGTGAAAAAACCGATGGTGGACCACATTGCCAGGTATCTCCGCGGGAAAGAAAGGAGGGAATGGTCCCGGCTGGATGACTTTCTGGAATACGGCACGGCGCTGACCTTCTTTTTTCAGGGACCGTCCGGGACAGGCAAAACGATGATGGCCAGGGCGCTGGCGCATCATTTCAACAGGCCGCTGATAACCGTTAATCTAAGCGACGCATCTTACAGATGGCAAACGGAAGCCATCATGATCCAGGCTTTCCGGGAAGCCGCCCTGCTCAACGGCTTCATTTTCTTTGACGAAGCCGACGACATTTTCAGGGAAGGATCTTATCTTTCCAGGGCGCTGCTCATCCGGATTGAAAAAGCAAAATGCGTTGTGATCCTGGCCACTAATAAGGCAGGGGGCCTTGATCCGGCCCTTGAGCGGCGTTTGTCCATGAAAATACATTTTCCACTGCCCAATGCGTCTCAGAGAATGAAAATATGGCATGCGCTGCTACCCGATTTTATCAAACTGGCGTCGGATGTGACCCTGGAGGCCCTCAACGAGCGTTATCCTTTCAGCGGTGGCCTGATCAAAAACACCATACTGCTTGCTGCCAACGCGGCAGAGCCGGATGAAAGCGGTAGTCCCGTCATCACACAAGCGCTCCTCGAACAAGCCGCGGATTTGCAGACGCGTCGGATGTCACAAAACCATAAATTCTGCAGGATTTACAGACCGGAAAAAAGAATCGACGGTTTGCCGCTGGCGGTCAGGCAGCGCCTTGAAATGAAAAACATCGTCAAAGCATTTCAGTACGCGCGGGAAAATGAAACCGGACTGAATCTTTTGGTCAGCGGAACAAACCTTGAAACCGGCATTTCCGCCGCGGAGGCGCTTGCCGCCGAATGCGGACTGACAATTAAAACCTTCAAATTTGGCGATATGGACAATTTTACAAATGATAATGAGACGATTGACATGGTATCACAGGAAAAAACGAGACTCATAGACTACGCATTCAGTCAGACGACGGAAGAAGCCCACTTGCTGATGATCGTTGACTACAACGGCGTTATTGCCTGGCAGGACACAGGAAATCAAAATGATATGGATAACCGCCTGTCCGTAAGAAACGCTGTGGCAGAACTTTTGAATAAACTGCGGGAATATCGGGGGCTTTGCTGCCTCGTCCTGCATGAATGCCCTCAAACCGTCATCCCGCTGGAATTTCATGCCCATTTCAGACTGGATTATCCATCGGAAGAAATGCAGATGCAGAAATGGCAAAAGCATTTAGCGCCGGGCACGTCAACCGACGAGAGTCTTGTTGAATTGGTCGAGCGATATCCAATGCACATCGCGGAAATCGACAGCATTATTCACCGCGCATCCATCCGGTCAGTGATTGAAGGGAAGCCCCATACACCATCAATGGAAACGGTGAAGACCGTCATTGAAAGGTATCGGGGAAAAAATAAAACGCCGGTGCTGTTTGGGAAATAACATTGATTGGATATTTTAAGGGGGGTGCCCATGGAACTCATCAAGCGATATGAAGAATTGAAACTGAAGATCGAGGATCGCAAGAAGCCGTTTGAACGCTTCATCAAATTTTTAGAAAATGAGACTACATGGCTCACCACGCCTGCCAGCACACGGTTTCATCTGGCCCAGGAGCGCGGTTTGCTGAAGCACAGCGTTGGTGTTGCAGAAACCCTTTTACGGTTCCGGGAATTTCTTGCGCCAAAGCTAAGTGAAGAAAGCTGCGTTACCGTCGGGCTGTTTCATGATGTCGGCAAGCTGGGCATGCCGGGGAAACCTTACTATTTGCCGAATGACAATGAGTGGATGGTAAAAAACAGGGGTATATGCTACAAGACAAATCCAGAAGTCATAACAATGGGCCTGGCCGTCCGCAGCCTCTATCTCATTTCGCAATATATTTATCTTTCTGAAACCGAAGCACAGGCCATTGCTTATCATGACGGACAATACATCAATGAAAACAAAATTGTTGCCCATAGAGAGGAACCGCTGACGCTGCTTCTTCATTGGGCTGATTACTGGATAGCGCATATTTATGAAGAGGGGCGATATGAACAATTACAACCGGCGAGTTAAAATTTGACATATGGGCAAGAAATTGTATTCAATAAAATTAATTATTACATGTTTATGGAGGATTATGCATGAATATAAACGACTGGAACGAGAATAATATATCAGCTGCAAAAAGCAAAGGAGGAGTTATTGTCACAGCTCATCCTTACAGCAATCTAATAAAAACGGATTGTGAACCGTGGCCACCGCCAGAGATCGTTCAGAAACTATATGAAAGTCGTCAAATTCGAGCTTTCTCTGGCGAGGAGAGGAATATTTGCATTTCAGGTCTTGGATATTACTGTGACCTTCAATCTCTGCACAGCGAAGACGCAATAACTTGGTCTGTATTTGGAACCATTTCGAGGTTTGAGCAGGAAAAACGCGAAGCTTGGCTTACCGACTTGTTTAAGATGATCCAACTGCCAGATGCAAACGCGAAAAGTGCGGATATTTATCTGTGGCGACGTGTTCCACATCCTGATAATCGAGTTCCTGGTGGACCAGAAATCGATGTTGGAATCTTAACAGAAAATACTCTTATTCTTGGTGAAGCAAAATGGCTATCAGGTGTAGGTACTGCACAAGGGAAAGGAAAGAATAAAGATCAAATCCAGCTTCGCGGCGAGTATCTAAAAGAGTATGGGCCTAAATTTTACAGAGCCCTTTCGCAACTTGTTGTCCTCGGTATTGGTCTAAACAAAGAAGCTTTCGTAAATAATGTGCCGGAAGGTGTCATATTTCGGTCGATCACTTGGGAAGAAATCTGCTCCCTAAACACACACCCGATTGCCGAGGAAGTTGAGCGGTATTATAATTGGAAAGTGAATAATACAAAGATGTTCAAGAAGTATGTTCGGCACGATAAATAGACACAACGAAGATATGAATAGCGAAATGCTTGGAAATTGTTCTAATGATTCACATTCGTAATAAAATATTCCCATTATCCCATTGCAAATGCTTTTAATAAAAAGTAAACAAAGGATAATTTCCACACTAATCAATCCATATAGAGGAAGTAAAGCAACATGAGTATAAATGAAAAAATTGCCTCTGAAGCCATAGACTGGTTTCTTGCTGATAATCAAGATTTTGAAGTTCTATGTTCCCAATTATCGGAATTCAATGTATTCCAAGCTCTGAAGATTGAGCAGATTGAAATTCGTCATAGTAATGTGCTGGCGTGGTTGCTGAATCCAGAAGAATCTCACGGATTATGGGATATGGCATTAAGGCGCGTCCTTTCAAATATATTACTTCTGTCCGATAAATCTATCCAAGGTTTGTCCGCCGGCGATGTAGAAATGATGGATTTTCCACAAGTAGAAGTATTACGTGAATGGCACAATATAGATATCCTTGTAATCGATCGTTACAACAAGATAATTCTATTCATTGAAAATAAAATTCATAGTGGCGAATCTAAAGGTCAACTTAAAAAATACAAAAATATTATTGAAAACGATTTCGTTGGTTTTAAAATTGTTCCAGTATTTTTAACATTAACTGGACAAGATCCCCATGATACAGACGAAGGAGATTACATTTGCTATAGTCACGGGCAGCTTTATCATGTCTTAAAAAATCTTTTTGAACAACAAAAATCCAAACTTGCTCAACAAGTCCAATTTTTTATGCAACATTATTTGGATACACTAAGGAGATTAACAATGCAGGATCAGAAATTAATGGAACTATGCAAAAAAATTTATCTTAAACATAAATTGGCTCTCGATACGATCTTTGAGTATGGCAAGGCTAGTGACTTTAAGAGGGCTATGGAAGACTTGCTTGAGAAAGAAAATGAATTTGAAATCCTTTCAGCCGGTGTTTCATCGGTATGGTTTGTGCCGAAATCGTGGGCTAACATAATACCAGAAAATGGCATAGCTTGGACGCATTTAAAAAGGCCTGTGAGTATAGTTTGTTGGTTTGAGGCGTATAAGGGCATTATTTACAGTCATTTTGAGGTATCAAAAATGAATGATCCTGACCTCCGATTAAAGATCATTAAATCGCTAGATGCGGCTGGTTTTAAATTTACAGCCAAAGCTTTTGAAAAGAACGCTACTTATAGCCGGTTTTACGGAACGAGTCTCAAAATTAATGGCACACTGGAATATGATAGTCTATACTCTACTGCAGAGAAGCTGCTGGAAAAGGCCAAACTTGAATTTCCAAAAGCTGAAGTAGTTTTTCGCGAGATATTTAAAAGTAATCAACAGAAATAACACGTAACTATTTTTTACGGTGCAATATGCGATTGACAGACGAACAGAAAAAATGGGCATCTAAGAAAAAGCAAGGTGCTTCGGCAAAGACCTTACGAGAACTTCTCATAAGCCAAAAAGGACGGTGTGCTCTTTCTGGCGCAGAAATGATTTTTGACCCTAAAAAAGGAACGCCAGTTAAAGGAGGGGAGGGGTGCCATCCGCTTTATCCTGCAGTCGATCACATTGATCCCGGCAATCCTGCAGGTGGTTATCAAATTGTTTGCTACGCATTGAATGATTTGAAAGGGCACCTTCCGTATGATTGTTTTAAAGCGCTTCAATCAACTGACGCCTGGAAAAAACTGATGAAAATGTGGGTCGATCAAGCTGAACATGATAATAAAGATAGAGAAGCATTCAGACGACTTTTAAGGCCAAATGCAGCGCCTAAGAAGCACCAAAAGTCTGCGGGATGATCAGTGGCAATTAATAGCTGACAGGAAGACAATGAACGCACGACGTAAAAAGCAAAAGCTCAGACTTATCGAAGTTGATGATTTTGACGCCAGGCGCGGTTATAAGCGATCAGAAACTTAACAAAAGAAAAAACGTTTAACAAAAGCAATACAGCGGATGGCTACGCTTTTGCTGGTCTTTTCATTGTCCTAGAAAAATATGAATGAAAATAACATCCGAGATAGATTAGTTGATCATGGGCGGAACCTATTTCAAGCACCAAAGCAGTTGATTCAGTTCACTAAGGTGCCGGAGGCTGATGATTTGCTAAATGATCTGAATACTCACCCTCACGCTTTTGTTCTGGCTTGTGTGATGGACCGACAAGTCAAAGCTGAAAAAGCATGGCTTATTCCATATAGGATTTCGGAGAAGCTTCACGGGTTTTCCATGGACACGCTAAGTCCGCTCTCGCAAGGTGATGTGAATCGTCTTATGACTCAACCAGAACCGCTACATCGTTTCATTGATAAAATGAGCGAGTGTTTCTATTTGGCAGTGCAACGAATTAATAATGATTATGCGGGCGATGCCTCTCGTATTTGGACGGGAAAACCATCCAGTGCGGAAGTCGTCTATCGTTTCCTTGCATTCAATGGAGTTGGCCCAAAGATCGGAAGTATGGCTGCTAACATTCTTGCGAGAGAATTCAAGATTCCCTTTGCAGACTACTTCTCTATCGATATTTCGGCGGATGTTCACGTCCGTCGCGTATTCGTTCGGCTTGGGCTTTGTTCCCCTAATGCTAGCGTAGAACAGGTCATTTACAAAGCAAAGGCTTTACACCCTGAGTTTCCTGGTATGATGGATCTGCCGTGTTGGGAAATTGGAAGAAACTGGTGCAAGTCACACACGCCTGAGTGCGCCGGTTGCTATATGCGTGATCTATGTCCAACTGTAGCTATAGGAAACTGAAAGGCCAACAAGATCAATTCAAAGCAAGATGTCTTTTTAACCCTTGAGGCGGTTCTGGCTGAAGCCATCACCCGTCATCCGACTAAGAGACGGCCCGTGGAGGCAAGATGTCGATCACGCTCATGGAAAAAGCCCTTCTCCACTGCGATCGAACCGCGATTGTTGCTTCGGAAGGTGTATTTTCCTGCCGGCAGTCGCCGGATGTTTCACGAAAAATGCCTTTGCGGGGAAAGTTTAACGCGATGACATTGGCACCCGATAAGGATCATTGCCACCAAAACTTCTCCACGCTTCCCGCAGTCTGAACCAATGCCGAACTGTAAAACAAATATCACGGTCTGTCTCAAATGAGGTAAGTTTATGGGAACAATCCTGTCAGAAAAAGACAAGAACATCGCATCCGCAAAAGCAAAGTCCGGCAGCTACCTCAGCAAATCTCTGTATATCCGGGGGCTGCAATGTCACAAATCCCTATATCTGGAAAAGTTCCACCGCGATGTAAAGGATGAAATCTCCGCTGAAACGCAGGCCAGTTTCGACAACGGCCATATGGTAGGTGAAGCGGCACAGGATCTGTTTCCCGGCGGCATTCTTGTTCCGTATCTTGAAACCGAAGACGGCGTCAAAGAACAGTTGCGCCTTACGGACGAAGCCATGAGCAACGGCGTCGAGGTAATTTACGAAGCGTCATTTCAGCATGACGAAATCTTCGTCAAAGTGGACATTCTGCGCAAAGGTAAGCGGGGATGGGAAATATATGAGGTCAAGGCGGGGACAGAACTCAAGCCTGTCTATGTGGATGACGCCGCTCTCCAATACTATGTTGTTACCGGTTCGGGGGTTAAGGTCGGCAAAGTCTTCATTACCCATGTGAACAATGAATATGTCAGGGAAGGCGCTCTGGATGTTCAAAAGCTCTTCATCAGCGAGGATATTACGCAACAGGTTAAAGAGAAGCAGGCTTACGTCTCCGGACAATTGAAGAAACAGCGGCAGATGCTCACAAAGAAGCTTCTTCCGAAAATAGACATCGGCCCTCACTGCTTTGATCCTTATGAATGTGATTATCGGGACTATTGCTGGAAACACATTCCGGATGATTCTGTGTTTGATCTCCGTGAAAGAGGCGTTAATCAGTTTGATCTCTATTCGCGCGGAATTATCAAGCAGAAGGACATTCCCCTGGATATGCTCAATAAAAGACAGCTTCAGCAGGTCGTGGCGACGCTGAAGAAGCAAAACACGATTGACAAGAAAAAAATCGGGGATTTTCTTGAAACGATTTCATATCCCCTCTACTTCCTTGACTTCGAGACATTCACGAGTGCCGTTCCGCTTTATGACGGCATCAAGCCCTATCAGCACGTGCCTTTCCAATACTCGTTGCACTACCAGAAGACAAAAGGAGGAGAACTTTACCATACCGAATTCCTGGCTGAACCCGGCACGGATCCGCGCAAGCCGCTTTTGGAAAGACTGCTGAAAGACATTCCGGAGGATGTCTGCATATTGGCTTACAACATGACTTTTGAGAAGAGAGTCCTCTCGGAACTGGCTGCGTACTTCCCGGAAAACAGGAAGACTATTGAGAAGCGGATCGAACGCATTCGCGACCTGATGGTTCCCTTCCGTCAAAGGGATTTTTACCATTGGCGATTCAAGGGATCATACTCCATCAAAAAAGTGCTGCCGGTTTTGGTTGCTGAGCTTTCCTATGAAGGATTGGAAATTGCAGACGGCGGCGCGGCGATGGATGCCTATCATCAAATGTATGCGGTGAAGGACCAGCCGGAAGAATTGGAAAAGTTAAGGAAAGATTTGCTTGCCTACTGCCGGCTGGATACGTTGGCGATGGTGAGGATTTTGGACGTGCTGGGGGATATAGGGACATAATGCTTAATTCAGTTGATCTGGATAATTAAGTGTTGTGTCCCTTGAAGTTCCGACGAGATCAGGGTGACAACGGTGACTGTTTACGAAACTGGCAATAATTATTCTTTGAAAATCGGTCTGTTTATAGTATCATATTCGGACTGGAGGTAGTATATGAATATTTCAAAAGACATTAAACCGATTACCTATTTAAAAGCGCGGGCGCCGGAACTGCTGAAGCAAATCAATGAAACGCATCGTCCCGTGCTCATTACTCAAAACGGCGAACCGAAGGCAGTTCTCCAGGACCCCCAAAGCTATGAGAACATGAGAAATGCGATCGGAATACTTAAGCTTCTCTCCCAAGGCGAGGAAGATATCAAAAAGGGGAAAGCAAAATCACAAGACCATGTATTTTCCGTAATTGAAAATATTCTTAAAGAAAAGATCGCATGAGGAAATCCTATAAAGTATTGTGGTCGGAGACTGCGGAAAACGATCTGATATCGATCATCGAATATATCGCCGGCGAAAATCCCCTGCAGGCAGGCAAAATTGTGGGGGATATCCGAAAAAGAGCCGAAAGCCTTTGTGTCTTACCGGAGCGAGGAAGAATGATTCCAGAGTTAAAAGAACAGGGAATTACATTGTATCGTGAACTCATTATCGGGCCATGGCGGATGATGTATAGAGTATCTGAAGATAGCGTGTATGTTCTATCCGTTCTGGATTCTCGTCAGAATGTAGAGGACATTCTCCTGAATCGCTTGATTTTACTCAAATGAATTGCGAACAGGATCAATCCAAAGCAAGATGTCTTTTTAACCCTTGAGGCATTTGCGGCCGTGATCGCCGCCCGTCATCCGACTCAACGACCGCCCGCGGAGGCATGATGTCGATCAAGTTCATGGAAAACGCCCGTCTCTACTGCGACCGGGCCGCGATTGTTGCTCCGGAAGGCGTCTTTTCCTACCGGCAGTTGCTGGATGCCTCGGCACGCGTCGCTGCCTTTCTTCTGGAGGGATTGCCGGACCTGAAGGAGCGGCCCGTCGCCTTCCTGACGCCTCCGGGATTCCGCTACGTGGCGCTTCAGTGGGGCATCTGGCGCGCCACGTA
>Ga0209097_10003756_pt1 | contig 11518 bp, 8 predicted proteins | sample AD_UKC052_MetaG_FD_184419 | JGI IMG/M metagenome (GOLD analysis project Ga0209097, IMG submission 184419) | Active sludge microbial communities of municipal wastewater-treating anaerobic digesters from USA - AD_UKC052_MetaG (SPAdes) (version 2) | ecosystem: Engineered > Bioreactor > Anaerobic >... | reverse complement strand
ACTGAAGCAGCATTTAGCCGGATAATGTCTTCACAGAGGCTGAGCACAGAAACATCGTTCCGAAATAACCGCGAAGTGCTTGCAACTCGACGAGGATTTTCGCGGAACGATGTTTTTTTGCTCCCCGGATGAGGCCGCGCAAGTTTGAGCGCTCTCAGTAAGCAAGTGCGGCTTTCGTGCCTTCATTGTAGCAGCGTGAAGCGCAGGCATTCACTGCTTGTAGACCATCGTCACGAAGGGGTTCGGATCGTCGCCGAAGTCGACGCTAAGCTCGTTGGGAATCGATGCATGTACCCCGCATACCTTGGCCCCAGGTGGAATGAGCTGCAGCGAATCAGTCCAAGGAAAGTCGACCTTGGCTACCGGAACCTGGTCACAAGAGGACTTCGTACACCCAGCGGCAAGTAACACGACGGGCAACGCAACGACACCGACCACCTTATGCCAGGGCAGCACAACTCGCCGGGGCGCTCTGCGTTCAACTCGGTTGTTTGTAGCGGGCATCTTGGATGCTCCTGCTCAGCCAGTTGAGGCCAGACTCTCGGCTGCACGGTACCACTCTTTACCGAGGAACCGCGATCGCTTTCGGTACCGATTCGCCGTCCTGGACAGTACGGTGTAGGCGGCCAGCTTGGGTCGTTCTACAGCGCCGAGCATCTGGGGCGATCGCCGCCCGCTTGAAGGCCAGCGAGGCTGGGTACAACGGAACAAGATCGCGGCTTGTGAACCGGGGGTGCTCGATACCCAAGCCGCGCTGACCGTTCCCTAACCCTCCTACGATGCGGTCGGCTGGGGAATCCTAGAATGAGCTTTGTCACAGTCGCGTGATCTTTAGAGAAGAACATCCTACGGCGAAAACCTGCGGCCGGCATCGTCGGCTGATGTCGTACGCTCATGCCAGAGCCGAATTACCGAGAGCGCTCCGTGCTTGTGGTCCTAGCCGTGCTTGTGTGCGCTGGGCGCTGACAGTTTTTCAGGGCTTCAGAACACGCGGAAGGGCAAAACGCCCCGCAGCTTCGTGGAAAAGGCCGCAACGATGCGAGGTCTTGAGGTTTTTTAAGACGGTGACAGCGTCGGAGGCGATGACGGCTACCAGTGGAGTCGCGGTGGTAGCTCCGAGCTGCCGATAATATAGCATGTATGACTCTGTGCGGACGACAGGTCCACCACCGAGGTCGCACCGCTCAGTGCGCCGGCAGCGAGGCCGCGGATGCGCTCCAGTATGACCGGCCCGTACTTTGGATGCGAGTCAGCGAAAGGATAGGCTGGGCGCCGCGTGGCCATGGGCAATTGCACCTTCCGCATCGCTCCGACTACCATCTCTGGATGAATCAGGAGCCCCCGATGGAGTGCCTCGAGGTCACCGGAGAGGTGGAGGTCTTCGAGCCTCGAAATACCGGCAAGGGCTGGCCGCCTTATCGCCGTCTCGGGCGTGCGCGTGACGCGGCGGGAGGCTGGCGGCTGGTCTACCTGATGGACTTTGGAACCCAGCGCGAGCGCTACGCCGCGGACGATACTTGGCGCGAGGAGCAGGTCCTTGCTTATCTCAAGCTGCGCACTCTGATTGCGTCGCCTCTGCTACCTGCTCCGCTGAGGAGTGGGCTCATCTTGCCGAGCCAGCCGGACGCGGTGCTCGAGAAAGGGATGCACATCCCTCCCGGGCACCTGGAGGCGCAGCGCCGCGTGTTCTGCGTCGAGCCGTGCCTGGAACGGACGGCCCTCCCGCTGCTGCTCGAAGGACCGCCGCTGCCGTCCGCTGCCGCGCGTGGCGTGCTCGCAGCGCTGCTGGCCGCGCTCGGCTCGATCCTGCGCGGGACCGCCAGCACTCCCACTCCAGCCACCGCGCGCGGCGTGCTCGCAGCGCTCCTGACCGCACTGGAATCGAGCCCACTGGAACCTTCCGGCAGCCCGCCCGCCCTGGCACCCGGCCATCTGGAACTGGACCTGTGGCTCCTGCGCAGCGGCGACGTGGAGGTTCACCCCCGCTTTCTCTACCTGAAGAGCGCGGACTATGCTCCTCGAATCGAGGTCGTCCAGAAGGCCCCAGCTTCGTCTCTCAGCAGGCGTCTTTCGGAGCTGCTGGAGTCACTTGTGAGGTGGGCGGAGGCAGATGGCGAAGGTGTTCCGTCTATGGAAACTCTGGGGGGCCTCCTTCGCAGCATCGACAGGCAAGAGCGATCATGGCCCCAGCTGGCCCTCCCGATCCACGCCATGCCCGTGACCAGGGAGCAGCGCGTCGCGCTCGCCACACATGTGGAGCAGCACCTGGACAGCCAAGTAGCGTGCCTGGACGCAGCAGCCACCATGGTGCTCTCGGCGCCCCCGGCAGGTCCCGAGGTGCCGCGCTGGCAGACCTCGGGGCTGCCGTGATGGGAATGGGGACGGGGAAACAAAGCTGCGATTCTCAGCTTGCCGTGGCGCAAGACTGTGGCACGGTCCAAGCGGCGAAGGTCTGGATTTAAGGATTCGTCCGAGCCGCGGACGAGTGGCCCTTATGTCGCCCACCCGATGGCACCCTCGGGTCCCGGCTCAAGTCGCTAAGCTATTGCCAGCCAAGACGACATTCTGCTTGCTGCTGAAAGGGGCTGGCGTCCGCTGTCATTAGTCGGCATCTACTATCGCTAAGTTGGCGATGCTAGTCGCAACGTTCAGGTCGCGTGAAGGTCGAGAATTTTGCGGGATTACATCTCGCCCTCGTGCCTTCCGCACTGCATCGGCAGTGCTCTGACCTTCACGCATAGCTGGCACGGAACAACCCACCCATCATTAGCCTCTCGGCGCACACCAGCAAGCACAGGGACTGTCCAGGCAACAGCCAGCATCCTAGAAATGCGTTCCCGTGTCTTAGCCAGTACGGTATAAAGTAGGGCATCGTGGAACGACGCACGGCACAGCGCTGGACGATGGCATGCTGCGCGTCTGCAGTGGCTTGGGGCAGCCTGCGGAGTGTGTCTCACGGTTTGGCCAGTCCGCCAACGTTGCTGCAGCCTAGAAACAAGGAGCAGGCTGCGGGCCCTTCTGGGCCACCGGCTAAAAAACTCAACCTGGCAGTCGAGCTAATTGCCAAGGTGGTTCGCTTCGACCAAGCTGCGTTGGTAGACCACTACAGTGATGGTCGCTTCGCGAGCTACTCTGCGACGACGTTTGAGATCCTGTCGCCAGCGCGCCTGCGAATGCGGAAGCTCATCGTATACCACGATGCTCCGGTTCCCCATGACAGCCCATTACGCGCGCTCGACAAGAAGGTGCGCTTCCGAATTCAAGAGGCCAACCTCAATCCGGGAATCCAACTTTTCACCGGAGCCCTCGAAGGAATTGTCCTGCAAAAGTAAATCACCACGCATGGCAGTGTTGGCGGGGATTTGAGCGCTGTCTGGGGGGCGCTTGCTGAGCCTTGCGCGTTCTAGTGCAGCGGGGGTCGATGCTGGTCGGTTGCAGTGTTGGCGTTTATTGGCGGTTTTGGGATGGCGGTAACAATGAGCGGGCCGCTGTCCTGCACGTGCATTGACGAGCTGGCGATTCACGCGCGAGCCGACGCGATGATTTCCAGCAGCACTCTTCAGCAGGACTTCCCCGGCACAAGATGCTTGCGGCAACCGGCTCCTAGCCGTGCCCACCGCAGCTATCCAGTCCCCACTGCACCTCGCCGCGTAGGCTGCCGCTACTCTGCTGGCCGAGCAGGTCTTGTACCTGCACAAGCACACGCGCCTCCTTTCCTACAATATCGCGTGGTGACTCGATGACCGGAGTGAGGCCAGTGATACGCACAAAGCCAGGCTCGGGGTCCATCTCGCTGGGTAAGAGAAGCTCAAGCGGAGAAGAGACGATGACGCCATCTTCTACGCGCTCTACTACAACCTGGATATGTAGCTCGGTTGTAGCGCCGCCTGCTACGCGTAGCGAGGTGAAGATGTGCTGCGACCCCTGACAGCCGCGCTGCAAAAGCAGACGGTCGCCACTTTTTGCGGGCCTAAACACGCCGCGCTCCCCCGTGCCAACAATCACTTGGCTGATGCTAGCGGGGGATGGCGCGACTGAGGATGACAGCTCCTCGCTTGAGCAAGCCAGCAACAGCACAGAGCCAAGACATTGCCACCACTTCATGGGCTTATCCTTTTGCCTGGCAGGGCCAAGTACACAGCCGACTCGCTTATGTACAGGAGTCCTCCTCCTGCTATCACCGGCGCACTGGGGTAGTACAACGTTGCGTCTGCAAAGCGGACTTTTTTACCGATTGGGATGCCGCCCTGAACGGAGGGATCGCCAAGCCAAGTTGTCACCTTGCCCGCCGCCAAGTCCAGCCGACGAATCGCATGATTCCCAGCATCGGAGACATACAACGCCTGCTCTGCAGAGCTAAAAGCGAGTCCCCCCGGCGAGTCAAAGCGAGCGTCGGTGAGTGTGCCGTCTGCTGGACTGGTTTCACCGCTCTTTCCTGCGATTGTGAGGACTTGCTTTTCGTTTAGCTTCAGCTGCCGAATGATGGCCTGTCCTGACTCAGCGATATATAGACGCATTCCTTCCGGATCAACTGCCAGCGCTGAAGGGGACTGAAAAGTCGCAGTAGCCAGCGGTCCATCTTGGGACTGGGCCGCGCGAACACCCGCACTCAAAGTCAGAGTGCGACCTGTTGACGTATCGAGCTCGCGCAAGGCTGCGTGGCCGTCTGGAAAGCCAGTGAGGGCTCCTGCGGATGAGGACTCAGCCACGTAAAGGCGATGACTCTTGGTGTCTAGCGCCAGTGCCAGCGGTCGCACAAAGCGCGCGGCGCTGCCCTCGCCATCCCGTGACTCAGCTTGACCAAGCGCTCCGGCCAGCGTTTTTACAGCACCGCTGGTTATGTCAATGGCACGCACGGCTGCGTTGTCTGCATCGGCTACAAACAAGACCCGGTGTGATTCATCTAATGCCAGGCCGCGCGGTGAGTCAAAGCGCGCACTCTCCGCTGGACCGTCAACACTGCCACTGCTGCCACAGCGACCGGCAAGCGTTCGTACTTGGGCACTTGCGCGATCGATGACACGAATGCAGTGCGCGCTTGCATCCGCAACAAAGCTCTTCGCACCATCACTAGTGGACGCTAAAGAGTATGGATCAGTGAAGCGAGCAGCGGTCAAGGTGCCGTCGAGGTTGGCCTCTGGTTCATTGGCCCCGGCCACGGTCTGCACGCTAAGCGATGCAAGGTCAATGCGTCGGATGCTGTTGGCACTGCGGTCCAGATAGTACAGCTCTTTTGACGTTGCAACCGGAGAGGAAAAACCCAGACCCAAGCGTGCATCGGTCTTGTTCCCATCCTTGGCTCGCGCGTCGGTGGCCACACCCAACACGGTAGCCACAGAAAAGTCCGTCAGCGAGATTTTCCGAAGTACGCCATCAAAGCCTACGGAGAAAAGGGAGTCCTCTGTAGCAACCAGGCCCTGTGGGGATTGAAGACGCGCCATTGTGCTCGCGCCATCCGTCAAACCAGGCATTCCCGGAGAGCCAACCAGCGTCTTTACTACTTGGGTCTTAAGCGATACCTCGCGCAGGGTGTGATTGAAGGTATCAAGGAAGTACAGGGAGTCTCCGCGGATGGCCATTCCGCCAACTCCGCTCAGTCGCGCGGCTGAGCCGACTCCATCGATGCTCTGGTTGGTTCCCATGTAGGGAGTCCCCGCCACGGTCCGCAGGATCAGCGTCTGCAGATCTAGGGCTCGTATCACCCGATTGGAGCGGTCCGCGATGTAGAGCGTCTGGCCATCCTCTGAGAGGACCAGCGCGTGCAGCAAAAAACCAAGTCGCACAGTCGCGCCACTGCCATCTACATAGCCGCTCATCCCCGCAGTTCCGGCGATGGTTGAGACTTCGTAGCCTGGGAGCGTGACGCGGCGAATGGTGGGCCCATCAGCGACATAGGCCACGGTGCCCTGCTTGTTTAGCGCAATGCTGCGCGGACTTTGAAAGCGAGCCGCCAAACCCACTCCGTCTTTGCTCGCTTGCACCTGGACCCGGCCCGCCAGGGTTGTTACTTCTCCCCTTGGTAGCGCGACGCGCCGAAGGGTCGCATTAAAGGTGTCTGTCACAATCATTGCTGACTGATCAGGAAGCAGGACTGCACCACCAATTCCGTTAAAGAGCACAGCCTCGCCAGTCCCATCGGTAAAGCCGGTTGCCGGTACCCCAGCAAGAGCAGCGACTGTACTCTCTGGTTCCGGCTGCGCAGCATCGGGTTGCCCAGCGTCAGCAAGTAGCGGTAGGTCCTGTTCTGGCACCGGTTCGCAGCCAGTCACGACGGCTATCAAACACAGTGGCAGCAGCTGCCTGATGATGCAGCGAAGCGGGATGAAGTCGATTGCCATAAGTAACCTTTTCTTTCCTAGTCCGGGTCTAGCGAGGCGCGGTGCCAGCGAAGTAGGAGCGCACTTTTTGGATAGAGAGCTTGCCCACAGTCTGTCCAACTCTGCGTCCACTGAAGTCATCGGGTTCAATGTGAATGCCGCCCCAAAGTCGTGACTGTCCCGCTTGATCTGCGGCGTCAAAGTAGGTGGCCCACTGCAGCGCTACTGACTGCTCGGGACCGCGCTCAAACTGTAGATAGGTATCTTTAGGAGTGCTGTACTCAGCCAAGCCACCGGGGAAAAAAGCGGTGCCGGTCAGAGCGGTCAGGACTTCAGCTGCAGCGCGGCTAAAAGTGCTGTGACCCGAGATGAAGCCAGGGAATGCTGGAGTCACAAAATTGCGACGCTGATAAGGCAGCCACTCTGCTGCGCGAATCCAAGCGATGCCTCCTACATCGCGCTGTCGATTGCCCGGCTCACCGCGCCAGCCTCGCACGGCCAGCTCCCCAACAAAGTGCGCCAGGTGTTCGTGCCGCGCACCAGCAGCAGAGCTCTCAGTACTAATGCGCTCGATCAGGCCAGGCACAAGCGGTAGCCCTTCTGCGGAGTAATCAGGAGCACTCCTTTCGCTGCTCTGTCCTTTTGCTGCCATGTAGCGGATCAAGCTGAGTGGTCGCGCCGCATCAAAGCGTCGCTTGATCTCCCAAGCAGCGACCGCGGCATCATGCAGCGCAGCGTTTAGCGTCAAGTACACTTTCACATCCCACTCAAGTGGATCCACGACTGGGCCGGTACCAAACAGCTTTGAAACATGAAGCGGGTGGTCGCTGACTCGGTTGGCAATGACGTTCCAGTGTCCCGGCGGAGTCTCTGACTTGGGACCATCTGCCCAGTGCTCCGCTAGGACTCGCCCAAAGTCACCGAGCAAGACGCGATTGGGGGCGTACGCTTTGCCAGTGCTGGGATTTAGCGTGTGACCCTTGCCATCGTTTAGCCCTACAGAGTTATTGCCTATTGCCCCGGGCGAGATATCAATCAGCTGCGGGTTCTTGATGTCCAGGTCCTGCGTACGCTGCAAGACTTGGACGACCCAGGCACGCATCTGGTCCGGTGCAAAGCCCGGTGGTGGACCTGGATCGACATACAGCGCAGTGGGAGCTAGTCGGCTGAGCGCAAACGGAGTCACCATGCCCCAGTGGGCCCCGATGTAGCCCTGCACTCCAGCGGGAAGCACAATGCCATTTTGAGTCGCAGCAACCGAGAGATTTAGCTGCTGCCACCGGGCCGGATCGACGACCTGAGTGCTTGGGAGATCAACCACCAGCGGCTGGTTCACCGAACGGTAGCCAGTTGTATCGGCGTAATCGGCGGTCTGATTTGCGCCATCATCAAGGAAGGTTTCTAGGTATCGGCGCGCGATGCTATTGCCAAGAGCACGGGGCGAGTCACCCAGCTCGCTGGTATCAGCTGGGTCAAACCCAAGCTTGCGCATAAAGCCGGTAAAGCAAGCGGCAGAGACAGTTCCTCCTACCGACTTGGTGTAGCGACTACTTAGTAGACGATAGGCAGCGTAGCTAATGGCTTCTCGTCGAGCGACTGCGACATCAGCGGCAGAGCGGCGCGCTTTTAGCAAGTAGCCAACCGCAGTCTGGTCGTAGGCAGTCCATGCGTCGTAAATCGCTGCGGACAAGTGAAAGAGGTTGCGCGCATGAACGGTAGGCTGTGGTAGATCACGGCGAATCGCGGCCAAGATTTGCTCATTCCAGCGCCGTGCAATCGATGCATTTGGCTGTGGATCTTGGCCATCTGCAGGACAATCAGCAGGGGGCGTGGATACCACCGGCGGTGATGGCCAGGGCGGTAGCGGTGACTGCGCACGACTTGCCGCGCGATACAGGACCGCGCCTCCGTCCAGTCGAGTTGAAATTACGTTGCCACCAACAGCCCATAAGTTACCGCCAGGATCAAGCTGCGCGGCGTGCAGTGACTCAGCTGGGAAATAGAATCCGGTTTTTACAGAGCGCCAGCCCTCTGGAGTACGCTCCAGCACAGTGCCGAACTGACCTACGGCCACAGCCGTGTTGGCACCCACAAAAGTCCCTTGCAAAAGCGGCGTTGTAGCCAGTCGCTGTGGTTCAAAGTTCTGGCGCTTTTCCAGCACCAGTCCTTGCGCATTCCCGCCTACGGCTACTACGTCAGCATGCTCCCCTTGACCTGTAGCGTGCACTGTAAAGAGACGCTCTTTTGTGGCCAGCGGCACTAGCTCTAACGGACCCAGAACCCGACGCTGCATAAGCAGTCCACGATCTCCGACAAACCACGTACTCCCATCTTGCGTGCCGCAGACCTTAAGTACGCTAGGCAGCTCTCCATCCAATCGGCGTGGGACATTTAGCGGAAGCAAGAGCTCTGAAATCGACGACCCTTGCATGTGCCAGAGAAAGCCGTCCCGGCCAGCTGCTCCACCGACAAACCAGACATCATCAGGACGCGAGCCCCAAAGGCCAAACAGGGTCTGTCGTCCAAGCCCTGGCGTGGACAACCGCTCAAAGCGGCCCTTTGCAAACTTCAGTACACTACCATCGCTGCCCGCCATCAGTGCGGTGCCATCTGGGAACGCCTGCACCCACCACAGATCCCCCTTGTGCCCGGTGTCGTGGCGGACAAAGCGCTGGCCATCATATTGAACAACGACAGGCCCTTTGCCCTTGTCTGCGCCCACTAGCCAGACGTTACTCTCGCTTGGCGCGCTGACGCTAAGGAGTGCTTCATGCTGCTCACTTGCAACAAGCTGCCAGTCTCCTACTTGCGCTGGTGGGTCAGTGGGAGAGCAGCAAACCAGGCCAAGCACCAAGGTGGCGGAAAGAGAAACGCTGAACCTAGTCGACATGCGGACACGCTAAGCCTTTCAGAAACTCAAATCAGAATAGGGAGGCGCGAGGGAAAGCGAACAAGAGCACCAGGCAAGCAGTGTCTGCGTCCTGTCTTTAGGGGGCACCGGGGCGATAGGCCAGTGCCAAGTTTGCAGTCTGCTCCAGTCGCTGCGCTCCGACGCCAAACCGTGCAGCCAGCAGCTTTCGTGTTTCAGAGGCGACCCGCTCCCACTCACTCTCACCGAGTCGCTCGCGTAGTAGCAGAAAGGGAGCATTGCTGCGCTCCATGGAACGCCACATCGCATCTAGCGAAGGGGAGTCTATAAAGTAGGACCGCTGCCGCACCGAGGTGTTTGCAAAGCCGGCACTTGTCAGCTCATGCTCAATCTCTTCGGTCGTTCCCAGGGGCGCGCGCTCGATACTAAATGGAAGGCCAGGAAGGAGCTGGCCAAGTGAGTCAAAAAGGACATGCTGCAGTGAGGCCGGACGGAGCGGGGCCCAGCTGCCAATGACAAGGCTGCCACCTGGCTTTAGGACCCGAAAGAGCTCGCGCAGACCTCGGGCTCGGTCGCTAAAAAAGATCAGCCCGAACATGGAGAAAGCAGCATCAAACTGCGCAGGCGGAAAAGGCAGCGCCATTCCGTCCCCTACTGCTGCAGTGATATTGCTCGCAATCGTTGGGGGGGCTTGGGTATGCAGCTCCGCAATCATCTGGGGCGAGAAGTCGAGCGCGTGAACATGCGTAGAGATCGCAGCCGCAAGCAGAGTCAGCGTTCCTGGTCCGCAGGCGACATCAAGAACTCTGCTATCGGGCCCGATGCCGGACAGCTGCACTGCATCACTTGCATACTTCCGAAGGTAGGCCTGTACTTCGCCGACGTATCCCGGTGCGACTAGATTCCATGGCAATGGCGAAGACAGGGGACTTGCAGAGCGCTGCGTAGTTGGTCGAGAGTCAGTCATGATAAGTGTCCGATATCAAAATTTGCGCTGCACCAATGCGTCAGGTCCAGCGCGGAAAGGAGTCTGGGAATCGATGCCACGCGGTCTTACTTAGGGCTACTCCCTCGCCTTTCGCGCGAAGTACTCCCTTCCAGGCGCTGTGAATAAACCTGCGGAAGCGCTCGGGATGAAAGGGACGCTGGTCTCGGAAGACAAAGCTCTTTACTCCGTACGACTCGCTTTCGGAGACTTCTTCACCACGCAGCTTTGCCATCCAGCCAGGTGCGGCCTGTGCGCGATCAAAGTCAAATCGACCCGTACCCAGGATATGCTGCAGCTCGACAACACCGTGAGCTGCAGTCAGAATCCGCGCGGACGGATTTAGCGTATGCAAGATAGTCATCAGCGCGCAGAGTCCTTGCTCGTCGACAAGATCGCACTTGTTTAGCACCAAGACATCGGCAAACTCGACCTGCGAGACCAGTAGCTCGGTAATCGTGCGTGGGTCACTTTCGTCCGCGGCCACCCCCACATCGCGCAGCGACTTGCAGCTGCGCCACTGTTCCAAAAATCCCGCTGCATCTACTACCGTAACCATGGTGTCAAGCTTCGCTTGGGGAAGAAGCGGTCTGCCTTCTTCATCTAGGAATGCAAAAGTCTCTGCAACCGGCAGAGGTTCTGAGATGCCCGTGGACTCAATCAAGAGATAGTCAAACTGACCCAGCGCCGCCAGCTGCGCGACCTCGCGTAGGAGATCCTCGCGCAGCGTACAGCAGATGCAGCCATTGCTCATCGCGACCAGGCGCTCATCTGTTCGACTTAGGTGAGCATCACCGCTTCCGACATGCTGCGCGTCTACATTGACCTCACTCATGTCATTTACGATCACTGCGACACGAAGTCCTGCGCGGTTGCGAAGCACATGATTTAGCAGCGTGGTCTTCCCTGCTCCTAGAAAGCCTGAAAGCACGGTTACTGGTAGCATCTTCATGAAGGCCCTCCTCTCTGCACTCCCTCTTGCGTAGCTGCTCCAGTGTTTATCAAGCGCGAACCTGTAGACAGGACCGAGAGCAGCGAGCGGCAGATTACACTTTCTGTCCTGCCGCGCGCAGCTCACGCAGGACTGCATCGACTCCCTTCTTCGCAATCGTGCGCAGCGCACGCACCGATAGTCGCAGGTTCACAAAGCGCTGCTCTGCCTCTGACCACAAGCGGCGGTTTTGCAGGTTCGGCAGCTGCCGACGCTTGGTCTTCACGTTCGAGTGAGAGACATGGTTTCCAGTTAGGGGTCCAGCTCCTGTAACTACGCATCGTCGCGACATATCATCCATCCATGAAGTGGCCCAAAGCGGCCTGTTGAGCGGAGAGCACCCGACCGGAATCAGC
>Ga0209097_10003753_pt1 | contig 11521 bp, 8 predicted proteins | sample AD_UKC052_MetaG_FD_184419 | JGI IMG/M metagenome (GOLD analysis project Ga0209097, IMG submission 184419) | Active sludge microbial communities of municipal wastewater-treating anaerobic digesters from USA - AD_UKC052_MetaG (SPAdes) (version 2) | ecosystem: Engineered > Bioreactor > Anaerobic >... | reverse complement strand
TGTCATCGCCGCGGGCAACGGGCCTCGGAAGTTAAACTTCCCCGGCGTCGCCAGTTTGCGGCCGGAAATATCCAGCACGATCAGCTCGTTTCGAATCACGAGGTTGGAGGACGCCATCATCGCCGGGGTCCCGTGCAACTCGATGAAGTCGTTCGTCCGGGCGGCGGCCAGGCGGCGGGTGTAAACCGCCCTCTCGCCGGTGCCATGAACCGGGTTGCCCGGTTCGCTCAGCAGGTCAAAGACCACCGCCGGCTCGGCGACCATTCGGCGTCCGCCCGGCCCCAGCTCCGGCGGCGAGGTCAGGCTCAGCCGGTCGCAAGTCCACTGCATCTGCGGGTGCTCGATGCGCACGCCTCCTTCGAAGAGGGCCGTCCGCTCCGTGAACCGGTATTCCCGCGAATGAATCTCCGCGCTCCCGTCCGCGCCGGGCCGGGTTTCGACCGGTCGGGCCGCCTCCGCGCCGATCAAGACGGCTTGCCCCACTTCGCCCGCCGGCAATTTCATGACGGCGTTTCCCCGCACGGACAGCTCCTCGCGCGCCAGGTCCACCTGCATCCAATCGCCCCGGCCCGCGCGGGGACCGTCCTGCCAGGCCGGTTGGCCGGTCAGCTTCAGGAGGCGGTCGCCCGCGGTGTACTCCGCCCGGGCCGCGGTGAACCGCCGGTCCGCCTGGACAATGACGACATCCCGCTCCGCCACCAGCCGCTGTAATTCGTTGGTGGCGCCCAGGGTAAGCGTCAGCAATCCGCAGGTCATTTGCCCCTGCGCCTGGCCGCCGTTCCAGTCGTTGACGCGCACCGGCCCGTAAAAAACCGCCACGTTGGTCCGCAGCTCATAGCGATCGCACCGAACTTCCAGGAATTGCCGGGTCGCCGCCGGCCCATCCGTCGGCGCCGCTTCGGCCCGCGAAAGGAAGCTGGCCCCGCCCAGGCTCGCACGGGGCATCTGGAGCCGGGCATGGCCGTTGGCCTGGAAAACCCGGTTGCTGCGTTCAAATATCAGTTCGTCGCCGCTCCCTTCCCGTTGCTCGATCCGCCAGGTGGGCCGGCCCTTCAACTGAACCCGGTCTGTGTCGGCCGAATAAAACGCCCAGTCACCCGTGGCGTGAATCTGCTCGTAATCCACAACGACGTGTTCCTCCGCGGTGAGGCTTTGCAGGCGATGCTCGCTCATGGGCGACCGCAGGATCAACCGGCCCGCGGTGGCGTTCAGGTTCGTGCCCGAGACGCGCACGTTCCCCTCGTAAATCCCCTGGCCCGGCGTCTGCGCGTACTCGAGCCGGTCGGAGAAAATGTCCAGGGTGGGCCCCGCCGGCGCGGGCGCGGAGGGCAGGGGAGCGCCGCCGGGCGGCCGGAACAGCTCCGGCCGCAGCCGCGTATGGACGCGATTGGATACCAGCAGCGTCGAGTTGGTTTGCTGCCAGGTGAATCCTTCCCCGGCGATGGCGAGCCGGTCGTCCGCCGTCCGCACGTGGAGCGCTCCCGCCGAGCGGATGGTGCGCTGCTTCGGATCATAAACACATTCGGGCGCCTCGACCACCAACTCGCCCTGGCCGGCCGGGGTGAAGGTCTGGCACCGGGCCTGGGTCACCACGATGCGCCCATCCGGCTGGCGTTGCGCCCGAGCGCCTTCGAGGAGCGATTTCATCTGCAAATCATGCGGCGCGGCATGATACTCCGCCAGCTTGAGCGTCTCCCCCCGCGTCACCGGCTGCGCGCGCTCCTCCCCGGCCGGCTGCGCCAGGGCGGCGGCCAGCGCGGCCAGCCCGAGCACGGAGCCTATGCCGATTCGCCCGTTCATCATCGGACGGCGGAATGAATCCGCTTCAGGCTCTGGAGCAACGCGGGCATTTCCGCCAGCGGAATCATGTTGGGGCCGTCGCTGAGCGCCCGCTCCGGGTGGGGATGGGTTTCGATGAACACCCCGTTGGCCCCGGCGGCCAGGGCGCAACGGGCCAGCACCGGCGCAAACTCCCGCTGCCCGCCCGAGCAATCGCCCCCGCCGCCCGGAAGCTGAACCGAATGCGTCGCGTCAAAAATCACCGGGCAGCCCAGCCGGCGCAGGATCGGGATCGCGCGCATGTCCGCCACGAGATTATGGTAGCCAAACGTCGTGCCGCGTTCGGTCAGCAGCAGCTTGCGTCCGCCCGCCCGCTGCGCCTTATCCACCACGCGCCCCATTTCCTCCGGGGAAAGAAATTGCCCCTTCTTCAGGTTGACCACCCGCCCGGTGCGCGCCGCCGCGGCGATCAAATCCGTCTGGCGGCAGAGAAAGGCGGGGATTTGCAGCACATCGGCCACCTGCGCCGCCGGCACGGCCTGGGCTTCGGTATGAATGTCGGTCAGGATCGGGACGCCCACGCGGGCGCGGACTTTGGCCAGCACCGCCAGTCCCGCGTCGAGCCCGGGGCCGCGAAAGGAAGTGGCCGCGGTGCGATTCGCTTTATCGTAGCTGGCCTTGAAGACGTAAAACACGCCCATGCGGTCGCAAGCCCGCTTCAGCGCCGACGCCACTTGCAGGCAAAGCTGCTCGCTTTCAATCACACACGGCCCGGCAATCAAAAACCACCGGCTCCGCGCGCTTAAGGATTTCCAAATGGCTGCGTCGCTAAGCACATCCAGCTTTTACCAGTGACCGTGGCGAATGTAAATGCTCCACCACGGCCCCGGTTTGGGCAGGGGAATGAAATCGCCCCGAAAGTTGCCTGGGCCGCCCGGGCGGGACTACTTCATCCGATCAAAGGTTTTCTGGAGGATTTGCCAGTCCTTGAGGCCGGCAAACCGGGCGCTGGCTTGTTGGTTGAGGGCGGCTTCCTGTGCGTTTTTGGTCGGCCGGTTGACCTGGTAGAGGATGCCGAAGTAGCCGGGGAAAGGCTCGTTAGCAAGCTGATAGGCGGCGGCTTCGTTGGTGGGGTCGTGATCGGCGGGCACAGTGTTGAAGACCCCGCCTTTGCGTGGGTTGGCGGCATCGAATGCCCCGGGGGCAAACTCCACGCATTCGCTCAGGCATTGGATGAAGCTGAAACCGTTGTGGTCCTGCGCGGCTTCCAGCATTTGCAGCAAATGATTGGGATTGGAACTGACAGTGCGCGCGACGAAGGTGGCGCCCGCGGCGATGGCCTGCCGGGCCGGGTTGATCGGGTAGTCTATCGCGCCCCCCAGGTCGGTCTTGCTCTTGAACCCGAGGGGGGAGGTGGGCGAGGTCTGTTTCTTGGTCATGCTATAGAGCCAGTTGTCCAGCGCCACACAGGTGATGCGGATATTTTTGCGGGCGGTATGCGTGAAATGATTGCCGCCGATCGAGAACAGGTCGCCATCTCCGCCGAAAACAAACACGTGGAGATCGGGCCGGGAAAGCGAGACGCCGCTGGCGAATGGCAGCGCCCGGCCGTGAATGTAATGCGCGCCGTTGGCCTGGACGAAGTACGGGAAGCGGCTGGCGCACCCGATGCCGGAGACGGTGACAATCTTTTCCTGCCACAGCTTGCGCCGCTCGATGAGCTTGAAAAAGAGGGCCAGCACGGAAAAATCGCCGCAGCCCGGACACCACGTGGGATGTTCGGCGGCGAGCTGTTTTTTGGTCAGCCCCGGGCGTTCGGCCGCGGCGGCGGGCGGGGCGGGAGAGGTTGCGGGAGCGGTCATAAATCAAGCATGGCGTTCGGCGGTGGCGGGTTCCGGGCGCAGGCCGGCGTCGCGGTCGGCGCGGGCGCGTTCGAGTATCTCGCGGACTTTCCAGGTCAGCCCGTCGGTTTTGTTGATGCCGCGGATTTGAGGCAGGCAATAGCGCGCGCGCAGCAGGCCGGCCAGCTGGCCATAGCCATACAGCCCCTCGTCGTTCATTTCCACGACGCGGATGGCTTTGAAGCCGGCAAAGATGTCTTCCAGCCCCGGCGGCAGGGGGTGGAGATGCCTGAGGTGCAGGGCGGAAACGCTCTCGCCGGCCGCGCGGGCGCGTTCGGTGGCCTCGCGAATCGGGCCGCGGGTCGAACCCCAGCCGACCAGCAACAGCGCGCCCTCGGGAGGCCCCAGCACTTGCGGGGTTGGCAGCGTGGCGGCCAGCGCCTGCAGCTTCCGGCGCCGCCGGGCGGTCATGGCGCGGTGCAACTGCGGCGCGCCGGACGGGTGCCCGTATTCGTCATGCTCCAGCCCGCTGGCGACGGGATAGCGGCCGCTCAGGATCGGCGTGCCGGGCACCACCCGGCGGGTTGCGCCCGGGATGGCCGCCAGGTCATAGGGCTTGTAATCGGCCACGGGCGTGAGGTCGGGCGAGATGTCCTGGCACAGGCGCTCCAGATCCGGCTCGGGAAAGGCTTCGATGCGGGAGGCGATGGCCTGGTCGCTCAGCACGAGCACCGGCACGTTGTATTGGCGGGCGAGGTTGACGGCTTCAATGGCGGTGTAGAAGCAGTCTTCGACATCAGCCGGGGCCAGCACCACGCGCGGGGCGTCCCCGTGGCTGCCAAAGCAGGCGAGGTTCAGATCCGACTGCTCGACGTGCGTCGGCAGGCCGGTGGACGGGCCGCCCCGCTGGATGTTGATCACCACCAGCGGCACCTCGGCCATGACCGCCCAGCCCAGCGATTCCATCTTCAGCGAAAGCCCCGGCCCGCTCGAGCCGGTCACGGCGACCCGCCCGGCATAGCTGGCGCCGTTGGCCATGGAAATGGCGGCCAGCTCGTCTTCGCATTGCACAAAGGTGCCGCCGTAGTTGGGCAGCTCGCGGCGCAGGATTTCCATCACGTCCGACCACGGCGTGATCGGGTACGCGGTGCCGAAGCGGACGCCGGCGGCGATTAATCCGTAAGCCAGCGCTTCGTTGCCGTTCATCACCACCTGCCGGCGCGGCTGGTCCGGGCTTTCGACAAACTGGAAGGTTTCCAGCACGTTGCCGGTCGAGTGGTGGTAGCCGGCGCGAAACGCGGCCAGCGCGTTCTGGAGCACGCGCTCATCCCGGGCGCCGAACCGCTCGCTCATCAGGGCTTCGAGCTTCGTTTCATTCAGGTCAAAAATCCGGGCGATGACGCCCAGCGCGAACAGGTTTTTCCCCTTGTCGGCCTTGGTGCCGCCGAAAGCCTCGATCGTCCGGCTGGAGATGGGGATTCCCACGTGGTGATACCGCGGCAGCCACGCGGCATTGGGCGTCACGTGGTCCGAATCGTAGAGCACGATTCCGCCCGGCTTCAGCGCGCCGATGTGTCCTTCGTAGGAATGCTGGTAGAAGGCCAGCAGCACGTCCGCCTCATCCCCCGCGCTGAGCACCTCCCCGGAGCCCATGTGCACCTGGAAGATGGAGGGGCCTCCCGAGATGGTCGAGGGGATGGTCATAAAGGTCATGACCTCCTGGGCGCTGCGGCCGGCCAGGCGCGCCAGCAGCCCGCCCATCGTCTGAATGCCGTCCTGGGAGTTGCCCGCAATGCGAATGACGGCATTGGAAATTCTCGATACCCGCGCCTCCCGGCTCATGGCCGGGGCGGCTCTCTGTGGCTCGCTCATACTGGATAAAACACTACCCGCCCGCCGGTATCTGTCAAAGACTAACGCGCCGCGCGGACCCGCCGGGGCGGCGTCCTCCTCAGCGCAGCGCCGCCAGCGCCTCGGTGAAGTCTTCCGGCAGCGGGGCCGTGAAGCTCAGGCGCCGGGCGGTGCGCGGATGGATGAAGGCAAGCTGGCTGGCGTGCAGCATCTGGCGCGGCGCGGTGTAGCCGGTGAGGTCGGCCAGGCGCAGGTTGGGCCGGCTGCCATAGACCGGGTCGCCCACCAGCGGAAAGCCGAGGAACTGGAAATGGACGCGCACCTGGTGCGTGCGGCCGGTATGCAAAACCGCCTCGACCAGCGTCGCGCCGCGCAGGCGCTCCCGCACCCGGTAACTGGTGCGGGCGTCGCGCCCGAGGTCGTCGTCCACCGCCATGCGTTTGCGGTGCGACGGGTGCCGGGCAATGGCGGCCCGGATTTCGCCCCGGTCGCGCGGCAGTTCGCCGCAGAGGATGGCCTGGTAAATCTTTTCCACCTTGCGCGAGGCGAATTGGGCGGAGAGCGCCAGGTGCGTCTCATCATTCTTGGCCACCACCAGGCACCCGCTGGTTTCCTTGTCGAGGCGGTGCACGATGCCCGGGCGGGCGATTCCGCCAATGCCGCTCAACTGGCCCGCGCAGTGGTGGAGCAGGGCGTTGACCAGGGTGTGCTCTTCGTGGCCCGCCGCCGGATGCACCACCAGCCCCGGCGGCTTGTTGAGCACCAGCAGGGTTTCGTCCTCAAACAACACCGCCAGCGGCATCGCCTCCGGCTGCGCCGCGGCGGGCCGGGCGGCGGGCCAATGCACCTCGATTTGCTCGCCGGCGCGCGGGGCGTGGGTGGGTTTGACGGTGCGCCCGTTGACGCGGATATGGCCCTGCTCGATGAGCCGCTGGATGGCGCCGCGCGAGACGGCGGGGAATTTCTGGCGCAGGTAAATGTCCAGCCGCCCCGAGGGCTGCGAGATGGATACGGTCAGAACTTCGGAGCGGTCGGACATGGCGGAAAGTCCGGGGCGGCGGGGCGGGGCTTACTCGGCGGCGGATTTTGCGGGGGCGGCGGCGGCGCGCTTGGCCTGGCGATCGTTCAGCCAGGTGATCAGGAAGACCAGGCCCACGCCGGTGCAGATGGCGCTATCGGCCACGTTGAACGCGGGGAAGCCGAGCTCGCGCCCGCCCCGCTCCGCGTAAAAGTAGATGAAGTCAATCACATGCCCCACTTGCAGCCGGTCAATGAGGTTGCCCACAATCCCGCCGAAGATGAGCCCGAAGGCGACCTGGCTCCGCGGTTTGCGGTAGTCGAAAAGGTGGCGGCTCAGAAACAACGCCAGCAGCGCGGCGATGGCCACCCCGGCCAGCAGTTCATTGTTGCCCTTGAACAGGCTCCAGGCCGCGCCGGTGTTGCCCCAATGCACGAACTTGAAGAAGCCGGGGACGACCACCTTTTCCTGCGCGTAGCCCAGAAAGCGGAGCACCAACTGCTTGGTTAACTGGTCCAGGCCAACCACCAGCAAGGCGACCAGCGCAATGCGACGGTTCGGGGCTCCCAACGACCTACTCAACAAGCTCATTCCAGAAATGACCGCCCCGACTGTAGCCCGAAACCGGCCCCGGAAACAAGCGCAAACACCGCGCACATGACGCTTGCTAAAATCGGGCGGAATCCGTAAATTAGGGAGCGGCCCGGTTCACGGCTGTTCGGCGCCGGGTTTCATGCGATGAAACGGAGCCATCAAATTGAATCCGAGGGCAGGCTCGATATGGCGCTGCGGAGCGCCCATCCGGCCACGCTATTTGCCGGAAGGGGAGGGGACGCATGAGCGAATTGCGGGCGCAGGCATCTCCGGCCGCTTCGCCGGAAAGGATAACCGTAGGCCGGACGGCCATGTTTTTGCCCAACGAACGGGAGGTGACGCTTTTCACGCTGACCTTGGAAGGCGAGACCATCAGTTTGCTGCCGCTGCGCAACTGGAGCCAACTGGACCAGTATAAGTGGCGGGCGCGCGGCAAGGTGCCCGGAACGCCGGTGGGGTTGGAAATCACCCACGATTACGTAAAGGTCGCCAGTGAGGTGGTGTCCACGCAGGATCCCGAAGGCCCTGCCAAGCTCCAGAAACTCCTGAATGAATGGCTGGCGGCCGCCGCCTGGGGAACCCCGCCGCCGCCCCCCCCGGAAGCCAGCCCGCCTGCCGCCGCGCCCGCGGCGTCCGCGCGGGCGGAGGATCTGGCCCCGCATTTTCGGGTGGAAGTCAACAAACTCGGGCAGGTGCTCATCTCCTGCTACCAGAACAAAGAGTTGCTGGAGACCATCGGGTTGAATCTTCCCGGCCTCACCAATCTTATCAGCCAGGGATTGATGCACAAACCCCGCTCCCTGCAGGTCGGCGCGCTGCATGACTGGATTGAATTGGACGGCGAGTTCTTCAGCTTCGGCAAGGGCCAAAACGACGCCGCCCGGCTGGAAGCGACGCTCAACGCGCGCTACCGCTCCACCGCCGCGCTGGGCCGGGGCCGCGAGGTGGTGGTGTTTGCCAATGCGGCCTCCCCGACGGGCTTTGACATTTTATTCGCGGCCAAGGTGGGCGGGGTCATTGACCATCGCCGGCGTCCCTTGAACGAGCAATCGCTGGGGCTTTTGCAGGACTACGACCGTTGCGGCCTGCTGCCCAAAGACATGGTCATCAAGCTGTCGCCGCCGAACTTCATCTTCAAACGCAAGACCCCCGATGGCGGCGAGCGCTACCTCGATGAAGGACCCGAGAGCCTGGTCACCGTGACCGGCCCGCGCGGGGAGATAACCATGGTGGACTTGAGCCGCCCGGTGAACTATTCGCGGCTCACGGCGCCGGAGTTGACGGCGGTATTTAATCACCCGGCGGTCAATCAACACAGCCAGGCTTCGATTGAGCGCGGCGCCCCAAGCCTGAAGCCGGAACTGGAACCCATGGCGGCTTCCCCGGCCGCCCCCGCCGCTCCGCCGCCGCCGCCCGCGCCGGTCGCGGCGCCCTCGAGCCCGGTTGAAAGCCAGCCAGCCCCGGTTCCAGGCCCGCAACGAGGTGCCGCGCCCGCGCCCGCCAAACCCGCCGACGCCCGGCCCGCTTCCGAGCCCGCCCCTGCCGCGGCTCCGGCGGCCGCGCCGCCGCCCAATTTGTGGTTGCAGGAAATTCTCCGGCACACCCCCATCCGGCGCGACTGGTTCAACTGGCTGATCTATCGCCGGATGGCGGAATTTTTCGGCAACTCCAATGAAGGCTATTTCGGCCCGATCCCCTGCTGGGCCTGCAGCCTGAACGAGGCTGAGGATATCTGCGACCCGGACTTCCGGGGTATCTTTCTAACCCAGAAAGGCGGGCTGGGTTATTTCAACCAGGGACGAATTATCCGTTTTTGCAACGACGTGGTTTTCATCGGAACCCTGGAGACCGCCATCGAGGGAATCCGGGTGCCCCTGGTGGCGGTGGGAGCCGATTCGCAATGCCGCCTGGTCTTCATCGTCAGGGAAGGCTACCGCGACCAATTTGGCATTCCCGGCCCCAGCCTGGCCGGGGAGCTGGAACTCCTCAGGGAGCAGGGCGCCCTGCTGATGAGCATCAAGGAAGTCCTGCACAGCCCCGAACCGATCGAGGTCGCCTGGACCGTCCCGAGCCAGCAGGACGACCCCGCCAATCCGCAGGCGATGGAGTACTTGCGCCCCGGCGCGGAAGCCGAGGCCGAGGGCCGGGAAGCGCCGCCGGCCGATGCGGACGATTTAATGCCGCCGCCGCCGGGAGCGGATTGAAAAACCGGATGAGGGCATCGTTGCTTTCCCGCCTTGCGCTGCCGGGCATCCTGCTGGCCCTGGCCGGCTGCGGCCGCTCCGACAGTGCCTCCGCCGGCGCGCGGCATCCGCTGCCCCCCTCGCCGCTCGTAGCCCAGGGGGAGCCGGGCCGCCGCGGCGGGCGGCTGGTCCTCCCGGCCAGCGCCAGCCCGCAGACCTTCAACCCCCTGTTCGTGTTCGACAGCGCATCAGACAGCATCGTGCGCCTGCTCTTTGCTTCGCTGGTGCAGTTCGATTGGCATGCGCAGGAACCCGGCCCCGGCCTGGCGGAATCGTGGTCGGTGGCCCCGGATCAAAAGACGTGGACCTTCAAACTGCGCCCCGGCGTGCGCTGGAGCGACGGGCAGCCGCTGCGGGCCGAGGACGTGGTTTTTACCTGGAACGAGCTTATCCTCAACCGGACATTCCCCGCGACCGCGTTCGACCTGTTCCGCGGGGGCGACCCTGCGTTTGCGGTGACCCCGATGGACGACCTCACGGTGCGGGTGGTGACGCGGGAGGTCTATGCCCCCTTCCTGGAGTTCTTTGGCGGCGTGCCGATCCTGCCCAAACACATATTGGCAGCAACCGTCCAGACGAAAGTCTTTCCCGCCGCCTATGGGTTGAGTTCCCGCCCCGGCCGGATCGTTGGCTGCGGCCCTTATCGGCTCAAGGAATTCCGGCGGGGACAGTTCACCCTGCTGGAACGCAACCCGGAGTACTGGGTGACCGACCAGCAGGGCACGCGCCTGCCTTATTTTGATGAAATCAAGTTCGCCGTGCACACGGCGGCCGGGAGTGAGGCCACCCTGCTCCGGGACGGGAAAAGCGACGTGTGCGATCTCATTCGTCCGTCGAGCTATGCGGCATTTCGGCACGCGGCCGCCAGCGGACGGTTCCGGCTCGTCGAACTCGGCGCCGGCGCGGAACGCGATTTCCTCTGGTTCAACCAGAATACCGGCACCAACGCCGCGGGCCAGCCCATCGTCAACCCCATCCGGTTGAAATGGTTTCGCAACCGGAAGTTCCGCCAGGCGGTGTCGTGCGCGATTGACCGGGAACGGCTGGTGCGCGAGGTCTATGACGGGCACGCCCGGCCGGCGTGCTCCTTTATCTCCTCCGAGAATCACAAATGGAACAACCCGGATGTCCCCTGCTACGCGTATGACCCGGACCGCGCCCGCGCCTTGCTGGCCGAAATTGGCATGTTGGACCGCAATGGCGACGGGCTGCGGGAGGATGCCGATGGCCACCCCCTGGAGATTCGGTTCTACTCCAACACCGGCAATCCACTCCGGGAACAGGCCGCGCTCCGGATTCAGGAAGACCTCAAACAACTGGGCCTCATGCTCCGCTACCAGCCCATGGACTTTCGGGCGCTGGTGGAGCGCATCAACGTCACCTTTGACTACGAGTGCGCTCTCATGGGGCTGGGGGGCGGCGGCAGTGATCCAGCTTCCCAGATGAATGTGCTGCGTTCCAGCGAAGAACTGCACCAGTGGTTCCCGTTCCAGAAAAGCCCCGCGACCGACTGGGAGGCCCGCATTGACACGCTGGCGGAGGCCCAGATGCGAACCCTGGACTTCGCGCAGCGCAAGAAATGCTTCGACGAGGTGCAGGCCATTCTGGCCGAAGAGCTGCCAATGATCTATATCGTGACCCCTTTTGTCGCCGGGGCCATCCGTCCCTCCGTGGGCAACCTCCGTCCAGCGGTGCTAAGCCCCTATCCCCTGACCTGGAATCTGCCCGAGCTGTATTTCAAGCCACAGTAATGCGGGCGGGCGCGTCCCGGGCCTTGAAGCGGGGCCGCATAACGGTTTAGCCCCGGCCGCTGCTCCGCCGGATCAAAGGCGGGGCTTGATAGAGACAACCCTGGCCCCCGGAAAAGGCCGCGCAAAACCCCAAACGCGCCCCAGCCCATCCTGCCCCCAGGGGCTTTTGTGATCGGCGCGAGATTGCCGAAATCGCCCGCCTTGCCACCTCCTCGGCGCAACGCCAACGCCACCGTTGGGGATTGTCGCGGAAGAGGAGGACTCAAAGCGGTTACAAGGAGCCGGGCTATGCCATGTCTTATCAGGAGCTCACGCACAGGAACCTCGAAGCCTTCGCCGTGCGGCAAGACCCCCACTCCGAAGCGCTGAACCACCGCCCACCCCGCAGCCGCAACCTCCCCGGTTCCTGATCCACGCAACCAAAACCTCTGAACAGGTTCCAGA
>Ga0209097_10003745_pt1 | contig 11533 bp, 11 predicted proteins | sample AD_UKC052_MetaG_FD_184419 | JGI IMG/M metagenome (GOLD analysis project Ga0209097, IMG submission 184419) | Active sludge microbial communities of municipal wastewater-treating anaerobic digesters from USA - AD_UKC052_MetaG (SPAdes) (version 2) | ecosystem: Engineered > Bioreactor > Anaerobic >... | reverse complement strand
TCAAATGTAATGCCTGTTTAGATTCGCCGTATGTAAAACCAACACAGCAGGGCATTTCATCCCGACGCTATCCTTTGGTACGTGGATTGTATTATATATTGAAAGAGAGATCATCGGGTTTAGCGAGCGGACTGGCAGGTTTTATGCAGTATGAAAGGGGGCAGTTGATTTTCCGCAGGTCTTATCTGCAGCCTGTCATGAATTTTGATGTAAGAAATGTGATTGTAAATGAAGGGCTGAAAAAAGAATGATTTTTTGTGGGAGAATGCTGGTAAAGGTTTTATCATTGTAAAGTCTTAAATCAATAATAAAATGAACAAGATCAAAACAGGGTTGCTTTTTTTCGTATCCATTTTTATTTCGGCGGGTTTATTGGCCCAATCAATTGAAGAGGGTAAGAAATTCATGTATTACGAAAAATACAGGAGTGCAAAAGATGTTTTTCAAAAATTGGTTGATGCCAATCCAAATAATGTGGATGCTGTGTATTGGCTCGGGCAGTCGATGATATTGGCTGAAGACAATGCTGATGTAGCCGCTGCAAAAGCTTTGTATCAAAAGACGTTGATGAACAACAGCAACAGTGCCCTGTTATTGGCGGGAATGGGTCATATTGAATTGCTGGAAGGAAAACTTCCCGATGCAAGAAATCGTTTTGAAACAGCCATCAGCATCAGCCAGGGCAAGAATATGGATGTATTAAATGCTGTAGGTTTCGCCAATGTACAGGCAGAAAAAGGCGATGCTAATTATGCGGTGGAAAAATTGAAACAGGCAACCGAGCTTAAGAAAATGAAGGATCCGGATGTGTGGGCTAATTTAGGCGATGCTTACAGGAAACTGACACAGGGTGGCCCTGCCCAGATTGCTTATGAAAAAGCATTGGAGTTTAACCCAAATTATGCAAGGGCTTCTTTCCGTATCGGTAAAATATATGTATCACAAGGGGTAACTCAGAAAGATATCTACACCAGGTACTTTGATGAAGCAATAGCAAAAGATCCCGCTTACGCACCAGTGTACCAGGAGCTTTACCAGTTGTATTATACAACCAACGTTACAAAATCTGCAGAATACCTCGATAAATACCTTGCTACTACGGATTCTGATCCACGTAAAGATTGCTATTACAGGGCTTCAATGAAGTATGCACAGGGTTTATTTGCCGAAGCGGTAAGTGTGGGCAATAGTTGTATCTCTGCAGGCGGAGCCGAAGGTGCCCTCCCCAATGTGTATGGCCTTATTGGATATGCTTATGATAAGTTGGGCGATTCTGTAAACGCAAAAACATCGTTTGATACCTATTTCGAAAAGCAGAAGCCGGAAAAGATTGGTTCGGGTGATTTGGCTACTTACGGGCAAATATTGCTGAAAATGGGAATGGATTCTTTGGCTGGCCTTAGCATCGAAAAAGCAGTAGCGCTCGACAGTACAGAAAAAGGGAAAGTGGACGCACTAAAAGTAATGGCATCCAAATACGAAAGCTTAAAAAGGTATAAAGATGCTGCTGACTGGTATAGTAAAGTAGTTAGTATCAAACAAAATCTGACTAAAATGGATATTTATAGTGCAGGTTATAATTATTATCGTGTTGGAGAATATGTTCCGGCCGTTACAATGTTTAATATGTACAGTGAGAAATTTCCCGAGGATCCATTAGGTTATTATTTATGTGGTAAAAGTAATTGGGCCATAGACTCTACTATGGAATTGGCCTCGGCAAATGCCTGCTTTGAAAAAACAATTGAAGTGGCTCAAAAAGACAGTGCAAAGTATAAGGCACAGTTAATTGGCAGCTTAAAATACTTTTTAATTTATTCAGTATATAAAAGAGATAAAGATGCAGCCCTGGCTTATGCAGACAGGATATTGGGAATTGACCCGGCTGATGCAGAAACAATAAAGAACAGAGAAATAATACCTGGTCTGAATTTTGGAACACAAGGTTCTCCAAAACAGCAAAATAATTCTGGCGGAAATAAGGCAGCAGCTGCAAAACAAAGTGGCAGATAACTGTTTGGCTCTATACTAAATAACAAAAGTTTGAAAATCCCTGCCTTGCGCAGGGATTTTCTTTTTAAATAACCAGTTGTTTTTTAGCACTGCTGCCTTATTTTTGCGGCATGCAATTATTTCTGTTACAAGTAACTGCCGTAAACAGTGCAGAAAATTACCTTCCTATTGGTATCCAGTTGATTTTCGCTATAGGTTTTATTGCTACCATGATGGGGCTTACCCACTATTTTGGACCTAAAAGAAGCACATCCGACAAACTGCAGAATTTTGAAAGTGGAATAGAAATAAAAGGCAATGCCAGGCAACCCATGGCCATCAAATATTTTTTGGTAGCCATTTTGTTTGTGCTGTTTGATGTGGAAGTGATCTTTTTTTATCCTTATGCTGTAAACTTCAGGGAACTTGGCTGGGCCGGGTTTGGTGCAGTAGCCATGTTTGTTGGTTTATTTATAACAGGGTTTATATATATCTGGAGGAAAGGGGCATTGGATTGGGAGGATTAAGTTAATGAGTAAATGTGATAATTTGAAAATGACGCAATGGCAACAATTAGTCTTAAAGGTTGTTCTATTGAAAACCAAATTTTCAAATTTCGCAATTTTCAAATTTTCAAATTAAGGTTATGCGTCCCGTACAATTTAATAATAAAGTTAAAACTGCAGATATACCGGAGAGTTATACCGGCGAGGGTTTTATGGCCACCAAATTTGATTCGGTGATCGGCCTTGCCCGTCAAAATTCTATCTGGCCCTTACCATTTGCAACCAGTTGCTGTGGTATTGAATTTATGGCAACGGCTGCCAGTCATTATGATATTGCAAGGTTTGGGGCAGAACGAATGAGTTTTTCTCCCCGCCAATGCGATCTGTTGATGGTAATGGGTACCATTTCCAAAAAAATGGGACCGGTGTTGCGGCAGGTGTACTTGCAAATGGCCGAACCACGCTGGGTTTTATCAGTTGGTGCCTGCGCCTGCAGTGGCGGAATATTTGATACCTATTCGGTGTTACAGGGGATCGACCAGATCATACCCGTGGACGTATATGTGCCAGGTTGTCCTCCCAGGCCGGAAGCAATATTAGATGGTTTTATGAAGATACAGGACCTGGTAGGCCAGGAAGGTTTGAGAAGAAGAAATAGTGAGCAATACAAAGCATTGATGGGGAGTTACGGGATACAATAAACCCCTCCGCCCCTATAGGGGAACTGGGGCACTTTTATACAGACAGCTTTTTTTAATATTCAAGCCGACAGCAATCAATTAATGTCACTATCCAACGAAACCATACAACAAAAACTAACGGAGAAATTTGGCGAAGCCCTTACGGAATGGCAGCAACCTTATGGTATGCTCACGTTTACTGCTCCCAGGGATCTCAATTTAAAAATACTTCAGCATTTATTTGATGATGCAGAACTGGGTTTCCGGTTTTTAACCGACCTGCAGGCGGTTCATTATCCTGAAAGAAAAGGAGAGGAGCTGGCGGTAGTATATCATTTGCACAACCTCAGGGATAATGTAAGGATCAGGATGAAAGTGTTTGCGCCCGTTGAAAAACCGGATGTGTACAGCGCAACGGCATTATATGCCTCAGCAAATTTTATGGAACGGGAAACCTATGATTTTTTTGGGGTGAACTTCGTAGGCCATCCCAACCTGATCAGGATACTGAATGTGGATGAAATGGATTATTTCCCTATGCGGAAAGAGTTTCCATTGGAAGACCAGACCAGGATCGATAAAGATGATGAAATGTTTGGCAGGGGTGGTACACTAGGTTTTGGTACAGAGAAAACAACTCATGGTACTTTAACGGAAGAGAATAAACACAACGAGGGAGAGAAAATCGTATAACCCCCGTCGGTAACCCCGGTCGGCACCGCAGGTCAGACCGGTAACGATCAAACGTCACAATAGATATTCAATAAGAGCATGTGACTGAAGTTGAATAAAGAAGTATTGTTGGGAACAAAAAATATAAAGCATTAATGTCTCAATCAGAACATATTTTATTGCCGGAAGGCTCACTGGAAAAGCAAACCACCACATTAAACCTGGGGCCAACGCACCCGGCTACCCACGGTGTGTTTCAGAATATCCTGGAGATGGATGGCGAAAGAATTTTATCTGCAGTATCCACTGTAGGATATATTCACAGGGCATTTGAAAAACTGGCAGAACGCAGGCCTTTATATCAAATAACACCTATCACCGACAGGCTGAATTATTGTTCTTCCCCCATCAATAATATGGGCTGGCATATCACCTGCGAAAGATTGCTGAAAGTTGATCTGCCAAAAAGGGTGGATTACCTGCGTATCATCATCATGGAACTGGCGAGAATTGCGGATCACCTGATCTGTAATTCCATTGTAGGGGTGGATACAGGTGCCTTTTCAGGTTTTTTATACCTGATGCAATACCGGGAACTGATATACGAAATATATGAAGAAATATGTGGGTCCCGCCTTACTACTAATATTGGGCGTATTGGCGGTTTTGAAAGGAATTTCACAAATACAGCGTTTGAAAAACTCGAAAAATTCCTGAAAGAATATCCAGCTACTTTAAAAGAGTTTGAGAATCTCTTTAACCGCAACAGGATATTTATGGAAAGAACCATCGGTTGCGGGCCTATCAGCGCCGAAAGGGCTTTGAACTATGGCTTTACCGGTCCCAACTTAAGGGCAGCTGGTGTTGACTATGATGTGCGGGTGCATACGCCTTATTCCTCTTACCAGGATTTTGATTTCACCATACCGGTAGGCACTACAGGCGACTGTTATGACCGCTTTTTGGTTCGGAACGAAGAAATGTGGCAGAGCTTAAAACTGATTGGAGACGCTTATAAAAAGGTGCAGGAATTTAAAGGCACCGATGCAGATGTGTTTCATGCAGATACGCCGGCTTATTATTTACCAGAGAAAAAAGATGTGTACACTAAAATGGAAGCACTCATTTATCACTTTAAAATTGTGATGGGTGAAACAGAAATTCCTGCTGGTGAATTATACAGTGCGGTGGAAGGAGCCAACGGGGAATTGGGTTATTATTTGATCAGTGATGGAGGCAGAACGCCGTACAGGCTGCATTTCCGCAGACCCTGTTTTATTTATTACCAGGCCTATCCTGAATTGGTAAAGAATGGTTTGTTGAGTGATGCGGTGATTACTATGAGTAGTTTGAATTTGATAGCAGGGGAGCTGGATGCTTGATTTGGTGATTTGATGATGTGTTGATTTGATGATTTGATGATGTGATAATTTGATGATTTGATGATGTGCTGATGATAACAGCAACAGTATTTAATAGTCAAGGTGTTTTTAAAGTGTAGATTGAAAAAATAGAAAAGTATACAAATGGAGATTGTTTTTTCTTCTGAAAAATTAAATAAAGTAGCGGAGATCATCTCCCGCTACCCCGAGGGCAGGCAAAAAAGCGCCTTGCTCCCTGTATTGCACATGGCGCAGGAAGAATTTGGTGGCTGGCTTGATGTGCCGGTGATGGATTATGTGGCGTCTTTGTTGAGTATTGAACCAATTGAAGTATATGAAGTGGCAAGCTTTTACACCATGTATAATTTAAAACCTGTTGGCAAATATGTTTTTGAAGTGTGTCAAACAGGCCCTTGTATGCTCAATGGCAGCGATAATATCATTGCATACATAAAAGAGAAATTGGGTATCGGTCCTGGTGAAACTACAGCGGATGGATTGTTTACTTTAAAGCCTGCAGAATGTTTAGGCGCTTGCGGGTATGCGCCCATGATGCAGTTGGGTAAACATTTCAGGGAACATTTGACAAAGGATAAGGTGGATGCGATCATAGAAGAGTGCAGGGCAAAATCTAATTGATGAAGTCTTTTTTATTGATATTTTTTTCTTTAGTCTTTGTTTGTTCATATGCCCAACAAACAAATGAAGAAAAATTGATCGCAATAGTAAAGGAATTCCACCAGGCACTGGTAAATAAAAATACGGGTTCTCTTAACCAGCAAACGGATAAGGCACTGAGTTACGGTCACAGTAACGGTTGGGTAGAAACGAAGAAGGACCTGATCAATGACCTGGAAACGGGGTTAATCAGTTACCAGGGTTTTAAAGAAGACAGCATTACGGTGAATATAAATGGGAATGTTGCTAATGTGAGGTTCAAGGCGGAGATCAATGCAACAATGAATGGAACCAGCAGCAGTCTTAAACTAAGGGTGCTGGAAGTGTGGGTGAAGAAGAGCAAAAGATGGGTATTGTTTGCGAGGCAGGCAGTAAGACAATTGTAGATATTAATTAATCACAAAATAATAGTCTTCCGCTCTTGGCGGAGATAGGGGCATGAGCAAAAAATTATTATTAGCAAACGCAAATGTTCCGGGCATCCGGGGCTTTGAAGTGTATCGCCGTGAAGGTGGTTACCGAAGCGTGGAGAAGGCATTGAAGATGCAGCCGGCAGAAATCGTGGAAGAAGTAAAGAAGAGCGGTTTAAGAGGCCGTGGCGGAGCTGGCTTTCCTGCAGGGCTTAAATGGAGTTTTATTGCCAAGCCCGAAGGGATACCCCGTCACCTGGTGGTTAACGCTGATGAAAGCGAACCAGGAACTTTTAAAGACCGGTACCTGATGGAGTTCATTCCTCATATTTTGATAGAAGGAATGATCGTATCGTCTTTTGCTTTAGGCTGTAACGTTAGTTATATCTATATCCGTGGTGAATATGCGTGGATTCCGGATATCCTGGAAGAAGCCATTGAAGAAGCAAGAAAAAATGGTTTCCTCGGCAAGAATATTTTAGGTACAGGCTATGACTGTGAAATTTATGTACAACGTGGTGGTGGTGCCTATATCTGTGGTGAAGAAACTGCATTGATAGAATCGCTGGAAGGCAAAAGAGGCAATCCAAGAATTAAACCCCCATTCCCTGCAGTAAAAGGTTTATGGGAAAGGCCAACAGTGGTAAATAACGTAGAAACCATTGCGGCAGTAGTTCCAATTATTAATGATGGTGGCGAGGAGTATGCAAAAATCGGTATCGGAAAATCCACCGGCACAAAACTGATCTCTGCCTGTGGAAATATCAATAAGCCCGGTGTGTATGAAATTGATATGACCATCTCTGTGGAAGAATTTATTTTCAGTGATGACTATTGTGGTGGTATTCCCAATGGTAAAAGATTAAAAGCCTGTATCCCGGGTGGTTCATCTGTTCCCATTCTGCCAGCTAATTTATTGCTGACAACGGCAAAGGGAGAAAAGCGGTTAATGAATTATGAGAGTTTGGCAGATGGCGGTTTTGCAACCGGCAGTATGATGGGCAGTGGTGGTTTTATCGTGCTGGATGAAGACCAGTGTGTGGTAAGACATACCATGTCATTAGCACATTTCTATCATCATGAAAGTTGTGGTCAGTGCAGCCCCTGCCGTGAGGGTACTGGCTGGATGGAAAGAATACTAAAAAAGATCGAATACGGAAAAGGTGAGCTGAAAGATATTGACCTGTTGTGGGATATCCAGCGAAAGATAGAAGGCAACACTATTTGTCCATTGGGTGATGCAGCAGCGTGGCCGGTAGCAGCAGCGATCCGTCATTTCCGTGATGAGTTTGAATGGCATGTGCTGAACCCGGAAGAATCACAAAAACGAAATTATGGACTGGCGCATTATGCTGATCCGATACATGTGCCGGTAACGGCGTAACCCCTCCGCCCCTAAAGGGGAACTTGAAAGGGTGTAATGAAATATTTGGGTTTGCTGAGTTGTAAAAGAGCGTTTAAAAAGAAGCATGAGTTTTATAGATAACATAGAAATTAAAAACTTTAAATCTATCCGCCATCAAAAAATTGAAGGGTGTAAGAGAATTAATGTTTTTGTAGGTTATCCTAACGTTGGGAAGAGTAATATTTTGGAGGCATTAAGTTTGGTATCATATATTCGAAATGATTCTCAAAATATTTCGTATAAACACTTATGCCGATTTAAGGAGTTGATTGATGTATTTAACGATGGAGATAAGAAAAAAATTGCAGACGTAGTTGTAGATGACTTTCTTTTCTCATTGATCTATGATAGCAAGAATTCTGTGAAGTTTGAAATTCAAGATTTGAAAATTGAGAAGAGGAATATTAAAATTACAACGCCTGAATCAGCAGCGGGAATTAAAAGTGGAATAAATAAGAAATTTGTTATTGATCGAAATGGGACACTTAAACACGTTGATTCTAAAGGAAATTCTATTTACAAAGTTCCGGTGTTAAAAAAGTATCAGTTTGTTGGGAGTAGCTTTGACACCTCTGTTGAGCCAACCTTTTTGGTTTCTCCTTTCGGGGATAATCTATCGCAGGTAATAAGACATAATAATAAATTAAGAAAGGAGTGCGGGGAGCTGTTTTATGATTATAATTTAAAACTTGTTTTTGATGAACACGAGAATATATTAATACAAAAACCTCTCGATGAATACAGTGCTTTTCAATTTTCTCTGTCACAAGTAGCTGATACATTACAGCGGCTGATTTTTCATAAAGCGGCAATTAATTCCAATGAAAATACAGTTTTGTTGTTTGAAGAACCAGAAGCCCATATGTTTCCTCCATATGTCTCCAAATTTACTGGCGATATAGTTTATGATGAAAACAATAACCAGTTCTTTTTAACAACTCACAGTCCTTTTGTTCTGAATGACTTATTGGATAATGCTGAAAGTAGTGATTTGGCTATTTATGTTGTGAGTTATAAAAAGGACACGGGTGAAACATTAATACATAGAATGACTGAAACGGATATGCAAGAGGCATATCAATTCGGCTATGATTTTTTTATGAATATTAACCAATTCATCCCGCAAGAAACAAATGGTTAATTTTGAAGACAATTGGTGGCAGTTTTTTGTACCTGAATGTTTTTTTGATACTGTTCTTGTGAAGAAACTCTTACAGACCAAAAAGAGGCTAATGCATCGAAAAGGTTGCAGCAATGTGGCAAATGATTTGAATAGTGATAGATTGAAAAACTTATTTGCTGTTGCGATTATTGATAATGACAAGAAGGAACTGGATTATTTAAAAGGTTGTGAACTTAAGTATGACTCAAATAAACTTCGACTGCTTAAACATAGGACTGAAAACCATTTTTTAATTCAACTAAATCCACCTTTGGAAAAATGGATTATTGAGGTTTTGGAAGAAAATAATTTGAGAATTGAAGATTTTGGCTATCCAAGAGACTATAAAAAACTAAAGCAGAAAATAAAGAGCGATATTGACAATGAAAATGATTTGAAGCTGAACAATTTGGTTGGCGCTATCATTAAGACAGATTGCGAAGCGATTAAGAAGTTGAAATATTTTTTGTTTTATTTAAAAGAAAAAAATTATCAAGCGGATATAAAAGAACTGATAAATGGCTGAAGAAGTAAAAGCACCACCCGCCAACTTTAAAGTAACGATAGACAATATCACACTTGAAGTGCCGCCGGGAACAACGATACTGAATGCCGCAAGGCAGATCGGTGGTGATGTAACGCCGCCGGCTATGTGCTATTACAGCAAGCTGCAGGGCAGTGGCGGTAAGTGCCGTACCTGCCTGGTGGAAGTGGCCGCGGGTTCAACTGCCGATCCACGTCCCATGCCTAAACTGGTAGCAAGCTGCCGTACCACTGTAATGGATGGTATGATCGTAAAAAATATCACCAGTGAAAAAGTGAAGGACGCAAGGGCAGGTGTAGTGGAATTTTTATTGCTGAATCATCCGCTGGATTGTCCTATCTGTGACCAGGCCGGCGAATGTCATTTACAGGATCTGGGGTATGAGCACGGTAAGGAAGGCACCCGCTACGAATTTAAAAGAAGAACATTTGAACCGGAAGATATTGGCCCCTACATACAGTTGCACATGACACGCTGCATTCTGTGTTATCGTTGTACATATGTGGCCGATCAATTAACAAATAAAAGAGTACACGGCATTTTAGACCGGGGAGAACATGCAGAGATATCAACTTATATCTCTAAAGCCATCGACAATGATTTTAGTGGAAATATGATCGATGTTTGCCCGGTTGGCGCTTTAACCGATAAAACATTCCGGTTTAAGAACAGGGTATGGTTCACCAAACCAGTTGAAGCACACCGTGAGTGTACCACCCCTGGATGCTGCGGAAAGACTACTTTGTGGCTTCGTGGGGATGAAGTTTTTCGTGTTACAGTAAGAAAAGATACCTGGGGCGAAGTGCAGAGTTATGATGGAAAACCAGGATGGATATGTAATACCTGCCGCTTTGATAGAAAGAAAACCAGCGACTGGGTGGTGGAAGGTCCTACTAAGGTAAACCGGCATTCGGTGATCTCACAAGGACATTATGTGGGCGTGATAAAACCACAGGAAACAGTGGAGAAAGTACTGGATGGAAGAAAGCCAAAATTATTAATGGACATTCATGATGTGAGCGAGGTAAATAAACCAGATGTTGATTTGAGTAAGATAAACGGCCCGGCACATTCTGATACGTTTAAAAAATAAAATTTCATCCGGTCTAAAAAAAGCCGGTTTATAAAACAGTATGTTATTAGCTATTGATCTTGGAGTAATATTTGAAAAACTGGCACTCATTGGGGTAGTGGTAATGAGCTCCCTGGTAATTGCCATGTACGCCACTTTTGCAGAGCGTAAAGTGGCGGCTGTATTGCAGGACAGGCGTGGCCCCAACCGTGCCGGCCCTTTTGGACTTTTACAACCACTTGCTGATGGGTTGAAATTGTTTTTCAAAGAAGAGATCATCCCAAACTTTTCCTCCAAATTTTTATTTATTCTCGGGCCTTGCCTGGCGATGCTAACGGCCATGATGACCAGCGCCGTTATTCCCTGGGGCGACAAAGTACATTTCTTTGACAGGGATATTTCTTTGCAGATCGCTGATGTGAATATTGGCATCCTCTACATCTTTGGTGTGGTGAGTATGGGTGTGTATGGTATCATGATCGGTTCCTGGGCAAGTAATAATAAATATTCCTTGATGGGTGGATTGAGGGCGGCATCACAGATCATCAGTTACGAACTGGCAATGGGTATTGCATTGATCGCTTTGCTGCTGGTTACAGGTACGTTGAGTGTAAAAGAAATGGTGGAAGCCCAGGTAAATAACGATCATTGGTATGGCTGGAATGTTTTTAAACAGCCGCTGGGTTTTTTAATATTCATTATCTGTGTGTTTGCAGAATGTAACCGTACGCCCTTTGATCTGCCCGAAGCAGAAAATGAATTGATTGGCGGCTATCATACAGAATATTCCTCCATGAAACTGGGTTTTTATTTGTTTGCTGAATACATCAATATGTTTATCAGCAGTGCAGTGATGGCCAGTTTGTTCTTTGGCGGCTATGATATTCCGTTTGTAAATGATGCTGGCCTGTCAGAAAGTATAGGTGTTAACTGGATGGCCTTGTTACATACAGGAATGCTGATGGCCAAGATCGTATTCTTCCTGTTCCTGTTTATGTGGGTACGCTGGACCATTCCACGTTTCCGCTAT
>Ga0209097_10003739_pt1 | contig 11540 bp, 3 predicted proteins | sample AD_UKC052_MetaG_FD_184419 | JGI IMG/M metagenome (GOLD analysis project Ga0209097, IMG submission 184419) | Active sludge microbial communities of municipal wastewater-treating anaerobic digesters from USA - AD_UKC052_MetaG (SPAdes) (version 2) | ecosystem: Engineered > Bioreactor > Anaerobic >... | reverse complement strand
AGCCAATCTAATGCTATAGCCGGTCAATTTGAAGTTCTGGTGCAAGCGGAAAATGCTATTATCCCTTATGGCGAAAGTAAGGGCTTACTCAGCAGCATTGCCAAAGGTGTTTATAACAAAGCCAAAGGTGCTGTAGAATCCGGTGGTAAGATGGTTTATTCGGGATGGAATGTTTTAAGCGGAAAGAAAAGTATCCGTCAGGTATTAAATGACCCAGATTCAGGTATACCCTTAATTTCAGGATGGGCAGCAACCATCCAGAAACGAAATAGTGCTCGGGATGCAAAAATTCGGGATATGATTGAACAATGGAATCCTGTAACTTCTCCTGCAGATTGTAATAATACCATTCCTTATGATGATTTACCTGGTTCTACTCCTGACGAAAAAGCAAACGCCTATTTGAATATGAGTGACGAAGACCCTGTAAAAATGGGTATGCGAAGAGATGTTATGCTTTGGAGTGATGACGAACGCCAAGCTACAGCCGAAACAGCCAAAGAACTTGGCGAAACGAGTGTAAAAGCTGTTGGTGATGCTTATGGAGGACCTTATGGTGAATGGACAAATGAAATTGTGAACCAAATGCTGGATGAAGATGAAACAGCTGATGACTGCGGCACTATGGATATTGATATTCCTGTTACGGCAAGTAAAACACTTATTATTTCCAAAGCTAATATGCCTGATGATGACCCCCGAATTACAGTTATAATGAATGCTCCCCAAAATCTGGAACAGCAATTACCTCCCGGTGAATATCATATTATTGCTTTAGCGGAAGGTTTTATACGGGGTGTGTATGAAAATCTGCAAATTGTCAAAACTTCAGTTACCAATCTTACAGCAGAATTATTAAATTTAGCAGAAAACCCCATTATCATTGAGGATTTAACTGTTCAAGAAGGTTGTCCAACGGTAAATCAACCTGTTCATTCACATCTATCCTGCGTAAGCACAATCGGGCAAGAGCTTTCTTTTGCGTGGACTGTTTCCGGAGGTTCTTATACAGGGTTTAATCCTATTGGAACAGAACTGACTTTTACCCCTACTGAAGAAAAGGAATATACGATTTCGGTAGATGTTTCGGATAATCTCAATAATCATAAAACAAGAAGTGTTTCCCTTGCCTCCTTAGGAGGAATGTTAGCTATTGACGATTGGGAAATTGGTAGTGAAGATTTCACAGATAATAAGCTGAATCCTGGCGAAAAAATAACTATTGAGCTTTTTGTTACTAATACAGGAACAACTGACCTTAGCGGTTATCATAATATTCCCTCCGGAAACGGTTTTACCTCTTTATTTAATTCAACTCATGTTGATATATCTGCTGGAACAACGATAGCTATATATGTCCCTCTTAAAATTAACAGTGAACTTAGTATAAATGAAATAACTCTGCAGTATCAATTTACAACTGAGAATCAAAACCATAACACCGTCCTGATTAGTGATTCTGTAGAACTACCAGTAGATTTTTATGTGACGATAGATGAAATTAGTGATGTAGTAACTGACCGTATTGTGAATATTACAGGAAAAATAGCAAATCCCAGCTTAACTACCGCACTATTGATATTGGATAACGATAGTGAACATTCCATTGAAATGAACTTGAATAACGGAAATTTTTCCCAGGCAGTGGTTCTGAATGGTTCAACAGCAGAAGTTTCACATACGGTTTATGTGATTGCCGTTTCCGGAGGTTTAACCGCTGAAGATACAATGACTTTTACTTCTCTGGTACCCATAATGTCTTTGCATTGTACTCTCACCTGGGATACTTCAGGAACGGATGTTGATTTCTGGATTACCGACCCCAACAAAGAAAAATGCTATTACGCTCATAGACATACAGCCAGCGGTTTAGCTCTTGATGTAGACGATACTGATGGCTATGGTCCTGAAAATATCACTTCGCCAAGCGTAATTCCCGGTGACTACACCGTGCAGGTTCATTATTATAGCGACCACGATTATGAAAATGCTATCGGAACCAATTGTGTAGTAGTTGTTCGTCAAACAGACCTTCCACCAATAAACTATTATGGTTATTTAGCTGATACCGGAGATTTATGGACTGTAACTACCCTGCATTATGACAGCGAAAAGGGTTGGAGTATTAAACCCAATAATGCATACTCTAAAGTTAATCTTGCCACTTTACCTAAAAAGTAGGAGGTTTTTTCCCGCAGATTACACAGATTTCACGCAGATTTCGCTGATTACGCAGATTTGATTATGGAATAGGTATAGGATGAACAGGATTGGAAGGATTTATGGGATTTAATAGGTATGGGATAAACAGGATTGGAAGGATTTATGGGATTTAATAGGTATAGGATGAACAGGATTGGAAGGATTTATGGGATTTAATAGGTATGGGATGAACAGGATTGGAAGGATTTATGGGATTTAATAGGTATGGGATAAACAGGATTGGAAGGATTTATGGGATTTAATAGGTATAGGATGAACAGGATTGGAAGGATTTATGGGATTTAATAGGTATAGGATGAACAGGATTGGAAGGATTTATGGGATTTAATAGGTATGGGATGAACAGGATTAAAGTGATTAAAGGGATTTAATAACTCTGAGATAATTTGTATAGACGGAGGACGCTGTTCCTCCTTTTTTTTCCGGAAAAACGACGTCCTCGTCGTTTCCTGTCCTCAATGTAAGTCAGGAGTCATTTGTGCCTTGAGAATTTTAACCTGGGAGATAACTTTTGTGGCACATATGACTCATGACGACACTTAAGACCAATCAAAAAATCATATCTGTGTTATCTGTGTAATCTGTGAGAGATGGTCGTCATGAGTCCTCACTGCCAAACAAATTAGTTCATAGCTTAAAAGTTATTTCGGCAGTGACGACTCCTGACTTGTAGTTCATCCCCTACCTATTAAATCCCTAAAATCCCTTAAATCCTGTTCATCCCATACCTATTAAATCCCCAAAATCCTTTTTATCCTGTTCATCCCAGACCTATTCAATAATCATATCTGTGTAATCTGTGTAATCTGTGAGAAAAAAAAGCTTGACAGATTTTTTATCAAATTTATATAATGAATCAGGCATAAATTTTAAGGGGATTAAGAAGATATGTTGATATTCAAAGAGCAAACCACACTACAGTATTTACATAGAACAAATAGCATTGTCTTAACAAAGCAAACCCCATTGCCATATTTACAAAACATTAACATATTTATCTTAACAACGCACAGCAGATTACTGTTTCTCTATCTTTATAATATAAATATACCTGTTTTAACCCTGTATTTTAAGATTATTACTCAAAAGCAAAAAATATCGTGGAGGATATTATGAAAAAGACATTTCTACTCTTTATCTTGGCTCTTTGCTCCTTAGCACTCTTTGCCCAAAATGAGGATTGGCTCTGGGCAAAGCAAGCTGGGGGAATAAGTGGTGATAAAGGTTATAGCATTGCTGTTGATGCATACGGTAACAGCTATATTACAGGTTATTTTAGAGAAAGTGCTACATTCGGCACTACTACCTTGACCAGTAGTAGTGATTATGGTAGTGACATCTTTGTTGCCAAGATGGACATTAATGGTAACTGGCTCTGGGCTAAACAAGCCGGGGGAACAGATTATCATGGTGGCTATGGCATTGCTGTTGATGCCAATGGAAACAGCTATGTTACAGGTTATTTTAGTGGTAGTGCAACCTTCGGAACTACTACATTGACCAGTAGTGGATATGAAGACATCTTTGTTGCCAAGCTGGATATTAACGGTAACTGGCTCTGGGCTAAGCAAGCCGGGGGAACAAGTAGTGATATTGGCTATGGCATTGCTGTTGATGCCTACGGTAACAGCTATGTTACCGGTTATTTTAAAAGCAGTAGTTGTTCATTCGGCACTATTACCCTAACCAGCAGTGGATATGAAGACATCTTTGTTGCCAAGCTGGATATTAACGGTAACTGGCTCTGGGCTAAGCAAGCCGGCGGAACAAGTGAAGATGGTGGCACTAGTATTGCTGTTGATGCTAATGGAAACAGTTATGTTACAGGTAGTTTTAAAGAAAGTGCAAACTTTGGTACTACCACCTTAACCAGTAGTGGTAGCTGGGACATCTTTGTTGCTAAGATTGACCACAACGGTAATTGGCTATGGGCTAAGCAAGCCGGCGGAACTGATAATGATGGTGGCATTAGCATTGCTGTTGATGACAATGGAAACAGCTATGTTACAGGTGGTTTTTATGGTAGTAGTTGTTCCTTTAGCACTATAACTTTGATAAACAGTAGCATTGAATATTCAGACATCTTTGTTGCTAAAATTGACTACAACGGTAACTGGCTCTGGGCTAAGCAAGCCGGCGGAACAGGTTATGATGCTGGTTATGGCATTGCTGTTGATACCAATGGAAATAGCTATGTTACTGGTGAATTTGATGGTAGTGCAACCTTTGGCACTACTACATTTACTAGTAGTGGTGGTTCTGATATCTTTGTTGCCAAGCTGGATAGCAATGGTAACTGGCTCTGGGCAAAGCAAGCCGGGGGAACAGATGATGATTATGGCAAGGGCATTGCTGTTGATAACAATGGAAACAGCTATGTTACCGGCTATTTTTGGAGTAGTGCTACCTTCGGTACTACTACATTGACCAGTAGTAGTGATTATGGTAGTGACATCTTTGTTACAAAATTAGGAGAAGTAAATAGTATAGATTTACCTGATATTATATCCTTTAATGGCATCCGTTCTATCTATCCTAATCCGTTTAATCCCCTTACGACTATTGACTATGAAATAAGTATGCCCGCAGATGTTAAAATTGAGGTCTACAATAATCGGGGACAATTAGTGCGCAATTTTATATTGGGATATAAAGAGCAGGGTAGCTATAAATTAACTTGGGAAGGCAAGGATAATAATGGCTGCCTCTGCAGTACGGGTATTTATTACATTAGAATGCAGGCAGGCAAGGAGATTTATATCAAGAAAGCAGTCCTATTGAAATAAAGAATATTGCCGGAGGACAATATTCTCCGACTACCAAAAAAAACTTGACAGAATTTTTATCAAATTTATAAAAGGAATTGTGCATAAATTTTAAGAGTATTAAGAAGATATGTTGATATTCAAAGAGCAAACCAAACTACAGTATTTACATAGAACAAATAGCATTGTCTTAACAAAGCAAACCCCATTGCTCTATTTACAAAACTTTAACATATTTATCTTAACAAAGCAAACTCCATTGCCATATTTACAAAACAATAACATATTTATCTTAACAAAGCACAGTAGATTACTGTTTCTCTATCTTCATAATATAAATATACCTATTTTAACCCTGTATTTTATAATTATTACTCAAAAGCAAAAAATATCATGGAGGATATTATGAAAAAGACATTTCTACTCTTTATCTTGGCTCTTTGCTCTATAGCACTCTTTGCCCAAAATGAGGATTGGCACTGGGCAAAGAAAGCCGGCGGAACAGGTGGTGATTATTGCCGTAGCATTGCTGTTGATGACAATGGAAATAGCTATGTTACAGGTGTTTTTGAAGGTAGTGCTACTTTCGGAACTACTACATTGACCAGCAGTGGACAATATGACATCTTTGTTGCTAAGATGGACATTAACGGTAACTGGCTGTGGGCAAAGAAAGCTGGGGGAACAAGTTATGATTATGGTCTTGGCATTACTGTTGATGCCAATGGTAATAGCTATGTTACCGGTTATTTTTTAGAAAGTGCAACCTTCGGCGCTACTACATTAACCAGTAGTGGAAATGAAGACATCTTTATTGCCAAGCTGGACATTAACGGTAACTGGCTCTGGGCAAAGAAAGCCGGGGGAACAAGTTATGATTATGGTTGTTGCATTGCTGTTGATGACAATGGAAATAGCTATATTACAGGATTTTTTTGTAGTAGTAGTTGTTCCTTTGGCAATACTACATTGACCAGTAGTGGTAGTGATGACATCTTTGTTGCTAAGCTGGATAGTAACGGGAACTGGCTCTGGGCAAAGAAAGCCGGAGGACAAAGTAATGATGGTGGCAGAAGTATTGCTGTTGATGACAATGGTAATAGCTATGTTACAGGTGATTTTTCTGGTAGTGCTACATTCGGCACTACTACATTGACCAGTAGTGGTTATTATGATTATGACATCTTTGTTGCCAAGCTGGACATTAACGGGAACTGGCTCTGGGCAAAGAAAGCCGGAGGACAAAGTAATGATGGTGGCAGAAGTATTACTGTTGATGACAATGGAAATAGCTATATTACTGGTTGTTTTTGGGGTAGTGCTACCTTCGGCGCTACTACATTAACCAGCAGTGGTGATTTAGACATCTTTGTTGCCAAGCTGGACATTAACGGGAACTGGCTCTGGGCAAAGCAAGCCGGGGGAACAGATTTTGATTATGGCTATGGAATTGCTGTTGATGACAATGGTAACAGCTATGTTACAGGTTATTTTAGAAGTAGTGCTACTTTTGGCACTACTACATTAACCAGTAGTGGATATGAAGATATCTTTGTTGCTAAGCTGGATAGCAGCGGTAACTGGCTCTGGGCAAAGAAAGCCGGCGGAACAAGTTATGATAAAGGTTATAGCATTGCTGTTGATGTTAACGGAAACAGCTATGTTATAGGTTATTTTTCAGGAAGTGCAACCTTTGGTACTACTACCTTGACCAGTAGTGGTGATACTGACATTTTTATCTCCAAAATAGGTATACCTGTTTATCAGGTCTTAGCTCCGAATGGAGGTGAACAATGGCAGACAGGAAGCACAAAGACCGTTTACTGGAATTTTAATATAGGCAATTATGTAAATATCCAATTATCATTGGATAATGGAGTAAATTGGATAATGCTGAATTCCAGTCCAATTGGAGCACTATTAGGCAGATTTTCCTTCACTGTCCCTTATGTAAGCTCCAATAATTGTCTAATTAAAGTAGTCAGCACAGAAAATAGTGATTATTTTGATATTTCAGATGCAACATTTACTATTATCAATTCTGTGCCCTATTCTTTATTGTTAACGGCGCCTAATTATTCTAAGCTGCAGGCAGGAAAGAACTATTCTATTAATTGGACAGCAGCGGGAATCACTAGGGTAAATTTAGCTTATTCCTGTGATGCCGGTGTTACCTGGAATAGCATTGTCACCGCTCTTCCTGCCAATCAGGAAACTTATGAATGGACTGTTCCTGATATTAGTGCTTCTAACTGCTATTTAAAAGTATCTGATTCTGCCCAGCCCGCTATCTATGATTGGAGTGACCAACCATTTAGTATTTGTAATTTAAATTTACTCAGTCCTAATGGTGGGGAAGTATATGCAATAAATACTAACTTATACATAAGCTGGAATTCAGAACTTATTGAAACTGTAAAAATTGAATTCAGTTCAGATAACGGTAATTCCTGGTTAACGATAGCTAATAATGTATCTGCTGCTGCAGGTAGCTATAGTTGGACTACACCCGATATTAATTCCAGTCAATGTCTGATAAAAATCTCGGATGCTACCGATAATACATTTTGGGATATAAGCGATAATCCCTTTACCATCCGTCCGCAAATTATTGTAATTGCCCCTAATGGGAATGAATATATAGCTGTTTATAGTATTTATAGTATACTTTGGTCAAATACTGAAGAGGTTTCCTTTGTTTTGATTGATTATAGTATTGATGGAGGAGTAAACTGGCTACCTGTTCAGACCAGTCCCTATCCTGCTTCAACAGGGAGATATGATTGGTTAGTGCCCAATAATCCATCAACTAATTGTCTGATAAAAGTTCGCAATTCTGCCAATAGCGCCATTTTTGATGTATCGGATGGGGTTTTTACTATCACTACGGGATTGTATCCACCTACGGTGAATTTTACAGCTGATGTCACTTCCGGGTTACAGCCCCTGGAAGTTCATTTTACAGACCAGTCCACTGCTGGAACGGGAAGTATTATCTTTTGGAATTGGGAATTTGGCAACGGCGATAATTCCAATGAGCAGCATCCGGTTTATGTATATCAAGACCCGGGTGTGTATTCGGTTACGCTAACTGTTACCAATTCTGTAGATTCTACTGCAACCCTTACAAGAGATAATTATATAACTGTTATTCAACGCGTTCCCGAGATAGAGGTTAATCCGCCAACAATGCTGAATTTCGGTAGTGTGTATCTGGGCAGTAGTTCAACTCTCTATTCCGTTGTGATAAGCAATACCGGTACAGCAGAGTTGCTTATTGATAACCTTAGTTTGGCAGAATCCAATTCTTTCTTCAGTTTTGTGAACACAGTGCTGCAGCTGACTATACCCGCGGGAGAAGAGACCGAAATAGCTTTGCTTTTTACTCCGCAGGAAGCAGGAACAGTTAGTGATACCCTTTATATTCACAATAATTCAGTAAACTCTCCGCTTTATACCTTAGAGCTGAGAGGCACGGGTGAATATGTTCCCCCGAAACCGCCCAATAACCTTGTCTGCGTAATGGATGGCTACAATGCTGTGCTCACCTGGGATGCTGTAACAGAGACCATTTTTGATACCCCTATTGTTCCAGATTATTACCTTGTGTTTTATAATGGCTCAGCTAATCCCGAAGGGGAGTTTTATTTTCATGGTGCTACACCGGATTTAACTTATACGCACTCATTAGTGGGTTTGCATTCTCCTTATATGTTTTATCGGATTGTTGCCTATAAGTTCTATGGCAGAGAGAAAGTCAGCATTGAAGATTTAGGCTTGACCAGAGGAATGACCGAAACCGAGGTTAGAAATATATTACAAGCAGTAGAAACAAGGATTAAATAGCTCTGGGTTTAGTTGGGTAGACACAAGTCAGGAGTCGTCACTGCCGAAATAACTTTTAAGCTATGAACTAATTCGTTTGGCAGTGAGGACTCATGACGACTATCTCTCACAGATTACACAGATAACACAGATATGATTTTTTGATTGGTCTACAGTGCCGTCATTAGTCATATGTGCCACAAAAGTTATCTCCCAGGTGAAAGTTGTAAAGGCACAAATGACTCTTGACTTACATTCCGTCTACCCTGCTTCCCTACTGGAGGGTTGTCTGACTGTAAACAGTGTATTGAAGAGTTCTCAAACTTTGTTTTAGTGCATATAAACAGACATATTTGTGGCACTTAAGAGGGCAGTAGGGAAGGAGGGGATATTGGCAAAAAAGAAGGATAATACCGACAAAAATTACCAAGGGGTTGTTACTTTATAACCTGCAAAAAAAGCGCTGGCAGAGAGCAAAGGGGTGATAAATTCACAAATAGGGGTAAAGTTATAACCTACACAAAGGGTATAAGTTAGACATAAAATCAGAATATTTAAACATCTGTCGGTGATTTAATAACCTATATATTTATCAATAGTTTAGTTAGCAAAAATGGAATAAATAAGCAACTTAGAGTATAGACCTATAGACAATCTTTACTGCTTACATAGAAAAGATTTTAATGAAGTATACGACAACTATTAATATAAAAGCCAATAATGGATTATTAAAGGTTATATGACATATATGTTAATTTAAATACTAAGTTTTATCTCATCAGAATATGACGACATTTATATTCCAGAGCTCTTAAAAAATCTATAGAAAAGAACGAATAAGTCAACTATTTATCTTCAGTTTCTAAACATAGATTATGCAACAGTTATTATCCGTTAATTGGGCAGTAGGGTTATGTCTAATAATTGCTTATTTAATTATATTTTAATAGATAACTATATAGATGTCAATAAGTTAATAAATCACATTAAATAGCATTAAATCAGCAAGAGGGGTAGGGAGTAAATATAAAAACCCCCCTTCATACGGAAAGGGGGGTTTATTATATCTTCAGCTAATTAGTTATGATTCTTCTTTTTTATACGATATAAATTAAAGGCCCTATTAGTAAGCTTAAAAAAAGTAGTTGGCTTTTTGGCATTAGTTGATTTAGTGGAATCATCACAATATATTTGAATAGCTTCTTGTTCCTCCAGATTCTTTTGGCAAATGGAAAGCTCATTGGAATTAAGATGAGTATGATTCATAATATTGGTTTTGCTTGCCTTATTTTGGGGACAATTAGATAAGTATTCTACAATGCGCTTTTCGTTCTTGAATTTATCTCCAATTTCAATAATAGTAGTAAAGGTTTGGGTTTGTTGTAAATAGTATCGGCAAAGGTAAAATACATTTATTGCTGTTTGTTCAGAAATATACAAGTTTGCAAAAAAGTCATCACAAGTTCCGTTATCAATAGCGGTTTTAAGTTCCTGATAATTTTCCATAAGAGTAAAAATCATACATAATTTGAGAAAATAATCATTAAAAATGCGGATAGCATAACCCATATCCTTTTGATAATATTCATTGCCAATATCTTGCTCTATTACCTTAGAATAGTTTTTCCAATATGTATTAGCTTCTTCGCTTAATTTTATTTTATACTGTTTTGGAATACTGCGGAAAACTTCGTATTTTTCGTTATATTTTCGTAACTCATCCATTGCTTCTTCGTTTTCGTTATTTTCCGATACAAGATTAATTTTATCCATATTAATAACACAGACGATAAATCTTTGTAAAAAACCGGAATTTTGGTCGGTAGTATTTTGGAAATCCCTATATATCCAACCTTCCGTAGAACAACCCAATATAGACAGAGCCGGATTTTTTATAAAAGTACTATTTAGAGTTGTCATATAACTGTAATTATCGGTATCAAATATTTTTGTGATATTTTCTTTATAGCCATAATTATGTTTCATATTACAAGATTTTAGAAATTCACCTATTTCATCAAACATAAGAAGGCGGGCTGGATTTAGTTCTAATAAATGTCCGAGTTCCACCTGTGTAACTGTATTTAAAATAAGGGTATTCTTCTCTCGCTCTGCTGAATTCATCTTGTCCAATTCTTCATTATATTTCTCCATTGTTAATTTTGCTGTTGCCATAGATGAACTTTTTCTGCATCCACTTGGTCCCACTAACGTAGCATAGATATTAGGATATGTCTTTTTTGCGCCTTGAGTCATATATACTTTATTTCCGATATTTACGGCTATAATTGGCAGCAAGGCAGTGATAAGTGCCTCAGGAACTGCGTCACATACCTGTGATGCAATCCTCAGGTATTCCTTCAAAAAATCAGGTAGTAAATCTACATTAAATTTGCTTTCCTGTTTGTTCCCGCCGATAATCGGTTCGGGTAAAATGTCTTGTTCGGATATAGATTGCATTGTACTATACTGCATATATTTTTCCTCCTTTATAAGTATTTTCATACCGCAGATATTCTCTGGTTAGATAGATGAAAGTTCCGAAATGAACATCATCGGTTATAGGAAAGGAATTCCACTTTTTTATCAGATACTCTTCTGTATCCTGATAAGCGGAATTATCGGCAAACAGCAGCCAAAGAGATAAACCCCTCTTCCCGAATTCATTCTTCAGCGCTATTCCCATCCTTATCCAATCATTATAATTAATAATAGTACCGTTCAGTT
>Ga0209097_10003729_pt1 | contig 11563 bp, 9 predicted proteins | sample AD_UKC052_MetaG_FD_184419 | JGI IMG/M metagenome (GOLD analysis project Ga0209097, IMG submission 184419) | Active sludge microbial communities of municipal wastewater-treating anaerobic digesters from USA - AD_UKC052_MetaG (SPAdes) (version 2) | ecosystem: Engineered > Bioreactor > Anaerobic >... | reverse complement strand
TTCGGCTTCGTAGGTAAGGCCAATGCGGTGACGCAGCACATCCGGCGCAAGGGCGAGCACATCATCGGGTACCACGTACGCGCGTTTTTGCAACAGGGCCATGGCTTTGGCAGCATGGGTAAGGTGTATGCTTGCCCGTGGCGAAGCCCCGTAACCAATCAGCGGAGAAAGCGATGGCAGGCGGAATTTTGCCGGTTCCCGGGTGGCCTGTACGATATCAAGGATGTAACTTTCAATTTTATCATCCACAAAAACCTGCCTGCACAGGTTATTTGCCCGCAAAAGTGTTTCGGCATTGGCTACCGGTTCAAGCGGGCCATCGGTAGTTCCATTAATGCTGTTTCGCACAATCTGCAGTTCTTCTTCCCGTGATGGGTAATGAACCAGCACTTTCATCATAAAACGGTCCTGCTGCGCTTCGGGCAGCGGATAAGTACCTTCCTGCTCGAGCGGATTTTGGGTAGCAAGTACCAAAAACGGCTTCGGCAGCTTATAACTTGTGTCGCCAATGGTTACCTGCTTTTCCTGCATGGCTTCCAAAAGGGCGCTTTGCACCTTGGCCGGGGCGCGGTTAATTTCATCGGCAAGCAGCAGGTTGGTAAAAATGGGCCCCTGCCTTACCAGGAAATCACCCTTCTGCTGATTGTAGATCATGGTGCCTATTACATCGGCAGGCAACAGGTCGGGGGTAAACTGTATACGGCTGAAATTGAGGTGCAGCGCCTGTGCAAGCGTACGGATGGTAAGGGTTTTTGCCAGGCCGGGTACGCCTTCGAGCAATACATGGCCATTGCAATATAGCCCTATCAGCAGGCGGTCAATCATTTCCTGCTGACCGATAATGTTTTGGTGAACAGCCTCGCGTATTTTATCGGATTGCAGGGCAAAATCACCAATTTGCTCCTGTAATTTTTGAATGGCTTCTGTGGAACTATGCATCTGAATGCTTGATATTTATGCAAATAGACTAAAGTATGGGCAATTTCCCGGGACTTTAGCAAAATACATAGGTTATTGTTACTGTAAATTGACAACAGTCAGTTTTTTTATAAGGATGGTACCCTACCTTTAACCTGCCGGAAACGGATAAATGAACGGCAAAAAATAAGGTTTCTTACTATGAAAAACATACTTGTACCGGTTGATTTTTCAACTACCGCCAAAAACAGCGCCATTTATGCCGCCTGCCTTTCCCGTGAAATTGGTGCTGAAAAAATTATTTTGTACAATGCCTACAGTATGCCATTGGCTACCGAAATGAGCTGGGCTGTGCTGCAAACCGAGGAATTGCAAAAAGCCAGCGAAGAGGGCCTGCGCCATTATAAAGCAGAATTGCATGCCGTTTGTGGTACCGACCTTGTCATAGAAACCATTTCGGATTTTGGTTTTCTTGCAGAGCGGATTGACACCATTGCGCATGAGGTAAAAGCCCATCTGATTGTAATGGGCATTACCGGCGGTGGCAAGCTTGAAGAGGTACTCATGGGCAGCAATACCACCCATGTGGTAAACCATACCACCATCCCGGTGCTGATAGTACCTTCCGATTGCCGGTGGCAGCCTATCAATGTTATTGGGTGGGCCTGCGATTATAAGGATGTAGTAAAAACCACTCCTGCAGTGGCTATTGGCGATTTTGTAGAAGCAACCAAGGCTAAAATGGTGGTGATGCACAACAACCCCGATCCCAAGGCATTTGATCCGGAACTCTTTCACAACAATGTAATGGTGGCCGAAATGTTTAAGCGCATTAAACCGGAGTTTGATATGGTGAGCTATGAAGATTTCCTGGAAGCTACCCATAGTTTTGTAGAAAAGCATCAGGTAGATATGCTGCTGGTGATCCCTAAAAAAACAAGTTGGTTCGAATCTTTATTTAAGCGAAGCCACACCAAAATGCTGGCTTTTCACAGCCATATTCCCCTGCTTTGTTTGCGGTCGCTTGGTTAAGAATAACAAGATATTCCTGCAACCTTCATTAAAAAGTTAAACAGAGGTTGTCTCAAAAGGGTTTTTAGCCACAAAGACTCAAAGGCCCGAAGAAAAATTCATTGAAAATCAAATTTTTGTGTGCCGTGCTGCCGGCAGGCAGGTTCGTGACTTTATGCCTGTCGGGAGGAAGGGTTAAAGCTAAAAATCTTTGTTTTTAGACAGGCCCTTATTTTTTTAAAACAAGCCAAGGGTGTTTTTGTCCACGTCCTGGTAGCCGTATTCCTCCCCTTCTTCAAGTTGTTTGCCATGGTAAACGGCATTGGCAAGCACCTGGTAAACCATGTATAAAACAGGAACCGGGGAAAGCAAAAACAGCAGGGAGAGCAGCCATAACGGCGCCCCCGCCTGGAAAAGGAGTACATAAATCAAGAGGTAAAAGGTTGCCACCCATATGGTAATTTCATAACGTTGCATACCATTCCTTCTATTCCGCCGAATTAACTTCCCCGGCTAACGTAGCCCCCACCCCGAAAACAGTTCGATTTTGCTATTTGGCTCCAAGGCTTTACTATTGCCATCACGCTTTGCAAGGCCGATTTTATAACTGTTGCTTACAAGCACGGGTGCCATTCTGGTTGAGCGGCTGGTGGTAACTTCAGTGGCGGTGGTCTAAACAGCCAACCCCGGTCAGAATATTTTAAAACTTTGCTATAGCCGCTCCTTAGCGTGATTTTAAAATCTTTAGCATGGATCAAAAAGTAAAAAAAATCACAATGGAAATCGTCAACCCTTATGCTGCGGGTATTGACGTAGGCAGCCGATCGCACTGGGTGGCGGTGGGGCAGCAAGCCGAAGACATCAAAGAGTTTGGCGTGTACAATGAAGACCTTTTGGCACTCGCAGACTGGCTTTCCCAGCACGAAGTTAAAACTGTCGCTATGGAAAGCACTGGCACTTATTGGCAATCACTTTATGCGGTACTTATCCAACAAGGTTTTCAGGTAATCCTCTGCAATGGAAAGTTCACCAAAAACATTAAGGGACGTAAAACAGATGTGCAGGACTGCCAATGGATCCAAAAGCTCCACAGCATCGGATTGCTTACCGGAAGCTTTTTGCCCGATGGGCATACGGAACAACTCCGCACATATTGCCGCCACCGCGCCAACCTGATTGACATGGCAGCGGATACACAAAAGAAATTACAGAAGTACCTCAGGTTGCTTAATCTTCGGCTTGATGTGGTTGTAAATGATATTTGCGGACTTACGGGTATGGCTATCATGGAGGCTATTTGCGCCGGAGAAACACAGCCTGAGAAACTGGCCGCGTTACGGCACTTCAACTGTCGGAAACCCGAAGAAGAGATTGCCCGGGCGCTGCAATCCAATGGCAGAAAAGACTATCTTTTTGCATTGCAGCAGGAACTCGATATGTACAAGACCCTACAGCATAAGATAGATGCTTGCGATGCTGAAATAAAGAAATTTCTGGAAAATTCCATACACGATAATGACGACAAAAGACAGCATACCATTGAAAAGAAAACCCACAAAAGGGTCAATAAGAATGATCCTAAAAATATCGACCTGAACCTTGCAGGGTATCAATATTTTGAAGGAGTAGACCTTCTTGCTATTGAAGGATTCAGCCATTCCACCCTATTGACCCTGATGAGTGAAGTTGGACCTGACGGAATAAGGAAATTCCCTACAGCAAAACACTTCGCCTCATGGCTACGCTTGTCGCCAAATAACAAAGTCAGCGGAGGTAAAGTGTTATCCAATAAAATACCCAAAGGCAGTAACCGTTTAAAATTGGCACTAAGAAATGCAGCAAATGCAATTGGGAATTTAAAGTCTTCAACACCTTTAGCTGATTTTTTCAAGCGGATCAACTTCCGAAAGGGCCGCGTATCCGCTATAAGCGCAACTGCAAGAAAGCTGGCAGTCATTATCTGGAACATGGTAGTAAAACATATTCCTTATGTAAATCCCGAAGGTTACCTATTTTTAGACCAGAAAAGGAAGTTGCATGCAGCAAAAAGAATTAAAAAACAAATGATAAACTTTGGATTATTGCCGGCGGATATTGGAATTACAACAGTCTGATTATCAAGCTTTTCTTTTTACGTTAGTCAGAATTATCTGACGACCATGCAACAAATTGATACAGGACAAGAAGATTGGCGATACTCTATTAAGATTCTGCTAGACAGTTCAAATCTCATTTGCATCACAAAAGACGAATTCAAAACATCAGACTTCAATCCCTTAATCTGGTTAGGAACTAACTTGACACAGTATCTTGCCAGCCTAGGAGACACTGAAATATGCCCTTTATTTGGCAAGCAAATTAATAATATAGACGATTTTGCTTATCAGCTTTGCAGGACAATTCCATGGGGTTTTGAAATGGGTAGAAATAGACATGCTATCTATGACGTAATGCTAAACTTTGCGACACAACCTAAAAATCGATATTTCATTTGGCATGACGCGCAAAATTTATTCACTGCTGACAGGGAGCTGTTTGACAATATATTTGAATCACTGATTGTTGCTTCCTATCTAAATACAAAAGGTAGGGCAACCCATGACTATCAGGTAAATCAAAAAGTTGTTTTCCTCTTTGACAATACATCAGAAGACAATGTATTAGACTTGTGTGATAAAGTATTTTATACGCCATCTATATTTGACAATTTTGAAAATCAAGACGAATATAATATTCGGCATAGACAACTTTTGGTGGCGGCGAAATAACTGCAGCCAACATGGGGTTTGGCTATACCGGGGGCGGAAGGAACCTGTGCTTTGGGCTTTAGTACATGGCCTGTCAGCAGTCGGGCGACCCGACTCAGCAGGCGCGGCGTGTGTAAACAAATACTTTGTACTTTTATGGCGTGCAGGATTGGCCAAGCGGGATGAACTATGAATGCCCCGGCATCGCCAAGCCCTTTACGTTGGCTGCAACTTAAACGAAACTTCACTATAAAAATAAATTTATGAAACGACTTGAAACCTATTTCGAGCTTGCAAAACTTAAATTTCAAGCTTTCGAGCTATGCCATGAGAAAGAGGACACTGTAGAACATTCAGATAAGCTGTCACTATTCTACAGACTAAATAGTATAATTGAAAAATCGACATTAAATAGTAGTACGGTTTTAAAAACTCAAATACAGAACTACATAAATGAATATTCTAAAAGAGAATTATACAAAAATGAAGTCTTTGAGAGGGAACTTTCAAGTGTTATTGCCATTATAGACGAATTGAAAATTGTATTTTATGAAAGTGAAGTAGCAACTGAAAATAGTGTTTTCCAACAACAATTTGCAAATTTAAATTATGAAGTAAAATCATTAGAAGACAGATTGAAAAGTAGTGGATATGTTTTGGAAGCTTTTTTCAAGTCTAAGCTATTTCTTATACAGTTAGGAGTTTTAATTGCTTTCCTAGGATTTGCTTTTTATGGAATTCTTCAAATAAAAGATTTCAAAGTAAACGTGGACGAAATTTCAAAAAACAAAATTGAAGAAGCGAGAAAACAAATTGAAGCCGAAACTCAAAAAACAAAAAATGATATTGACGGTTTAGATAAAGAATATAAAGCGGCTCTATTTGATTTAACAAAAGATAATTCTTCTAAATACAAGGCTGAAACAGAGCAATTTATTTTAAGTGAAAAAGAAAGAATTAAATCATCTGTTACCGATTATATATCACAAATTAAAGGAGCTTCAAAGCCAGAAATAGATAAAGCTATTGGAAATATACAAATTGCTATTGGTGGCTTCAATGAAAAACTCAAAAGCAACGATGAGGCAATTGCAAAAAGTGAAAAAACTTTACAAAATCTTGACAATAAAATTTTTTCTATAAAGCAAAACCTACTTGTGATTGATACAACTCTAAATAAGTTTAAAACTTCACCTACTTTAAATATTGTGGACAAAATCTCTACAGTGCTTAATTTATCTAAAATATTTATTTGGGGTTGCACGGGATTACTAATTGTGATACTATTTTGGCTTATTGTGCTTTCTATAAAAATTAGAAATTTGAAGGCTCAACGAAAATAAGCTGCAGCCAACATGGGTATTGCTGCAAGTGTGGCTGGACGTTGTTATCTTCGGCTGTAGTTCGCTATCAGCAGTGGTTCCGGCAGACGAAATTCTGTTGGGCTTTTAGTTCTTATCTTGTACTTTAAAATCTTTAATGGCCATCAGTTCCAGGCAGGACGAGCAATGAATTCCACACCTGCAGCAATACCTTTACGTTAGCGGTTATGTTATGAAAACTTCACTACTACTTATAATTTTTATTTCAACATTCTTTTGTTCATGTGGACAGAGTAAATCTGACACGACTAAACCTATTGTAAATTTTGACACATTAATCAACAGGTTTAAAGAGTATAATTATGAAAATGACACCATTAAATTGCCGCTGATTTATCAAAGCGACTATTATAAAGTCATCCTAAGTGATAATCCCATTTTTGTCAATATAGTTGACACTGTCTTAAAAAACCCTTTTGGAAACAAGTATCCTTTAACCTATTCCTTAATTTATCAAGACAACCTAATCGCATTATTCGAACCCGGAAATTTTGTTTGTTATAAAATACCTTCTCTGGAAAGAAATATTGACCTTGAACGAAAATTAAACACCAAAAAATTTAGCTATCAGTGGATAATAGGCAACAGTCTTGTAGCCCAATCCTATAAGCAGCCTTACATTTTAAATGCTGACCTTCAATGGGAAACTTTCAATATAAAAAACCCCTTGAAAGCCCAACCAAAATTATTTGAAGACGACACCTATATTGTTTTCTTTGACTGTCATGGCGAATGGGGAGGCACAGTTTATTTTTTTGACAAGAGTACCCAAAAGACGTATTTCACCGAAGCGACCTGTGCTAACACAATAACAAAAAGAGATGGAAAATATTTTGTTCTTTCTAAGTTAGGGCATATGAATGGAAGCTCAGACCTAAAAGAAATCGAAAACCCAGAAAAACTTACAATTGTTGACCTAAGCAAAACGAAAAACACCTTTAAAGGACAAGCATTAGGTTTTACTGACAGTTCAAAACATGCAAAAGTGATTTTCGATTACTATGGAATCCAATTTTTTTCATCCTTCTTATTTGGAGACAAAATGCTTTATTTAATTTATTGGCGGCAAAGAACTTTTTTGGCACGCATAGTTGACAGCACCATATCAATAGTTAACCCGTTATTTAATGACGAATTATATACTCATCAACCAGTAACTACCCTCTATAATAAAAGAACTTTAATAAATTTAGATTTCTATGGTATTGCAGAAGAAAGAGAAGTTTCATCATTAATCGTTGAGGGAAACAAAGTGACAAGAATTGATTGGAACGAGAAACACAACCGCTAACATGGGGTTTGGCTATACCGCGGGCGGACGGAACCTGTGTTTTGTGCTTTAGTACATGGCCGGGCAGCAGTCGGGCGACCCTACTCCGCAGGCGCGGCGTGTGTAAACAAATACTTTGTACTTTTATGGCGTGCAGGATTGGCCAGGCGGGACGAGCTTTGAATACCCCGGCATCGCCAAGCCCTTTACGTTGTGCGGCATTTTATACGACTATGCATCCACTAATTATCATTACAACATTAATAGTTCTCGCAGGTTGCAACTTGACAGGGAAGAAAGCGACTCAACCTACGGTAAATGATAGTTCTTCTAATCAAATTGACACCACGCCAACAAAAATAAATTCGACTCAAAACCTATTAGAAACCAACCCTTATGATAGCTTAGCTAAAACTTATGTTGACACAACCACGCTAAAAGGCAAGCGTCATTGGATTATGAACCAATTTTTAGCAGAATATAGACCTACATCCCCTGATTATGACTCACTTTTCGATTTGACCTATGATGGATTTAAAGATTATGTTATTGGTTATTATGCGCAAGCTGGGACAGGAATTAAAAACCGAATTAAGGTTTACTATTTTAATCCCAAGCAGAATTGCTATATCTTGAATCAGGAACTTTCAAAACTGCCAAACCCAACATTTTACATCAGTCAGAAAAAAATAACTGGGTTTTATATTGGCAACGGTGGTGGCGGTGGAGGTAGGCTTGAATGGATTAACGGCAAATGGACACCAACAAAGGAGTTTGATGTTCACAATGACGATGACAGTACAAAATGGACTGTTAGTTACCCATTAAAAAAAATAAAACCATTAGTAATAGTTAGACCATATGAAATGATACCACCAAAAGACATTTTAGAGACGGAAATCAAATGGTAACGACAAAAACGCCCGCACAACATTGGGTTTGGCTATACCGGGGGCAGACGGAACCAGTGTTTTGGGCTTTTGTACAAGGCTAGTCAGCAGTTGGGCGACCCGACTCCGCAGGCGCGGCGTGTGTAAACAAATACTTTGTACTTTTATGGCGTGCAGGATTGGCCGGGCGGGATGAGCTATGAATACCCCGGCATCGCCAAGCCCTTTACGTTGCCCGTAATTGTATGACGAAACTACTAACCATAATCATATTCTTAATATTGTCCGACAAAGTATGTGGACAAGCAGATACCGTTAAATATAACCAGTTTGGCGACACATTGGAGTTCAGTGAACTTAATCTTAATCCAGACAACACTTTTAATTTTCATCATTATAACATTCGTAGTTGTTGGACATGGTATTCTGTTCATGGCACTTGGCAGGCAGACAAGGAGAAAATTATATTTACTGACACAATGCATTGGGAGGAGGAAAACTTAAAGTTTGATACTTCAATAAATCACACCGACTTTGTTTTAATTAAAGTTAAGAATGACAAAGGAATACCTCTAAAGGGTATTGAAATAAAATACAATCTTTTTTGGGCAGACAATCCAATCACATATTTGTCAGACCAGAACGGAGAAATCAAAATCAGTAAGACAGTATTGAATAAACAGAAACTTAAAGAATTCGATAAAAACAATGTGCAATTTGCTATCAAATATGGAAATCAAAAATATTCCGAGATTTCAATGAGTACATCCTTTGAGTTTTCATATGACAAAATAGAACTTACAATTGTAGACAATCCTAAAGATGAGAATATAATTAGGACAACTACATATAAAATTGACTGTTCCAATATTTTCTTCGAGAGTCAAAAATATACTGGCGACAAAGGCTACATGGAAATGAACTGGGGGAATTTCAAACAACATGGCGGACAAACAACTACGGGCAACATTGGTATTGCCAATAGTGGGGCTGGACATTGAAGCAATCAGCAGCGGTAATTCTGTTGTACTCCGGTTCTGGGCTCGACGAATAAAGCCCATCTAAAGTTCTTAACATTTAACTTTATCAAAAAACCAGGCAGCAGTTCCGGGCGGACGAATATAAAATTCCCCACCATCGGCAATACCTTTACGTTGCCTGCTATACAATTCGACCAACCATTTATCGCATGCTACAAGATATTTATAAACAATCTTCAATCATTAGAATGATAATCAAACGACATTTTTAATTGGACACAAGAGTAGAAAAACTTCTAGCAGCATTCCAATCAAACGGCTGGACATTTGTTGGCTCGGCTGACATATCTTCGGATTGGTGGTTCAGTGACGTTTTACATTTGACTTCGACGTGGCGACCAGTAAATACTAATCTTTATTTGACACTGCTGACGGACCCTCAAGATATAAAGGAGAAAATTGTATGGTGTGTTAGAGCTTCTTCTGTTATACCAAATGACAGACATTCCTCCTACATTGGCCAAGTGACATTGAATGACTTTAAAAGAATAGACATAGAAGAGTTTGTAAAAAAGGTCAACAAGATTTTATTAGCTTAAAATAACAAACTCTTAAGTATTTAGATTTAACAATTCATCATGATGTACTGTAGGCGAGGTTGGGTTTTACCTGCTATACAATTTGACTCTTCGTTCGAATTCAGACCAATGACAAAGACTTTAATTTTTCAAAAACCAATGGATTTGACAAAGTAAGTTAAGCCAGCTGTTTGACATAATGAAAAGTATAAACCGGCTTATAGTGTTGACAATTGTTTTTAATTCTCTAATTCTTATTGGGGCTGGACACGGAATTGGGTTTTTAGGGTTAATTCAAATACTTGGACCTGGTGAATTTTTCAAAGGAGATTATAAATTTAGTTTGACAGGCAATTATGACGACAGACTTTTTACAGCAGCAACAATTGCAACAGTTGGACAAATTATTTTATTGATTGCTTATTTTCAAAAATTACAGGTTAATAAATTCAAAGTAGTTTATCTGGGACTTTTAATTTTGTTCTTTTCTTATTTCATATTGACAATAGACCTTTTTAATGCCACACTCGACACTTTTTCATTTTGGGGTGGAGCACCATTTCTTGTAGTAAGTATTTTTCTTTTAGTAAGGACAATAAAAAATCATACCCTGACACTAAACTAGGACGATGTACAGCAGGCAACATGGGGTTTGGCTATACCGGGGGCGGACGAAACCAGTGTTTTGGGCGATAATGCATGGCCCAGCAGCAGTCGGGCGACCCGACTCCGCAGGCGCGGCGTGTGTAAACAAATACTTTGTACTTTTATAGCGTGCAGGATTGGCCAGGCGGGATGAACTATGAATACCCCGGCATCGCCAAGCCCTTTTCGTTGCCTGCCAGCCGGGACAAGAACCAGTCATCGGGCGACCAAACCCTGACCGGGCGATGGTTACAGCCGAATTCCAAACCGCCCCAATTGCCCGACATTTGACCATTTGCCAGACAAACATGGCCGGACAGCGGTTGAAAAATTGGACCGCGCAGGCCTGAAGGAAGGCGCAGGAATCGAAACTAAATTTATGACTGACTATTGGCAGATTGGGCGGCAGAATCGAAAAAGCATTGATTTGCCAACCATGGCGGGACAGACCAAAAACACTGAACCGACCAAATGCTCAAGCCTTGAAACATAGCCTGACAAAATAACCGGTAAACTGAATAAAGGAAACAATGTGCCGCCCAAATACAAGTCAAACTGGAAGCGCCTGACTTCAGGCCCGCTTAATGTAATGACCAATTGACACGCCGCCAGACGAAGCTAATCCGGGCGATAGACAAAAAATAAACAGGGCGGCTTCTGTAGCTGACTAAAATGATTTGACTTATCAATCCCGCCCTACCCCAGCATCAGTGCTTACCCGAGGGACGAAACGCAGGATCTGCAGATTCAATCCCAAACCAGGCGGGCAGACCCGGAGGCCGAACCGAAGTCGGGACCATCAACGGCCGGCAGGCAACATGGGGTTTGGCTATACCGGGGGCGGACGGAACCAGTGTTTTGGCCTTTAGTACATGGCCGGGCAGCAGTCAGGCGACCCGACTCCGCAGGCGCGGCGTGTGTAAACATATCCTTTGTACTTTTATGGCGTGCAGGATTGGCCAGGCGGGACGAGCTATGAATACCCCGGCATCGCCAAGCCCTTTACGTTGTGTGCAATTAGTCCATCGTCGTTTTGATTTAGAACATTATTTACAAGACTACCCTCATATTCGTTTTTATGTTTGGCGGAAGCATCAATACATATAATGCGAAATGTCGGTGAATAGTTTTCGCCGGAAAAA
>Ga0209097_10003728_pt1 | contig 11565 bp, 7 predicted proteins | sample AD_UKC052_MetaG_FD_184419 | JGI IMG/M metagenome (GOLD analysis project Ga0209097, IMG submission 184419) | Active sludge microbial communities of municipal wastewater-treating anaerobic digesters from USA - AD_UKC052_MetaG (SPAdes) (version 2) | ecosystem: Engineered > Bioreactor > Anaerobic >... | reverse complement strand
TTGATCGTTGTTGCGCCGGCAGTAAGGGCCAGAAATTCCAGTTCGTCCATGTATTCATGCGCCTGGGTTTCCGTCACGTCGGGCGTGATGAGGCTGACCAGCACCGCATATTCGGGTTCTTTTTTAAGGGTAGTGGTTTTTTCGTTGAGTGTCCAGTCCTTCGCCATATGTAGTTGTTGGTTATTTGTTATTGGTTATCAGGGTGGTCGCGCTCGGCTTTTGTGCCATAAATGCCGAAAGGTATCGCCCTGCGGGCCAATAACAGGTATGAGGTTCCTAAAAATTCCATGCCGGGGAATTTTGAATTGAAAAAGAAGCGGTTATTTTTGCAGGAACTTGATGAGGCTTTGAGAAAACGAGAATAAATCAAATACTCGTACCCTCAAATCCTCCTCAAAAACAAACACCGCTTCATATAATCAAAATACGCTTCGCATGACTCTCCGGTACACTCCCTACCTGCGTTTCATCGTGCCCTTCGTACTGGGTCTGGCCGTGGGCGGCTGGATGGATCAACCTGTACCGTACCTTGGGCCGCTACTTTTTACCGGTATATTACTGGCTGTTCTGCTGGCCATCCGGAAAATTTCCTACCGCTACCGCTGGGTTTTCGGCGCTTACCTGCACTTGCTGCTGTTTTTTGCCGGCTATTTTCATTGCGTAGCCTACAACGAGCTACGCAGGCCCGGTCATTTCGCCGCCCAAACAACTCCTGCGGCCCAATACCTGATCGGGACCGTTTACAAATCGCCTTCGCATGGCGCCAAACTAAAAGTACCTATTCAGGTGGAAGCCATCGGAATCTCGCCTGATTCGATGCAAACGACCACCGGCAACCTGCTGCTTTTTCTGGACATTACTTCTGAAACGGATAGCATTCGGTATGGCGACCGGCTCGGATTGTACGCTACCCTGCGTCCTTGCGAACCGCCCAAAAACCCGCACGCCTTCGATTACCGGCGGTATTTACATTTTCAAAATATTCATTACCAGGTATTTGTAAAAACAGATTCCCTGGAGGTGTTATCGCGCAACCACGGTACACGCCTCTGGCGCGCTGCTTACGGCAGTCGCGACCGGCTGCTGGGACTGTTGCGCACTTATTTTCCGACGGATGATGAATACGCGGTCGCTTCCGCCTTGCTGGTAGGTTACACCGACGACCTTTCCGACGAACTGCGGACCGCATATGCACAAACGGGATCGATGCATGCCCTGGCTGTATCTGGTACGCATGTCGGCATGCTGTATGTCGGCCTGATGTTTTTGCTGGCGCGTTTCCGGTTCAGAGGCCGCTGGAAATTGCTGGAAACAGCGCTGATTCTGGTCGTTATCTGGGCTTTTACATTTCTGACCGGCGCAACGGCTTCGGTACTGCGGGCTTCGATCATGTTCAGCACCTATATGCTGGGCAAGGCTTTTCACCGCGATGCGCCGGCCTGGAATGTGTTGCCGGCTTCGGCTTTCGGGCTGTTGCTGTTCAATCCTTATTATTTGTTCGACGTCGGTTTCCAGTTGTCGTATGCGGCGGTGGCCGGCATGGTATTTTTTTATGCGCGGTTTTACAAAATGTTCCCGCCCATGCCCCGCTGGGCCGACGAATGCCTGAAAGTGCTGCTGGTAGGCATGGCCGCACAATTGGGTACACTGCCGCTGACCTTGTATTATTTCAACCAGTTCCCGGTTTATTTCTGGTTGTCGGGATGGATTGTTGTGCTGGGCGGGGCTGTTTTTTTGTGGGGCGGCGCGATGCTGGTTTTGCTCGATATGTTTTCCCAAACATTGGCGGGCTGGCTCGGAACAGCGCTGTACTATATGCTTTGGGGTATTAACAAGGCTATTTTCTTTATCCAGACCTTGCCAGGAAGTGTGATTTCGAATATCTGGATTGCCGGCTGGGCGGTGGCTGCGCTGTATCTCTGTATCGTTTTTTTGGGCAGCCTGATGGTTTATAAAAAAGCAAGGTATCTGATGGCTTTTGTCGCCACTTTGTCTTTTCTGGGTATGTACCGAATTTCGACGCTTTCTGCTAAAAGTACACAGCACGAGATCACGATTTATCACGTGAACAAACAAAGTCTGATCGATTTCCGCGACGGCCGGGGCGTGGTCAGTTTGTCCGACTCCCTGGCGCCGGGCAAAGAACTATACACTGCGCAGGCCAACCGCATCACCGGAGCCATGAACCGGAAAACGGCCTTGCATTTTGCGGTCGATACGTTTCTTTCAAAAGGTAATCTGCTGATCGACGGGCCTTTTATCCAGTTTTATAATAAAAAACTTGTTGTGATAGACCGCGCGGAACAGGTCAGCACCGGTCAGTCCGCACTGATAAAAACCGATATCCTGTTGCTTCGAAAAAACCCGAAAATAACCATTGCCGAATGCCGCGAACATTTTGATTTTCAGGTTGCAGTGTTCGACGTTTCCAACAGTCTCCGGCAAACGGAACGCTGGCGCAAGGAATGCGAAGAAAACGGGTGGCGCTATTATGACGTGCGCAGCCGGGGAGCCGTGGTGATAGAAGTGAGAGGTGAGAAGTGAGAGCCGACTTCGATTACACCGCTTCGCTCGAAAATAGAAGTGAGATTTTAATCATCAACAAACACACCTTCATTTATGCGTAATCGTTTTCTTCACTACTTACATTTTACCAGAAAAGAACGCAATGGCACGATTGCCTTACTACTGCTCTGTGCGCTGATTTTCGCCACACCGGAAATCCTGAGCAGGTTCAAATCGCCGGAAGGCACTGATTTTACGGGTTTTCGGGAGGAAATTCAAACCTTTCGGGATAGCCTGAACAGCCGGAAAAGCAGCCACCACGCCGAACTTTTTAACTTTAACCCGAACACCGCCAGCGAGGAGGATTTTGTCCGACTCGGGCTTTCACAAAAAACGGCCGCCATGATCTGCAAATACCGCGATAAAGGCGGGCAATTTCGGCGGCCGGAGGATTTTAAAAAAATATGGGGACTCGCGCCGGAAGATTACGAGCGGCTGGCGCCTTTTATCCGCATGGGAAATGAGGAGCGGGATTTTCCGGAAAAACAATTTGCCGGCCATCACCCGGCCGAAACATTTATTTTCGATCCCAACACAGCCACCGAAAACGATTTTGAGCGCCTCGGCATTCCCAAATGGACCATAAAAAGTATCCTCAATTACCGCTCTAAAGGTGGCAAATTCCGGCGCAAGGAGGATTTTCAAAAGATCTATAACCTCCCGGAAGAAGATTATGCCCGGCTGGAATCATTCATTGCCATCCAGCCATCGGCGGCTTTTGCACAGACTGCCGGTTATCCATCCGCCGCCGGTTTTCCTTCAAAAAAGCCGGCCACCCGCTCGGTTGACATCAACCGCGCCGACGTGGAAGCCTGGATGACCTTACCCGGTATCGGCGAAAAACGTGCGCGCCAACTGGTCAATTACCGCGACAAACTCGGTGGATTCCTGTCCGTGGAGCAGGTAGCACAAATGTATAATCTGCCGGACAGCGTGTTCCAGTCTATTCGTCCCTTGCTGGTACTGGAAAGCCGCGAAATTCGAAAGATCGACCTGAACAGCGCCTCGGCAGCCGATCTGGCCTCGCACCCTTATTTTTCCAAAAAACAGGCGGATCTGATTGTCAACTACCGGCAGCAGCACGGGCCTTACCGTTCAGTGGATGATATCGACAGGATCATTCCTTTTACGGACAAGGTGTGGCTGGTGAAGGTGAAGGCTTATTTGAGGGTTTGAATCAGGATTAAGGCTAAGTTTGAATCAGGATTAAAAGGACTAAAAAAGGATTTACCAGGATTTGGCTCGCAGGTTGCAGCAAATCCTGGTAAATCCTTTTTTAATCCTTTTAATCCTGATTCAACCCTTCTTCAAAAACCCCACCAGCGGCTCTACAAACCGCTCGAAAGCCTCAATATGCGGCAGGTGCCCGACATTGTCCAGTTCGATCAGTTTTGCGGTGGGAATCTTCTTTTGCGTTTCCTTTCCCAGTTTCTGATACTGCCCCATAGTCGCCTGCACTTCTTTCGGCACGTTTTGTTTGCCGATGGCAGTTCGGTCGCGGGTGCCGATAATCAATAAAGTCGGCGCTTTGATATTGCCGAACTCGTAGCAAACGGGTTGCGTAAAAACCATGTCGGACGTGAGCGCATTGTTCCACGCCACGACCGGATAATCCTTGTCTTTCACCCAGCCGGTAAGCAGGTACACCCATTCGTCGTATTCGGGTTTCCATTTGCCGTCGTAGTAGTTTTTGAGTTGGTATTGTTTGGCGGTATCGAAGGCGGTTTTCAGTTCGGTTTGATATTGCTTGTCGATGGGCACGTATGGGGCCACCAGTTTCCAGTCTTCCAGGCCGATGGGGTTTTCCAGCACCAGTTTTTCTACTTTTTCCGGGTACATCAGGGCAAAACGGGTAGCCAGCATGCCGCCCATGGAGTGGCCGAGCAGGTAGATTTTGTTGATATTCAAATGATCCAGCACGGCTTTGGTATGCTGCGCCAGTTGCTGAAAACTATACTGGTAGTGCGCAGGTTTGGTGGATTTCCCAAAACCGATCTGGTCGGGCACGACCACCCGAAATCCTTCCGCTGTGAGGCGTGCGATGGTGGTTTTCCAGTAAGCGCCGTTGAAGTTTTTTCCGTGGAGCAGGACGACTGTTTTTCCGTTGGGCGTTTTGGGCTGAACGTCCATGTAGGCCATTTTCAGGTCCTCGTTCTGTGATTTTAGAGCGAAGTAACTGACCGGGTACGGGTATTCGTAGTTGGAGAGGTTGATGTCGAGGGTGGGGCGGGTGGTTTGAGCAAAAACGCCTTGTGCGATCAGGAGAAATAAGCAAAGAAATCTGGCCATGATACCTGTTTTTGGAATGAAGTAACTGGCTATAAGTACGAAGCCGGAGGGGAATTAGGTTCCCTTCCTCATCTATTCCGGTCGTGCATTCCAAAGATCACGATTGCTTTTGCGTTATTCCGTCCACTTTATCACACCCCATTCCTCCCCTTTTCTGACTTTAATCCAGCCAAGGCCGGCCTCCTTTATTTCGTCGAATTCAGGTTGAAGACGAATTTCCTGTGAAGCGACCGCGCCGAATTTACCAGTATTGCGGTAGATAAGGAACTGGCTGGCCGTGCCATCAAAATTAACCTCCACAGGGGTATTCAGTAACGGAATACCGTTGCGTGTGAAAATCAGTTGCTTATGCGGCTGGTTCTCTGAGATGTTCAGTCCGGCTACGATGCAGCAGGGCTGCACGATGGCTTCCGCGACAAAAAACCGGGAGTATTCCACCAGCGAACCGTTCAACACAGCAGGTACCCGCCATTGTCCGTCGGCCCCCAGTATACCCCAGGCACCTATGCGGTAGCCTGATTTATTTTTTATGCGCACCCCGAAGTATTCATCAAAGCGCCCCTTCGTACATTCAATAACACCGGAAAGCGGAATCAGTGTGCCGTCATGCCTGAAAAGCAACAGCGTGTCGCCGGATTTGGCGGCCAGGCACCGGGTTCCGGCAGACAGAAAACCGCCGAAATCGCCCACGGGCACAACCGTTTTTCCGGCCGTATTTACAAGTCCGATTTTTCCATTTTCCTTGAATTCAAAAAAGCCCGGCAAGGAGGCTTTCAAAAAGGCGAACCGGGGTTCTACCAGAAAAGCGCCGTCCGTTTTTACAACGCCGTATTTGCCGCGGGTTTTGACCACGGCATAACCCGCAGTATCGAACATAGCAGCGGCCTGAAACCTGGGCGTCAGCAGCCAGGAGCCGTCCCGGCGCAGGTATCCCCACAGGCTGTCCCGTTTTACGAGCGCCAGATTGTTGACAAATTTTTCGGCGGCGGCAAAAGTATCAGGTCGTGTTTTACCTTTTTCGGAAACTGAAAAAACGTATTGATTACTGGATATGCGCTGAAAATCGGCCGGTGTAATGCTTTTGGCAACCTGGTCGGCTACCTGGTTTCCATTTCGGGAAATATACAGGAGATCGGCATTCACGAAATTATAAACATCATGCTTCAGGTAAGCCAGAATCGTATCGCCGACGATGGAAAGCCGGGCGTAGGCCGATTTCTGATACGGCAGCAATATCCGGTTGCGATCATCAACTATCGCCTGCATACCGTATTTTTCTACCTGAAATGCCCAACTGGTTTCCGTCGGCGATACGGAACGGATGTATTCATACAGTGGCGGGATTATTTCTCCTTTTCCTACATGGTAAATTCCCTGAAGGCTGGTCTTCCATATGCTCCAGAATGGGCCCTGTTCCCGGGAAATACTGTCGTAGGGTAATGTTTTTTTGCTACCGTCGGGTGCTAACAAAAAAATCTGCTTTCCTTCCTGCATTGGCAGGTAAGCCGGGGCGGGTTGTCCGATCAGCACCGCGTTTTTTTGAAGTGGTAAAACCCAGCGGAACGAACCGCCCGTTTGGGTAAAAGCGCTCCCGTAGAACAGGAAAAAAAGCAAGAAAGTCAATCCGGGCTTTAACATCTGTGGTGTATGTTTGGCGAAAATTACAGGTTAAATGAAATATCTCCCCATTCCATTTTTTACCGCGCTGATTTTTTGCGCCCAAATGGTGCATGCCCAGCCGAACTGGCGCGAAGTAGTGCAACCGGCCTTTCTCCGCCTGATCGAGGAAGCAAATGACAGCATTGCCAAACGCAAAACGGAAGCGAATATCGTGCGCGGTAAAATGAACGAGATCATTACCGAAAAAAAACTGGATCGTATTTTTATTGCGGGTGAAAACGACAAATACATGGCGGAAGGCATGCACCGTTTTTTTACCAGTGCACCCGGCCCCGTGCAAGGGCATTATGAACGCGACAAACGCATCGTAGAACTGGAAAACCTGCATGTAGACCTGTACTACAGCGATCAGGCCCTGTTTCGTTGGCAGGAAATGCTGAAAAAAATCCGCGCCCATCCGGATATGGGTATTCACTCCAGGTGGGCGCGCGACTGGAATGCGCTGCCCGTCGGCAGCCGCCCCAATTCATTGGAGGAATGCCGCAAATGGGTGACTGACAAACTGGTTTGCGACGTTACCACCACCACTACCGTTTCCCTCATCCCGCCTCAGACGCCCACCGTGGGAAGTTTCGATCCTGCGTTCACAAAAGGCGTTTTGCCCGTAGCGCCTGCCAGTTACCAGGCGCCCAAACTGACCTTCCCGATTCCGACAGAAATGATCGTGGCCAGTTATCCCATGAACGGACAATTTGCTTTTCACCGCTCCGAATCTATTCCGGGCGTCGGGTATGTCGCTTTTGCCAAAACCGTTCAGGAGCAATTTTACCAGATACAGGAAAAAAACGTGTTAAAAGCCCGCTGGACGAGTGCAAAAGGCGCCGTGGTGTACACGCTGGCAGAATTCAGGTTTCAGAATGGAAACGTTTTTTTCAACTTCCCCAAGGCCCTCGAACCCGACATGGTATATCGCCTCGAACTGGTGGCGCTGCCCGCTACCAACCGGCCGGAAACGCCTTCCGTGGACGATTGCTGGCGCATGTTTCGGGGAAAACCGGTAGCAGAAACCACGATCAGCGATCTTCCGGTGCCGGGCGAAATAAAAATTACGGAACTGTTTTTCCGGTCGGGAAAATATGCCATCTTCGAAAAGCCGAAAACCATGGCGGGAGTAGTCGACTGGACTTCCGGAAGCATCCAATTCAGAACCGACGAACCGCTCGATGAGATTGAAATGTACGGTTTTGGCAAGGTGCCCCCACTGGTTACCTTCGCCCTGCAAACCGCTCCTTTTTATCAGGTGCTCGATGCGCTCAAATCGAAATCCGTGGTTTATTACCTCACCGTTCCGCGGGTGGAGCCGCTTGAAAACGTGCCGGCAGACCAACTGGTAGCGGCCGAACTCGATCATACGCTCGACGCACCTTTTATTCGTAAAGTGGCGCTGGGCAATGCCGACAGTTATATTCATTTACCCGATAGCCCCCAAAAAGACATTGCTCTCCGGGGGAACTACATCTTGCCGCTGTTACAAAATGCACGGGTGAAAGACTCGCTTGTCACCGCCCAGCCTGTTCCTTTCATTACAAGCGAGCATTTCAAAAAAAAGAAATCCATGCCTTTTCCGCCCACCAAATGCACCCTGTACATCGGCGAACTGCAACAACTCGTTGCTGCGGCAGCCATTCAGCAGGAACAACTCCGTCGCCGGGTGCGTGAACGGGCGCAGTTTTTTTACGAACTGGAAAAACGACGCGCACTGCGGGAAGGCAAACCTTTTACCGCCACCCTCGAAGCATTCATGCAGCAGGAGCAGGAAAACCTGCCTGCGGAAGTAAAAACCATTCTGGAAACCGCCTTTCCCGATGTCTTCAAAAAAGAATTTACGGTACTCATCAGCCGGCGGTTTCCCGGTACGGATCAGTACTCGGCCAGCCTCAGCCTTCAACCGGAAGTAAAACAATGAAAAATCTGCTTATCCCCATTTATGCAGCCATTTTTTACTGTTTGAGCCCTGGTAAAATAGTTGCACAGGAAGTCGGCGCGCCGTGGGTCGTGCCGCCTGTCATGGATGTGGATGACAAATTCGAGGTGTCTCCCAAAGATGATAATACCCGTTTTCTGGTATCGAAAAAAGGCGCATTCGGCGTCTTTGACCGAACCGGCCAAGCTGTTTTACCCATCGAATACGGCAGGATTACCTTGTATTCCTGCGGCTGGATGGCGGCATACAATGCATCTCCGGGCAAACTGTTCAATGCCCGGGTGGAATGCATCAGTTTACCGTACGACCGCTTTATCGCGTTTAACAATGGCACGGCAGTGGTGTACAAGAACAATCTCTGCGGCCTGGTAAATATGGCCGGAGAAGAACTGGTGCCAGTAGCATATGAGCGTTACAAACAGGAAAGGGAAACCTTCGTTTTTACGAAAAGTGACGGGGAGCGCCGTTTTGCTGCGCCGCCTGAAGTTGTTCCGCTCAATTTGCAGCGGGTGGAGGATGCCAAAGCACGATCGGTAGTGGCCGGGCATTATTTTATAAAAGGGCCGGGAGTGTTCAGTTCGGGATTGCTGAATTTACGGCGCGATACGGTGGTACCGCCGATCTACCGCTTCGATGCTATTCATCCGGCAGGATACATGGTCGGTACGTTCGACGGCAGAACCTTCGGCGTGATCGATACGCGCCACAAGACTTTGTATCCTTTTACGGCTGAGCGCATGGGCAAATGGACGAAAAGCGGATTGCTGCCCGTCCGGGTAGAAAAAAAGTGGGGGTTACTGCGCTTCCCTTCCGGCGAAGTCGTGTTTCCTTTCGGTGAATTCGAAGCCATTGAAGTGTACGATCCGAACAGGGATATTTTTCTGGTGACTCAAAATAAATTGCAGGGACTCATCGATTTGAAGCGTAAAGTCCTGCTTCCCTGCGCTTACACCTACATCAGCCAATACGACCACGTTACGACCGAACTGGTCGACAACCTGAACAAACACGGTTTCTGGCACCGGCCTACAGGATACCTGCAAGCGCCGGCCTACAAAAACGTCGGGAACCTGGGCGATTCTCTGGTCATCGTTGCGAAAGACTCGACATATGCCCTGATGGATGCCCGAAACGGGAAATTGGTCATACCGTTTTCGAATTTTCAGATCGAACGCGTCGGCAACTATTTCGACAGCCATAAACCGATTCTTTGGCGCGGGCGGCTTTCCCTGGATGATTATATTCACGGTTTGTATGATCGCAAGGGCAATCTCGTTGTGCCCTACGATACGGCAGACATTGTAATTGTCCCGAAAGACAACACCATCTGGATTTGTTACCCGTTTATGGATTCCTCAAAAGTTTGGGAACACCGTACCCTGAACGGCAAGGTGCTCGCAACGATCCCTAAAAAAGGCGCCGACCTCAAAAACGAGGGCTATTATGTCAGTCGTTCCCTGTACGGCTACGCGGTGGAGAGAGCCGTAAAGATGGTATACACCGATGCCCAGGGCCGGGAAAAAAATTACGAGTATATCAACGGCCTGAAAGAAAACCTGCACCGGGTCAAACTCGGCAACTTCTGGGGCTGCGTCGATGCGAACGGAAAAGTCGTGATCGAACCCGTTTTTGAGGTGCTGGAAACCAGCAAGGACGGTTATATCAAAGTGAAATACAAAGGAAAATGGGGTGTGCTGAAAAACCCGAAATTCGACTATTTTGAACAGTTTGAAAAAAGTGTGAAGAAGTGATTTGCAACTCTGTTAACCAAGAAACAACCACATATTTATGGATTTTCAGGTGGCGGCGTAACTGTTGCTTTTTTCACTTCTAAAGCCTTTAACGCCTTATTAATTTTTTTCTTAGCCTCCTCCGCTTTATCCCCTTCGTATATTTCTCGTTTTACGATTTCGTTGGACAGAACCTCTTTGATATCATCAAGTTCCAGTTTAGCATTAGGAGTAACTTTTTTAACGGACTTCCGAATGGCATCCAGTACTGTGTCACCAAGTAAAATTTGTCCTATGAAAAATTTACTCAAGGATTGTTTTTGAACATGGTATTCTTCTAACACGCTTTTTGTCATACTTTCTTTGCTAACGTAATACAGCAAACATAAGTCTGACTCTTTCCTTGCATTCAGCGTTAAAAAGTCGAATTCGTAAACTAGGTCATGCGAAATTGGTTTGGCGTAAATTATTTTAAAAATCCTCCATCTAATCCCACTGGTCAGAATAACCCAATCTACACCGTGGTTTGATCCGTAATCTACTGCTTGTTTAATGTGATCTTCTTTCGGAGCTAATCCAATTGCTTTAACTTCAATCAGGAATTTTACTTTGTCCTCAATTTTAATAGCCAAATCGCACCATGTCTTTTTTATAGCAAACTCAGATGTGATTTCTGAATATTTATCGAAACCGAATACTTCAGAAAGCATGTCAGTAACGATTACTACTGTGTCAGACTCATTAATATCTTTTGCCTTGGCTGTATTCAAAACAGCCTGAAATTTTTTGATCCCGGCTGTAAGTCGCGGTAAAATCTTGGCAGGAATTGCACTCATTTTTGATTAGTTTAATATGTTATAAATTATAGATCTGAAGAGTCGCAAAACTAAAGTATTCGCAACCAACAATTTAAAAATAATTACTTCCTCAAGCTAGGATCAATCGCATACGCCCGTTCAAACCACTCCGTCGATTTCTCCGGCTGGCCCATATCCTTGTATGCCGAACCCATATAGAACAGCAGCGTGGCGTTGTTGGGCTCGTATTTGAGGCCTTCCCGCCATTGTTCCATAGCAGCCGGGAAATTCTTTTTCTTGGCCATTACGGCGCCCAGGTTGCGACGAGCGTCTACGAAACGCGGATCGTATTGAATGGATTTTCGGTACACCTCTTCGGCTTTGTCGATTTGGCCGCGCATGAAATAGATGAAGCCCATGTTGGACAGCACCTTCGCGTCGTTGGGCCGGTATTTAATCGCCACCTGGTAGTCTTCGAACGCCTTGTCGTATTGCCCCAGGCGGAAATAGGCCAGGCCGCGGCTGCCGTAGGCGTCGTGGTATTCCGGGTAGAGTTCGATGGTGCGCGTATAGGCCGCAA
>Ga0209097_10003727_pt1 | contig 11565 bp, 8 predicted proteins | sample AD_UKC052_MetaG_FD_184419 | JGI IMG/M metagenome (GOLD analysis project Ga0209097, IMG submission 184419) | Active sludge microbial communities of municipal wastewater-treating anaerobic digesters from USA - AD_UKC052_MetaG (SPAdes) (version 2) | ecosystem: Engineered > Bioreactor > Anaerobic >... | reverse complement strand
GCCGCAGGCGCTTGCCGCCACTGCCGATGATGTACTCGGCCACTTGGCGGATGAGAACCACGTCGGAGTAGAGACGATCCCGGATGACGCTGTCGAGCGCCTTCATGTCGTCGGCGATCGGCGCGTAGAGCTGCGAGAGAGACAAGGCAATGCCCAGACTAGAAAAAACGCGATGGTAGGGGCCGACCGCGATCCCGTCAAGCCGCCGGGATCAAGGAAATCCGGCACGGAAAGGTTCAGGCCGGGTGCACCTGCAGCAAATCGGGCCGGTCGGTGAACACCCCGCCGACACCCCAAGACGCAAGCTGCGCGGCAACCTCCCGGGTGTTGACGGTATACACCATCATCCGCAGCCCGGCTGAATGGATGGCCTGGACATGGGCGGCTTCAAGGCCTTTCAAACCCACATTGAGCGACTCGCAACCAAGCTGCTGGGCCTCCACGAGGCTTGCGGGGGTGAAGGTGTCCACCAGCAGGGCTCTGGGCAGATCGGGCATGCACAAGGCGGCTGCCCCCAGGGCTTCGATCGAGAAGGACGACAGCAGGACGTCCGGACACCTGCCTGCGGGCAGGGCGTGGAGCAGCTCGCCCACCACGCGGCCGGTTTCGGCCTCGGTGCCGGCCGCCGGCTTGATCTCAAGATTGGCCGCCAGCCCGAGCTGGCCGCAAACAGCAAGGGCGGCACTCAGGCTGGGAATCGTCTCGCCCGCAAAAGCGGGATGAAAGTGCCGCCCGACATCCGTCGCCAGCAGTTGCTCGGCGCTGAGCTCGGGCACGGCACCGACAATACCGGCGGTGCGCATCAGGGTTTCGTCGTGGATCAGGACCGGAACCCTGTCGCGGGACAGCATCACGTCAAACTCGACCGCCCGACAACCCAGCCGGGCTGCAATACGGAGCCCGGCCAGGGTGTTCTCGGGGGCCAGGGCACCACCACAGCGATGCACCAGCAGTGGGGGCCAGGGCCACCGGGACATGGGTGCGATCAGTCCAGCTGGCGGGAACGCGCCACGGCCGTGTCGAGCGCGAGCTTGGAGGGCTTGCGGTCTTCCCAGACCGATTCCAGCTCTTCCTCGATGATCTTGCGCACGGCGGCACGCTGGGGATAGGTGCTGGCCTTGCTGATGGACGTGACCTTCTTGTGGGTCAGTTGCTGGACACCCACATGGATGTTGAGAAGATCGGCTGCGAGCAGACGGCTCTCGGACGCCAGCAGGCCCGCTTGATTGAGGGGCAGATAGCCGGCATTGCGCTGCCATTCCACCTGGCTCTCGGCGGTCAGCCAGAAGCTGACGAAGCGCGCTACGGCCTTGTATTCGGCGGCGCTCTTGCCTGCGCCGATCCACAGGGCGGGACCATCGGCGAGGGTGTTCTGGGGCGCGCCGTAGTAGTCCTCGTGGTAAGGCAGGGTTGCCACGCCGACGTCGAACGCAGCCTGGCGCTTGAGGGTCGGCCAGGCGCCGGAGGGTGCGGTCAGCACGGCGCATTCGCCCTTGGCGAAATGTTCGGTGGCTTCGTCTTCCCGACCGAAGAGGTGCAGATAGCGGGCCTTGACCCAGGAGGACAGCATGGCCACATGCTTGACTTCAAGCATGCCGTTGATGGCCAGGGAGGCCTTCTTGCCTTCGGTGACCACCGGCTCGTTGTGCCAGGCGCTCATGTTCTCGACGAGGATCCAGGCCGGCTGGGCGGTGGTGTAGGGGCAGGCCTGACCGGAAGCCACCAGCTTGCCGAGGGCGCCCTGGAGTGCCTGCCAGGTCTTGGGAGCGGCTTCGGGGTCAAGACCTGCCTCGCGGAAGGCCTGCTTGTTGTAGAACATCACGGGGGTGGAGAGGGCCACCGGCAAGGCGATGAGGCGATTGGCGCTGTCGATGGGGGTCGGCGTCATCATGGCCGGGGCGCGCAGGGTTTCAAAGCGCTCGCCGGACTCCTTCATGACCTGGTACAGGGGGCGGTAGCGCTGGGGCCCGGCGAGGAAGCCCGGCAGATCGCGCTCACCGAGGATCATCAGGTGCGGGAGCGTCCCTTCGTTCCAGGTGCGCTCATGGAGCACCACCTTGGCGTGGGGATGGGCTGCGTTGTACCGGTCAACGAGCTTCTGCAACTGGGCGCCCTTGTCGGCGCCGAGGGTGTGCACCAGCTCGATATCCTTCACGGCAACCGGCGCGGCCGCGGGGGCGGCAGGCTTGGGCGCCGGCTTTTTGGGCGCCGCAAGGGCCTGGGCGGAAAACAGGGTGGCGAAGGCGACGCACAGGGCGCCACGATTGAGCATGTTCATGAGGATCCTGTCCACAGACGGAAATAAGGGGAGTCAGCGCCGGTGAAGGAAGCACGCAGTCGATTCATTCACCGGCTCACGGCCCGTGATTATAAGGAGATCAATGCTGCAGAAGCTGGGCTGATTCGTCTGCGACGATTCAAGTCGTTGGCGGCAGGGCCGTAGACCCTTCAAAGCAACAGCTTCCATTCGCCATGAAAAATCCGTCGTTCCGCTTCGTGCTGGTCATGACCGCCGCGGCCGCCCTGGCCGCCGGCTGCGAGCAGCTGGGCATTCCCGACCCGGCCAAGGCCAATGCCCAGGCCGAAGCGGATGGCAAAGCCATCGGGAGTGCCTGTCGCCATGCCGGGCGGGCCATCGAAGACTGCTTCACCCTCAACACCGCGGCGTCGAAGTCGGCGGTGTTTGCGGGCTGGAAGGAAATGAACGATTACATGGTGGAGAACAAGATCGCCGAAGTGGTTCCGCAGCTGCCGCCCCCCGCCCCGCCCATCCCGGCTTCCAGCAAGAAGAAGAAGGCTGCCGACCACGGCAGCGAAGAGGCCCCCAAGGACAAACCGTCGGATGCCGGCGCCGATGCACACGGTGCCGACGCCAAGGGCGAGGCCGAAGCGGGGCAGGAGCCCGAGGTGCGCAAGCGACGCCGGCCACGGGACTGAAAGGCCCGAGCCACAAGGCCGTTTCAGGACTTGTGATGGCATCGTGGCGGGCTGGCGCCGGAGGGCGCCGCCGTAAAAGGGGTACGGTGAGTCAGACAGGGGCGAAATCAGGCCGCAAAGCGGATGGATTCGCCGGCCCTCAGGGCGCAGGGGCACTCAGCAGCACGTCCTGGCGCGAAACCCACCAGACGATGAACTGCTCGACGGACATGGCCGGCGCGTAGAGATAGCCCTGGGCGCGGTCGCAACCCATTTCCCTCAATACCGTCTCCGTTGCCACGTCCTCAACCCCTTCGGCCACCACTTCCAGGCCGAAGGTATGGGCGATGCGCACCATCAATTCGACGATGGAACGATCATTCTCGGTGAGAGTGATTCGCTCGACGAAGGACTTGTCGAGCTTGAGTTCATCCACGGGCAGACGGCGCAGGTAGTCCATGGATGAATATCCCGTGCCGAAATCATCCAGCGCCAGGCGCCCGCCACCGACCCGCAGGGCCTCCAGGTTGCTCACCGACATGCCATCCCGCGATACCAGACCGCCCTCGGTGAGCTCGAAACACATCCGGGATACCGGCACGCGCCAGGTTTCGCAGGTTTGACGGATGAACAGGGGCAGTTCCGGATCCTTCAGGTCGTCGGCGACGAGATTCACCGATATCGGCACCTCGCAGCCCGCATCCGCCAGCGTGGCAAGTACCTGGGCCGCCTGCTGGATCACCCAGCGCGACAACTCCCCCATGAGGCCGATGCGTTCGAGCACCTGCAGAATGTCAGGGGGAGATGCACTCTTCTTGCCATCCCTGTTCCAGCGCAGCAAGGCCTCAGCCCCGACCAGCCGGCGGGAAGGCAATTCCACCTGGGGCTGGAGGAAGAGCTGGAACTGGCGGGCTTCCAGGGCGCGGGCCACTTCCGATTCGAATCCCGCATCGCCGTGGCCGCATGCCGCGGAATCGGCGCTGTAGTGATCAAAGGCTTTGCCGGAGGTTTTGGCCGCAATCAGGGCCGAACGGGCCGCCTGAATCAGGCCGAGCGGGTCGTTCGCGTGTTCGCGCGCCCACGCGCCACCCGCATGGAAGCGCCCGCGCTGCCCGGGGAAGTTGTTGCTCCGCAGCACCTCGCAGGCGTCAACCAGCTTGCTCCCGGCCAGGGAGACCTGCGCCGAATGCAGAAGCTCGGGCAGGATCACCGCCCATTGATCTTCGCCAAGGGCGCACAGGATGTCATTGGGCCGCAGCACCGCCCGCATGGCGTCGGAGAGCGCCAGCCGCAGGTGGTCACGTTCGTCCATGCCCAGAACATCTACGGAGCGCCCCCATTCGATGTCGAGCACCAGAAGCCCCAGGATCTGCCCTTCGGCAAGACCGGACAAGCGCTCCGCCAGCAAGCTCAGAAAGCGCCGCCGGTTGGGAATGCCGAGAACCGCATCCCCGTCCTCGGCGTCCAGGCGGAAGGCATGTTCGTGATCGATGGAGACGTCCGACAACAGGCCGCCCAGGCACCAGCCCAGGCGCACCAGGGCGGTCAGGATGTCGAGCTCAAGGCGATGGACCATCGCCCGATCGCTGAACAGGTGCTGCTGGCAGGATGCCAGCAAGGCCTCGATGGCGACGAACGGAAACTCCGCCACGGCTCCGCCCAGATAACACTCGGACCACAACTCGACGATCCGGGCCGGCCAGGGCGGGGTGAAATCCCATTCGGTGATCCGTGCCAGCTCGACGCAGAATGCGCGCAGGGACGGCTCCACGCCCGATCTGGCCTCGCCGAGGTCGAAGCGCGACACCAGCGCGTCGGCCAGCTCGGCAGCACTGATGATGCGGCCAAAGGCACGCACCGCCGCCTGTTCGCCCTGCCCGATGCCATAGCGCAACAGAAGACGCGCAAGGGCATCCTCGTCAATGACCGGACAGGGTGAACGCACCAGATGAGGTGCCGGCGTATTCATGCGAGGTAGTAGGCCGACGGCTCCACCCCGAAGGCGCCGGGTGGCAGGGCGCGGGTGATTTCGTAGGGCTCTCCGGTGGCACAGGACGGATCGTAGAGAAGATCCAATGTCTGGGGGTAGGCATTGGGCTTCTTGTCCGGCCCAAGCAGGATCATGACGCGGGGCTTGAGGCGGCGGATACGGTTCTGGGACACCACCACAGCCACTTCACCGGAATTGAGTTCGACCAGGGTACCGACGGGATAGAGCCCGATGCACTGCACGAACTGATCGACGATGCTGACCGAAAAACGCTTGCCCCGGAGGCCTCTGACGGCGTCCAGGGCGTCCTGGGAACTCACCGCCGCCCCATAAGGGCGCTCGCGGGTCATGGCGCAATACACATCGCAGACCCCGGCAATCTCGGCCATCAAACCCACATCGTCCCCCTTCAGCCCGGCCGGGTAGCCACTGCCATCACAGCGCTCATGATGGCGCTCGATGATCTCCAGCATCTGGGGCGTAGCATGGGGGCACGCCGCGAGGATGTGCAGGGAGAAATCCACATGGGTCTTGAAAATCTCGTACTCCCGGGGCGAAAGGGCCCCGATCTTGTGGAGCAGGCGGGCCGGGAGACGCAGCTTGCCGATGTCCTGCAGCAGCCCGGCCATTCCCAGGCTGGTGATCGAATCCTCTCCGAGCCCCAGGGCCCGGCCGAAGATCATCACGTGGGCGGCCACATCGAGGGAATGGTCGTAACTGTATTGATCCGTCCTCTTGAGGCGCAGCAGCCACAGGAGCGCGTCCGGATTGCGGATGACGCTCAGCACCATCTCCGACACCACACCGCGCAGCCGTTCCAGGTCCGGGTTGAGGTTGTTCTGCACATCCTCGGCAATCTCAGCAAGCAGTGCCTGGGCGCGCGTGACCACGGGCAAGGCTGCAACGATCTCTTCCTCCAGGGAGGCCGTCGGCTCCACGAACTGCATCCCGGAGGGCGTGCCCGACGAAGCCGTGCCGGCTTCCTCGCCCGAGCGCCGACCCGATGCCCGGACAGGACGCTCCGCGTAGGTCGTCACATGGGGATGCAGGGCAGACGGGGTGACACGCCCTTCTCCGGGAGACGGCTCACCCGCATTCAGGGTCCGCGGAGCTGCCCCTTGCGGGTAGATCCGGAACCAGGGCTCGGTGCCCGCGTCCCCATCCCGGGCGCGCTCCGACACCTCCCCCTTCAGCCCCCGCAGCAGCTTGAGCAAGGCGAAGAAGTCCGGGGGCTGACGGCGCTGCTCCGGCTTGATCAGGAAGCTGGCCAGATCGGCAGGCGCGCGGGTGGGGGGCGCACCCTCCTGTGCCGCAGACGCGGCCCGCCAGGCATCACCGACCGAGCGGGCGCGGTCCACGTAGACAAAGCGGCACAACTGCCTGACCTGCGTCAGGGTCGCCTCATCCTCGATGAGAAAACCCTGGAGCATGAAAGGTGACTCGAGCCACGGGCGATCAAGCTCAGAAATGAACATGCCTCCGCGCAGATCCTGCACCGCGACAATTTCCTTCAAAACACCCTCCGTGCAACCATTTCCGCTTCACAACACTTATTCGTAGTCGGCATCAGTTTACGGCGCCGGACTGGAAAACTGGAGATGAATCGCATCGATCTCCCGCATGACCTGTGCATCAAGCAGAAGATCGCATGCATCGAGATTGGCTTCAAGCTGCGCCACGGAGGTGGCGCCGAGGATCACGCTGCCGACAAAAGGCTGGGCTGCCACAAAGGCGATGGCCATTTCCGCCGGCGCCATTCCGTAGCGCCGGGCCAGCGCCGCGTAGGCCGCAACCGCCGGCCTCACGCCGGGCTTGTCGTAGCGTTGTCCAAACGCCGGAAACAGGGAGATGCGCCCCGGCGCGCCCGGATCATCAAGGTACTTGCCACTGAGGTGCCCGAAACCCAGCACCGAATAGGGCAGCAGACTGACCCGTTCACGGAAGCACACTTCGGCCAGCGACTGTTCGAATACCCGGTTGAGCAGGTTGAAGGCGTTCTGCACCGACACGACGCGCGGAAGGCCCAGCTCGTCCGCCGCCCGCAAAAACGACATCAGGCCCCAGGGATGCTCGTTGGACAGGCCCACGTAGCGGATCTTCCCTTCGGCCACCAGTTCGGCGAGCGCCACCAATTGCTCCTCAATGGGCGTCGCCGGGCCCTCGTGCCCCGGCTCGAAACGCCACTGCCCGAACATGGGCTGATTGCGCGCCGGCCAGTGAAGCTGGTAAAGGTCGATGTAATCGGTGCCCAAGCGGGTCAGACTCGCCTCGACCGCCTCGCGGATATTGCTGCGGTCGAGGGACAAGGGACCACCCCGGATCCACGCCATGTTGCGCCCCGGCCCCGCAACCTTGGTTGCCAGGACCACGCTATCCCGTGGCCGACCCCGCAGCCACGATCCGACAATGGACTCCGTGCGCCCATAGGTCTCGGCGCGGGCGGGCACCGGGTACATCTCGGCGGCATCGATGAAATTCACGCCCCGCGCAAACGCTGCATCAAGCTGCGCATGCGCTTCGGATTCCGAGTTCTGCTGACCAAACGTCATCGTACCCAGACAGACGGACGACACCTTCAGGTCGCTGGCGCCGAGTTTGCGAAAGTCCATGTGCGGCCTCCGGATCGATGGAAACTAGACAACCCACGCCGCGCGGCTGGCGACCCCCGAGGGGGGCGCCTTTACCTTGGGACGGCCCTGCGGCGAAGAAGGCCCCCACGCTACACCGCTTCGCGGCTCGCTGCCCCCCGAGGGGGAACGCCTTTACCTTGGGGGCGGCCCTGCGGTAAAGAAGGCCCCCACGCTACACCGCTTCGCGGCTCGCTGCCCCCCGAGGGGGAACGCCTTTACCTTGGGGGCGGCCCTGCGGTAAAGGCCGCTGGCCGCGATCGGGTATCATGCCGGCCACGCAGGCGCTGCACCGCGCATCGGTATTGGCGAGAGGGTGCGTTGCCGAGATTCTACACACCCACCACGCCCTTCCGCTCCTCCGCCCATGCAGCCCGCCCCTACACCCTGCCTTTCCACTGGCATTCTCGTCCAGTGCCGTCCCGGGTTCGAGCCCGACGCGAGCCTTGAGCTGCAGGCCGCCGCCCGCGCCGCGCGTGTCGAAGGCAGCATCACGGAAGTGATCAACAGCGGTTTCGCCCTGTTTCAATTGAGCGTGCCAGCCCCGCGCGATGAGCTGCGGCGGCGCCTGGATCTATCGAGGCTGGTCTTCTCACGCCAGGGCTTCCAAATGGTTGGCAGCCTGGAAGATCTTCCCGAGAAGGATCGCCTGAGCCCGCTAATGAGCGCCATCACGGCACTGGGGGAGCGCTTTTCCGCCCTTCTGCTTGAAACCCCCGACACCAACGACGGCAAGCAGCAATCCGGCTTTCTGCGGCGTTTCGGCCCCCTGCTTGAAGAGGCCTTGGGCAAGGCCGGCCTGCTACGCAGCGATTCGCCCCACCTGCCCCGCCTGCATGTCTTCCTGGCCGATTCTAGACGCGCCCTCCTCGGTCTGAGCCTGGCCAGCGAGGGCTCGGCCTGGCCCATGGGCATCCCGCGGCTACGCATGCCCAAGGAAGCACCCAGCCGCTCCACCCTGAAGCTCGCCGAAGCCATCATGGGCCTGCTGACGGCCGACGAGCAGAAAGCCACCCTCCGCCCCGGCCTGCTGGCGGTGGACCTGGGAGCCTCACCAGGCGGCTGGACCTGGCAGCTAGTGAGCAGAGGGCTGCGCGTCACGGCCATCGACAACGGCCCCATGGCGCCCTCGGTGGCCGCCACCGGCCTGCTGGAGCACCTGAGGGTGGACGGCTTCGCCTGGAAGCCCCGCAAGCCCGTGGAATGGATGGTGTGCGACATGGTGGAGCAGCCCTCCCGCATCGCACCGCTGATGGCCGAGTGGGTAGCCAGCGGGCGTTGCCGCCGCAGCATCTTCAACCTCAAGCTGCCCATGAAGCGCCGCTATGACGAGATCGAACGCTGCCGCGCCCTGATTGACCAGCGCATGCGCGCCGGAAACATCAAATACATATTGAGAATCAAGCACCTTTACCACGATCGGGAAGAGGTCACGTGCTATCTCACGCGGCGCTGACGGCGCCGCGATGTATAATGCTGGACTATTTAAATGGTGCAGTGCACTAAATCTGCCGCACCCAGATCGTGATCACATCCATGTCGTTCTCCGAACTCGGACTCATTCCTGAAATCCTGCGGGCCGTCACCGAAGCCGGTTACACCGAACCCACACCCATCCAGCGTCAAGCCATTCCGGTCGTTCTCGCCGGGCATGACGTGATGGGCGGTGCCCAGACGGGCACGGGCAAGACCGCCGGCTTCACCCTGCCGCTGCTCAACCGTCTGGCACGTCATGCCAGCAGTTCGACCAGCCCCGCCCGCCACCCGGTGCGTGCGCTGATCCTGGCGCCGACACGCGAGCTGGCCATGCAGGTGTATGAGTCCGTCAAGATGTACTCGAAGCACCTGCCCCTGCGCAGCACCTGTATTTATGGCGGGGTCGACATGAACCCGCAGATCCAGGAACTGCGCCGCGGCATCGAAATCGTCGTCGCCACGCCGGGCCGTCTGCTCGACCACGTCCAGCAGAAGACCATCGCCCTCGGCCAGGTTGAATTCCTGATCCTCGACGAAGCCGACCGCATGCTCGACATGGGCTTCATCCCGGACATCCGCCGCATCCTCGCCCTGCTGCCGGCCAACCGCCAGAGCCTGCTGTTCTCTGCCACCTTCTCGGACGAGATCAAGAAGCTCGCCGACCAGATGCTGAAGAACCCGCAACTGATCGAGGTGGCCCGCCGCAACATGGTCAGCGAGACCATCACCCACATCGTCCACCCGGTTTCCAGCGGGCTCAAGCGCAACCTGCTGGCCCACATCGTGCGACACGAGGACGAGGCCAACCAGGTGCTGGTCTTCGTGGACACCAAGTTCGCCTGCAGCCGCCTGGCCCACTTCCTTGAGCGCCATGGCATCTCCGCTGACGCCATCCACGGCGACAAGACCCAGCAGGCGCGTACCGAAACACTCGAGAACTTCAAGTCCGGCAAGGTCCGCGTGCTGGTGGCCACCGACGTGGCCGCCCGCGGGCTCGACATCGAAGACCTGCCCTCGGTGATCAATTTCGAACTGCCCCACACCGCCGAAGACTACGTCCATCGCATCGGCCGCACCGGCCGTGCGGGCAAATCGGGCAAGGCCGTTTCCCTGGTCAGCTCGGAAGAGCGCCATCGCCTCGCCGACATCCAGAAGCTCATCAAGCTCGAGATCAAACAGGAGATCGTCCCCGGCTACGATCCGGAGCCCGATTTCTTCGATGCGGACGGCAGCCGTCGCCGACGCAGTGCCCCGGCATCCCGGCCCACCGACAGCGCCGCCGCGGCCGCACCCGCTGGCGAACGCCGCAAGCGTAGTGAGCGCCCCGAACGCAGCGAACGGCCGGAACGTTCCGAGCGCCCTCAGCGCAGCCGTCAGCCCGCTCATATTGCGGCAGATGGTTTTGACTTCAGCAAGCCCTACGAGCAGAAGGGCGACATCACCTCGGCCAGCGGCGAAGGCAGTGGCGGCGACTCCCCGGTACCCGAGAAGGGCCAGCGCCCGATCGCCTTCCTGCTGGGCGGGCTCGGTCGCAAGCACTGAATACCCGGGCACAATTCAGTGTATTAACGAATTCTGATAGGCTTCTCTCCGCATTACACAACAAGGAGGAGAGAAGCATGAAGGGGAAACTTTTTTCAGCGGGACTGTCACTGCTGATGGCCCTGCCGGTGGCGACGCAGGCAGCAGACCTGAAGCGTGCGGAGGAGATCGTTGGCGGGCGCTGCTTCCTGTGCCACGGTATGGAAGGTGAAGCCGCTTCGGCCCTGTATCCGCGACTGGCGGGGCAGCATGCCGAGTACATTGCCAAGCAGCTATCCGATTTCAAGTCCGGCAAGCGCAAGAGCGACACCATGTCCGGCATGGTCACCGATCTGACCGCAGAAGAGATGAAGGCCCTCGGCGCCTTCTTCGAACAGAAGAAGCCCAGCCACAGCGGCCGCACGGATGCCGATCTTGCTGCGGTGGGGCGTTACATCTTCACCAAGGGCAACCAGTATTCCGGCGTCGCATCGTGCACCTCCTGCCACGGCCCGAAAGGCTACGGAACACCGCAGCTACCACGCCTGGCTGGGCAACAGCCCCTCTATCTCGAGAACCAGCTGAAGCAGTTCAACACCCGGGAACGCAACAACGACAACGCGGTGATGCACTCCATCGCATCCAAACTCACCGAACTCGAAGTGAAGGCTGTTTCCAGCTACATCTCGACGCTTGAATGAGCCTGCCCGGCGGGGTCGGCATGCATTGTCGGCCGCCCTCGCTTACGTCCTGAAGGACATTTGATTGACCTGTATCAGGACTTCTCCGATTCGCCTCACCAGCCGGCCGCCGTCGCGCGAAAATTAGCATGCTCTGATGCAAGCGGCCGGCCGGGGGCCGACTTTCCAGCCCGGCGCAGTGAGCTTTTCGACCGGAGACCTCCATGAAGTTCCACCGCATGCTGGCCCTTGCCAGCGCACTGGCCATGTTTGGCCTGCCCGCGCCCCACCCCGCCCAAGCCGCTGAACCCTCCACGGCAATTGCACCAAAGGAGGGCTGGTACCACCAACTCGT
>Ga0209097_10003724_pt1 | contig 11575 bp, 7 predicted proteins | sample AD_UKC052_MetaG_FD_184419 | JGI IMG/M metagenome (GOLD analysis project Ga0209097, IMG submission 184419) | Active sludge microbial communities of municipal wastewater-treating anaerobic digesters from USA - AD_UKC052_MetaG (SPAdes) (version 2) | ecosystem: Engineered > Bioreactor > Anaerobic >... | reverse complement strand
GCGGCGGCGCACCTGGTGATGCCAGTGGCAGCGCGGGAGTTAGTGGCAGTGACCACGGCGCGCAGTCCGCCCCTGCGATAACCCAAGAGCAGCCTGCAGTGACAGAAGCCCGAGGTGAGGTGCCAGCAGGCTCTGCGACGACTCCAGCGCTGCTGCCCCCAACAAGCGGAGCATCGCCCGTAGCACATTCAAACAGCGCTGGTGATGCAGCTTCGCCAGTACCCCCTGCAGGCCCGCACCAACAGGCACCAGAGCCCCCCGCCAGGAACACTGCCGCACCAAGCTCGGAGCGCGCGTCGTCCCCCGAGCCTGGCCAGGCGGAAGACAAGCATCTCGAAACCGCACACGCACCGGCAGACAAGTCTCATCCACCGGTCCACGCACCATTAAGCACAGCGCCCATGGACGAGTCCCAGTCTGCAGCACGCGCAGGTCAAGCGGAGGTGTCGCCCAGCGCAGGCCCAGTCCATAAAGCGTTGCCAACCGCATCTACGCAGCCGCACCCCACGCAATCCACCAGGCACGCCGAGCCGGTCACGCCAGCTTCACCGAGTTCACAGCTTCCGCAGAAGCAGACAGCCCAAGCGCATGAGCTGACTGCAGCTAAAACCACAGCAACGCCTGGTGCTGTGGATAAAGGACCCGCAAGCAGCGGACGGACGGAGGAACCCAGCGTCTCACCCGGTGCGGCACCACAGGGCAAGGCAAGCACCACTACTGGCCACGGTCTTGCGGACCAAGGAGGTCAAGCCCACGCCCAAGGCACCAGCGGCAGGGCAAGCTCCACAGGAAGTAAGGGCGGCAGCGCTGGCGCACACTCGCCAGAGGCAGATCCCGGCTTCCAGGCGGTCAAGTCACAGAGCAGAGCGCTGGCCAACAGCCAGTCGGAACATGCCCCAGCCGGCACCAAGGCCACTGAGGCCGAGGCAGCCGCAGCCAGCCCTGCAGGTGAGCTACAGAGCGAGGCAGAAGCCAACCACCTCGGCGTCCTAGAGCAAGCGCAGGCCAAGCCATTTGGTCGAGCGGCATTTAAGGCGGCGCTGCTAAGTCGCATTGCGCAGAGCGTTCCCACAACCCTGAAGGAAGCGGATCAGTTCAAAAGCTCCAGCGGACTGGCAAATGTAAAAAGTGGGCTGCAGCAGCAGGTGACGCAAGGAAAACAGGAGGCAGAGTTAGATCTGAAGCAGAAGGTAGGGCAGTCGCCGTCTACTGCTGGCATTGCTCCGCGCGTGCCTCGCTCGCTGACGCTGGATGCCAAGGGAGGGCGAGCGCCAGGCATCAGCGCAGCGCAGGCCGCACCAAAGCCTCGGACCGAAGCCGAAGTCTCGATACAAGAGGGTCCGCGCGCGCTGGAGCGTCAGCTAGCAGAAGCAAAAGTCACAGAGCCACAGCTGAACAAGTCCAACGAGTCTCAGTTCCAAGCAGCGGCAAGCGCCAAGCAGCAGCTAGCGACGAACGCCCAGCAGGCCCCGGGTACGTACAGACAGACCGAGCAGAGTACGCTCGCGCAAGCCCAAGCGCACGCGGAAGGCACAGCCCAGGCACAGACGCAGGGAATGCAAGGCCATCGCCTCCAGGTCGCCGGACAAGTGATGGGGCAGCAGAGCCTAGCCAAAAGCAAAAATGAGCAGGCGCGGGCGCAGGTCACTGCGCACATCCAGCAAATATTTCAGGCCACCAAGCAGCGGGTAGAGCAGCGGCTGGCGCGGATCGATGACGCAGTAAACCAAGTCTTTGATCAAGGCGCAGCGACTGCGAAGGATGCATTTGAGGGGTATGTCGATGCTCGCATGCGCGCGTACAAAGAGGAGCGTTATAGTGGCGTGCTCGGCGCTGGCCGCTGGATCAAGGACCAGTTTTTAGGACTGCCCGCCGAGGTCAATGGCTTCTATCAAGAGGGCAAGCAGCGCTACCTAACCCAGATGGATGGGGTGCTCGACCGAATCGCTCTCACCGTCGAGACTGGTCTCTCCGAGGCAAAAGCAGAGGTTGGTCGCGGCAAGCAAGAAGTGAGCAAGTATGTTGCCAGCCTACCCACAGCACTTAAGCAGGTGGGGCAGGACGCGCAGCAGCAAATACAGAGCCAGTTTGACTCTCTGGAGCAGAGCATTCGCGACAAGCACGAGCAGCTCATCGACAGCTTGGCGCAAAAGTACTGCGAAAATGTAAAGCAGCTAGACGAGCGAATTGGCGAGCTAAAGACCCAAAATCAGGGGCTGGTTGACAAAGCCAAAGCGCTGGTCACTGAAGTCATTCAGACCATCAAGCAACTGCGCGACATGCTGCTGGGAGTCCTGGCGCGCGCCGCAGCTGTCATCGACAAGATCCTCGCCGATCCGATCGGCTTTGTCGGCAACCTAGTGGCAGGCGCAAAGGCGGGGTTTCAGAAGTTTGTCGGCAACATTGGCAAGCACTTGCAGACCGGTCTTATCGGCTGGCTAACGGGACAACTTGGCTCCGCAGGCATCACGCTGCCAGAGACTTTTGACCTAAAAGGAATCTTTTCCCTGGTCACGCAGGTGCTGGGACTAACGTGGCAAAACATCCGCGCCCGCGCCGTCAAGATCCTAGGCGAAAAAGCAGTCAAAGTTTTAGAGACGGCCAGTGATCTAGTGCAGGTGCTGATAAGCGGTGGTCCTGCCGCGCTGTGGGAACACGTGCAGGGAATGGTCGGAGACCTAAAAGCCGCAGTGCTCGATCAGCTCAAAGAGTTTGTGATCACCCAGATCATTCAAGCAGGCGTCACCTGGGTCCTGAGCCTGCTCAATCCAGCCTCGGCATTTATCAAGGCGTGCAAGGCCATCTACGACGTCATCATGTTCTTTATCGAGCGGGCCGCGCAGATCGCCGACTTGGTAAACGCCGTGCTCGACTCGGTAGAAGCAGTCGCCAGTGGCAATGTCTCGGCCATGGCCGATCGGATCGAGGGCGCTTTGGTCAAAGCCCTCCCCGTTGCCATCGGCTTTCTGGCCAGCCTGCTGGGACTTGGCGGCATCACCGAAAAAATCAAAAACATCCTGCAGAAGGTCCGGGCCCCCATCGAAAAAGCCATCGATGCCGTGCTGAAAAAAGCCGTCGGACTGGTGAAAAAAGCCGGAAAGTGGATTAGTGACAAAGCGACGGGGAATAAGCCGGAGGCCAAAGGCAACGAGCCCTCAACGCCAAAGCCAACACCCGCAGATGTAGATGATGAGCAAAGTCTGAAAGTAAAAGCCAAAGCGCGCCTAGAGATGACGCGCCGTACAGCCCAGCCACTTAAAGATCAGGCCCAACTACAGCACATCATTGCAGAAGTACTTACACTGCTCCGCCCCGAAGGGCTGAAATCTCTATTTGCACAACCCAAAGCTGGCCAGCAGAACAAGTTTGAAATCATTGCAACCGCAAGCCCCGCTGAAAAAGTTGATGAAGCAGAGATCAAACTTGACAGCGGCTCACTCAAGCAGAAATTCGAAGAAATAAAGCAATCCTATAACACGCAAGAAGAAAGGATTACACAATTACAATCAGCAGCACGATGCTGGGAAGTGCGCGCCAACGAGGAAGCCGATACAACCAAACAAACGGCAATGCGCGATAAATCAAAAAAAGCGATGCAAGATTATCAGATTCTGCAACAAAGACACATCGACAGCAAAAATAAGCTTTCTTCCGAAGAAAGCCTATTAGAAATAGCGACCTCAGATTCCGACCGCGCACACATGAATGATGTGTTAAAACAGGAAACCCAAATCGTGATAAAGCTGGCCAAAGATGTTATCCGTGCACTGGCTGAAATCGCGGAATATATACCGGCTAAAGATTATAGCAATAGGAAGCACTGTCGCGGCAAAGACGACAATAGCAGACGCGAAAATAGCATTGGCTCAAAACCAGGCCAGTACTATGCTGAATCAACAGCTAGTCAGCAAGCAGCTATCGAGAAAGAAACTCTGCAAAACGGTGACTGCTCCGATTTGCTAAGCAGCACAGGCACAGTCCATGTTTACCACTCGCACCGGGATTATATAGGTTATGCAAATGGCGAAGACACCAAGTACCATCGCGCCGAACTAGCCGGACTGGGTGCAGGAATCCCTGTTGTTCACGGTCATCCGCGTCCAAAAAAATAATCTATCCTGAACCCCGCAATCATCATAAAGAGGAAAAGCGATATGCACGAGCAGTTAATGCCGCTAAAAATCCCATCCGGATGGTCCGTCCAAAAGAATTCATTCTTTAATATTGCGCCAAAGTCGGATGAAGACTTCATGGCCAACTCAGGATGTTTCACTGAAGATTTATTATGGATCCAGGAAATAGAGTACCGAGGCGACCGCGGCTGGATAAGCAAGCAAGACGGGCTATCGATTGACCTCGGTTGGTACCCAGATAGCGACGTTGATGGCTGCTATTCATTACATTTATTGCGCAATTCGTGGGATGATATTATTTTTAATCAAAAAACAAAAGATCGATATCTAATTCAAGCTTTGATCGATCAAATTCTCTTTCTAGCAAGTAATCACCGGTCCCAACTAACCTCAGAAAATCTTACAAATTTCGCGGCATCCTGGCCAATTGCAGCAGCCCACGCCAGCACCTAGTCACAAGCGCCCGGGCCCAGCCCTCTACTGGCGAATGGCCTTCAGTGCCGCCTGTGCCGCACGACTCACGTCACGAGTATGGTAGTCGTAAACATCCATCGGCTGACGACTCGCCAGCTTCTCTAGCGTCGGAATGGCTAGTGCTGCACGCGCTCCCAAGCGGGCAAAAATCTCGCACACCTTGACCATCTCCGCCGTCGCCGTGTAGCTCGCAGCCAGCCCCTCCAAGACCCGAAGCGCCCCCACATCCAGCGGCGTGTCCGCCGTAATCACAGAGTGCAGCGCGCGCACCATCCCACACGCAGCCACCGCATCCCGCTCCTTCGCCACCGACTGCAACAAGGATGGAAGTGCAGACTCCCCGTCGCGCAAAGCCAACGCTGTTGCTGCACTCGCCCGGACCTCGCCGATAGGACAGCAGAGCTGCGCGTGCAGCGAATCCGCGCCCACAGGATGTGCCTCTGCCCACGCCAACGCCGTCACTATGGCCTGCAGTGGTGAGGGGTCATTTCGACCGTGCAGCAGACTGGCGATCGAGGCTTGTAACTGCTGCTTAGGAATCGCAAGCAGCACCTCGCCACCGACCTGCGCCAGCCAGCGCTGCACCTGATAGCCATGCGCGCGCCCCCGCAGAAGCGCCGCACAAACGACGGGAAGCGCAGCCCCACCCTGCCCAACCAGCGCGGCCAGCGCCTCATCGCAGACTGAGTCATGACGCACCGCCTCTGGAGGCGTCATATACGGATCAGGCGTGACGTCCGGCTCCATATTTACCGAGCCGCAGTCCCCCAGCGCCTCAGCCAGGGCCTCAAGCGCCGACTGCGGCAACGTCCCCCGCTGACCCAGCACCCGCGCCGCCGCCAGCCGCCGCAACGCAGGACTGCCCGGCGTCTGTACAAGCTCCCGCAGCACTTCGTCAAGCGAGCACGCTCGCCAGTTTTCAACCAGAGCATCTATCTGCACAGTAGGCGTCAAAGGCATAATTATATAATAATAAATATCAAATTAAGTCTTTGCTCGTAAGCACGCGTCGCATACGCCGCAAAGCCAGCTCATGCAATTGGCGAATCCGTTCGCGTGAGAGATTGTATTTTTCGCCAATCTCTTTGAAGGTCATTTCTTGTTCATCATCCTTACCAAGACCGAAGCGCATACGAAGAATATCCGCTTCAATTGGCGACAGCTTCTTCAATAGCAAGTTTACTTCTTGCAACATAGAATCGCCGATCAAGCGCTCGCTGATACTTAGTACAGTTTTTTCATCAGACAAAAAGTCTGCATAGCAGCGCTCGTCATTGGCCGATATCTCGCGATCTAATGAGACCGACTCATCGATGATAAAGCTCTCTAGCTTGCTGAGCTTATCCGGGCTGATACCAACTTCCTTCGATAGCTCCTCTGGAGTAGGCAGACGACCCAGCTCACCCGCGAGCTTGGTGCGAGCGCGCACGACGACCTGATATTCGCCTTGCATATGGATCGGCAAGCGAATCATTCGCGTCTTAAGTGCCAATCCGTCCGCAATGGCATGACGGATCCACCAGCTAGCATAGGTTGAGAAGCGAAAGCCGCGCCGATAATCAAATCGCTCAACTGCTTTAATTAGTCCAAGGTTGCCATCTTGGATCATATCCGCCAGTGGCAATTTGCCTTTTTCTAACTTCTTTGCAATCGACACAACCAAGCGCAGATTGGCTTTTACGAAATCCTCTTTACCACGAGAAATCAGCTGAACAATTACCGATAATCCCTGCAGATATTTCTGCCATATTTCCACCGGGACATCAGAGATCACAGACTTACTCTGCGGCTGCGCTAGACGCTCTTGCTCCAAGCGGTGAATCTCGGCCATCACCGCCGCGACGTAAAGCCGATCCAAATCCAGCTGTCGCAGCTTCACCGCCAGCGGCTGTGCGGCCAGGGACAGCTCGCGCCCCTGGTGCTTGCCCTCGGCAATGAGCGTGACACCACACTCCCGCAGCGGCTGAAACTCTACCAAGCTGCGGCCAATCGCCTGCGAAAGTAGCTCCAGAATCGGCGAGATCAGGTGCGACAGCGACAGCGTCTGCACCCACAGCACCTCTTCCATGATGCCAATCCGCCGCGCCAGCTCGTACTCTGCGGCAGGGGTCAGGACCGAGACCCGAGTCACGTCCTTAAAGTACGCGCGCAGAAACTCCTGCTCGTCGCCCTTGCCTCGACGATCCGCCCGGATCCGCTTGGAACTGGCTTTAGGCACCACGCCAGGCTCGACGGGGGCACCCGGCTCCGCTGGCTTTACCGCCGTCTGACGCGACTTCGGAGCCAGCATGCGCAGCGGGCTCTCACGCTGCTTTTTCGTCGGCACCTTGGGTGGCGCAGGCGTCGGTTCGGTTGGCTGCGTGGCATCGGTCAACGAAACCGTCCCTGACGCGCAAGCTAGCTCTTTGCACACCAAGCTCTCGTCAACGGATGCGCACGCCATTGCCTGAGCAGCGTCCTCCGCCGCAGCTGGAGTCTGAGCAGTGGCTTCTGGCGACGCGGGTAACTTACTCTTATCAGGCGGTCTTGCCATGTTCTCCTCTGCAGGCAGTCAGTCCCCCCTCGGAGTACTGAGCACTTCTGCTTGTGAACCCGTTGCAGCAATCCAGGCCAGCTATTTACAAGGCTCATTCCCAGAACAATCGCCGGGTCGATGGGCTCGCTGCAGGCGTCTATTTACGCACCTGCAGCTGCTCGCTCTGACCGGTGCGCTCGATGACCAAGCACGAGGGCGCCGCCCCCAGCGTCCAGCGCGACATGCCCACATCAATCAGCGCCAGTCGCCCGTCGGCCTTCAAAGTGATCCCACGATCCTGGATGGTATGACCCATCACGATCCGCTTGGCACCTTGAGCCGCACTCAGCTCCCGCAGATAGGCCTGCAGGACCTGCTCTTGCATCGACTCGGCCAGTCCGCGATACCACAGTGGGCCTTCCGGGTCAGCGCCAACACCGACGCGAGCGTCTCGCTCACCGCGCAGCTCGGCCCGCACTAGCTCGTTTAGCTCGGACAGCTTGCGGTTTACAAAGCGTGGGCTGAGGCCACCGTGCATAAACAAGGTATCGTTTACGCGCACGATGGCGTTGTGGCTCAGAATCCACTTACCGTAAGTTCCCGACGGTAAAAATGCGGCTCGGTACTTCGGAAAGCTGCCCTCCGGCTCGCGACCCACCGGCGTCTGCCGAGGCCCATCCGCAAAAGCCGCCAGCTCCCCGTCCGAGACATAGCGCAGGTCCCCGACGACATTCATAAACTCGTGGTTACCGATGAGTGCATGCACGGCCCCACCCGCTTTGGCGGCTTCTTTCTCCAGCTGCATCAGCAAGTCCAGGATGCGCCGCGAGTCCGGCCCGCGGTCAAGAACATCCCCGGTCTGCACCAAGTGAGTCTTGCCTGCCGACCAGTGATCCTTGGCGTCGGTCAGCTGGCACAGGCGCAGCACCTGCTGAAACTTGTCAAAGTCACCGTGCAAGTCGCCGATGGCCACCACCCGAGCCACATCCGAGAAGACATCGGCCACGCGGCCCGGCGTCGACACAGCGGGCTTAGGCGACGCCGCAGCTGTGGGCTTGGGCAGCGCTGCGGCTGCAGGCTTTGCGGGCCCCGACTTTGGAACCAAGTCCGCGTGCGCCTGTGCTCCCAGCCAGACCGACGCGCCCACGCCAACCAGCAGCCGAGTCACCACGCCGACTCGACCTAGCCGCCCTGGCAGCCCCAGTCCTGCGCTGACCCATGTTGATACGCAGCGATTCATACGCTCAGACTATCACGCACTGCGCCACAACTACCGACCCTGCCGTAGTTACACCGCGGTCCGCTCGGGCCACGCGCAGACCGCGCGCGCAAGGAATGGCATCTAGTGCGGCCAAAGACGTAGGTCTTGTGGAGTCCTCGTCCGACATGCGCCTTGTCGGCGGTGAGCGGCTGTGCTTTGATGGCAGCCCTATGGTTCCTGGGGTCCACACCAAACAGCGCACCGACGGTGACATGACCGGCGTAAGCACCGCGGCAGGTGCCGATGTCTGAGCCCGCCGTCGCCGCTGTCGCTCGCCCGGTGTCCGGCCCGCCCGCAGGTACGGCTGGGTCGCAATCGGCTCGTGCGGTGCGTCTGCAGACGCGGGGTCCGCTGCATCCAGAAGCGCTGTACGTCCAGCGCAGCGTCGACACCAAGCTGGCCACTTTGCTAAGCAGCGGTCAGTGGGTGCTGCTGCTGGGACCCAAGTTTTCGGGAAAGTCCAGCCTTAGGCTACGCACCGCCCGCGCCCTGCAAGCAGGTCACACCGACGAACCTCAGACCGACACGCAGCCGCCGCCTCATCGCTGTGGACACTTGGAGCTGCGCAACCTGCAGGCGACCTCGGCGGGCGCGGTCTACCAGGGGCTGTGTACGATGCTGGCAGCCGACCTGCGACTGCCCTCGTGTAGCACGTTCTGGCAGCACCACAGTGGCATCCCTCCCGTCGAGCGCTTTGTGCTGTACGTGCGCGAAGAAGTCCTGGCCCGCTACTCAGGACCGGTCACGCTGTTTTTCGACGACATCGAGGCCCTGCGCGAGCTGCCGCTGGCGCTAGACGAGCTGTGGACAGCCCTGCGGGTGCTACACGAAGCGCGCCACGAAGACAAAGTCCTGCAGCAGCTGCGGCTATGCCTAAGCTCTAGCCATCGCCCAGAGCAGCTTTGTAGCGCCGTCTCGTCGTCGGTGTTTTCGGTCACGCACAGCCTGCTGCTGCCCGACTTTTCGCGCGCCGAGCTGGCCGACTTTGCGCCTGCCCTGACCACGCTGTGCCACGACCCAGACGAGTCTGCCGAAGCCTGGCTCGACGCTATTTATGACTGGACCGGGGGCCAGCCGTACTGGACCCAGCACTTGTGTCAGCAGCTGGTGGCGCGCGCGCCATCGCCAAGCCTGTCGCAGCAAGCCCTGCCCGTGAGTACCCGGGTCCAGCGCACAGTGCAGCTGCTACTGCTGCGCGATGGCATCGAGGAAGAGCCCTGCCTGCTGGAGACCGCCCAGCGCGCCCGTCAGAGCGACCTAGCTGGACTGCTATTCCCACAGTATCGACGACTGCTCTCAGGTGGAGCGGCGGCACTGGAGGCGCAGCCGGGCCTGCAGCTCGAGCTGCTGCTGTGCGGCCTTGCCACCGACATCAGCGATGGCACCGGCCCGCAGCGACTGCGGCCTCGCAACCAAGTGTTGACGCAGGCGCTCGATGAAGAGTGGGCGCGCGAGCAAGAAGTCCGACAGCTTCTGGCCGCCGCTCTGGCCGGTAGCGAGGACAAGCGCGGAACGCTGCGCGGCGCAGCGCTAAAGACTGCACAAGCGTGGGCCCGTCGTCACCCCGAGGCACTGCGACCAGACGAGGTGCAAGTCCTGCTGACCAGCCTGGAAGCTGCGCGCGCAGAGTCGGAAGCCAAGCACCAGTCCAGTGCCGTGGCCCTGCAAAAGCAGCTGCGTGAGCGTGGCGAGCCCACTCCGGTCCGGCTCTCTTCGTCACAGCCGCCCACAGACAGAGCACTCCCACGGGCGATGAGCAGCCTGCCGCTGCCGGGACGAACGATGGCGATTGCGGCTGTGCTCGGGGCGCTGCTGGTCGTGGGACTTTTGAGCTTGGCAGTTGCGGCCCGCCACCAAGCTACGCAGCTACGCGCACAGGTAGCGACGGCTGCGGCCCGTGCTGTGGTGGCGGAACAAACAGCGGCGCAGCTACAAGCGCGAGTGCAGCGCGCCGAGGCAGCAGCAGCCCCCCGCCCGCCACGGCCAGAGCGACTGGTAACGACACGCGCCGACCGAGCCCCAAACCCCATCCGTCCAGTGGTGCGAAAAATGGCCGCAGCCGATTCTGGGGACAGCTCAGCCGCGCGTGCCAAGGCCGACTCACCGACTGCCAAGCCCTCGTCTCCAACGGCGCGCATCAAAGAGCCGAATCGCGCTCCGTTTGGCTGCCCGGACCGGACCGCCCCGGTGCTGGTCAACATCAATCCTCCGCAACCGGAATAAGGCGCATCGATGACCTTCCCGTGCTCACCAAATGACGCTGGCCAGCTGCAACCAAGTGGACTAAGTGGCGCCTCCCAGCCAGCCAGCAGTGAGCCTACCGAGACGCAAGCAAGCCTGAATCGCCGGGAGTTTTTGGCAAGTACTGGAGCCGTCACCGCAGGACTTCTGATCGCTGGTGAGTCCCGGGGCAGCGCCCAATCAGCGACGAAAAAAGAAGTCGTGGCAGAAGGCGCGGCCAGCGCGGGGCAAGTGCCGCTGCTGCTGCGCGTAAACCAAGTAGAGAAGCAGCTGCAAGTCGAGCCTCGGCAGACCCTGCTGGATGTGCTGCGTGAGCAGCTGCAGCTAACTGGCGCCAAGCGCGGCTGCGACCAGGGTCACTGCGGCGCCTGCACCGTGCTGGTCGATGAGCAGCGTGTGCTCAGCTGTCTGACGTTGGCGGTGATGCAAGAAGGCAAGTCCGTCACCACCATCGAGGGCTTGGCCAGTGGCGAGGTGTTGCATCCGATGCAGGCGGCGTTTGTGCAGCACGATGCGCTGCAGTGCGGATTTTGTACGCCGGGGCAGATCCTGTCGGCGGTGGCGCTGTGTCGTGAGCCGTGCGGTCCCAGCAGCGACGACGTGCGCGCCGGAATGTGCGGCAACTTGTGTCGCTGTGGCGCGTACCCGAGCATCGTCGCCGCCGTGCAATCGGTGCGGCAAGCGCAGCAGCTCCCGCTCCCCAGCCCACCACCCACGCCACGCGGGAAATAAGAAAGGACGAGACCGATGGATGCGTTTTCTTATGACCGCGCGCAGAACCCGGCGGATGCACTCAGCCGCTTGCGCCGCGTGCCGCGCTCGCTGCCCATCGCGGGGGGTACGTCGCTCCTCGACCTGATGAAGCTGGGTATTGAGACCCCGCCGCACCTGGTCGATGTAAACCAGCTGCTGTGGTCGCGCATCGAGGAGCGCAGCCCCGGCACGCTGCAC
>Ga0209097_10003720_pt1 | contig 11583 bp, 8 predicted proteins | sample AD_UKC052_MetaG_FD_184419 | JGI IMG/M metagenome (GOLD analysis project Ga0209097, IMG submission 184419) | Active sludge microbial communities of municipal wastewater-treating anaerobic digesters from USA - AD_UKC052_MetaG (SPAdes) (version 2) | ecosystem: Engineered > Bioreactor > Anaerobic >... | reverse complement strand
CGCGAGCATCCAACCCCAAAGTACACTAACTTGTTCGCCTTGCGTAATGCTGTTGGTAGAGACAAATGCGCATTTAATCGTATTGTTAATCTGCATATAACGTGCAGCTTTGATATACCAAGCTGCTACAAAATCCAACAAGCCAGCACTCTTTATGTTGCTGCAAACTAACTGCATATCAGCTTTTTGTGCGGCAGATTGATTGCTTTTCCCCAAAAACGGAGGATTCCCCAAAATATAACTGCATTTTTGCGCAGACAATATACTTTCCCAATCGGTTTGCAGGGCGTTAGCGCAAGTAATATGGGGTGTCGCTTTGAGTGGAATACGCGCGAAGTAAGCGCCAAACTCTTCAGAAACTCGCATATTCATTTGATGATCGGTGAGCCATAACGCCACTTGCGCAATTTGCGCAGGAAACTCTTCAATCTCGATACCATAAAATTGGTCAACATCGACATTAATCAGTGCCTGCACATCCATCACTAACTGGCCTGTTTTATGGGTAGCGCGTAATACTTCTAGCTCTAGTAGGCGTAACTCTCGATAAGTAATCACTAAAAAGTTACCACAACCACAGGCAGGATCAAAAAAGTTAAGCGTGCGTAGTTTTTGATGAAATTCTTGCAGACGTTTTTTGTTGCCTTTTACTTTTTCAAACTCTGCCCAGAGTGCATCTAAAAAGAGAGGCTTAATCAGTTTAAGAATGTTTTCTTCGCTGGTGTAATGCGCGCCTAAATTTCTGCGTGCTTTTGCATCCATGATGCTTTGGAATAAGCTACCAAAGATAGCTGGGGAGATGATGCTCCAATCCAATGCACATAAATCCAATAACGCTTCACGCATTTTGCTATCAAACTGTGCGGGCGGTAGGTTCTCTTCAAATAGTCTACCATTGACATAAGGGAATGCGTTTAGGCTTTCATCAAGGTTGCTTAGACGTTTATTTTCGGGCGTATTAAGCACGTAAAACAAACTGGTAATGTGGTGCGCTAAATCACTGCCGTCTTCTTTAGTTTTGTTTTCTATATAGTCTTGAAACAGGCTTTTTTCGAAAATGGTGGTGTCTTCTGCAAATAAGCAAAAGAGTAAACGCACTAAGTAGACTTCTAATACATGTCCATCATAACCAACCGATTTAAGGGCATCATGCAGCTTGCCCATGCGCTCAGCGGCTTTGATGTTAATTGGGTCTTGCGGTTTAATAACTTGTGTTTGATAACCTGCAATAAATCCAAACGATTTAACGTTCTTGTAAAGGTCTTTAAGAGCAAATTCAGTAATGGTATTAGTTGTTAAATCATGTAATTCAAATCGTTGAAAGTCACTCACTAACACATAGCGGGGCAAATCACGCTCTTTAATGCCAGAAAAATAATCAATGGCTTGATCAAAAGCGCGGGTAAGATTTTTGCCTTTACTTTTCATTTCAACGACTAAGATACCTGGCCAAAATAAATCGACATAACCATCTCTACCACCGTACTTTTTGACCGCATGTTCAAAGGTGGCTACGCGTTTATCGGTAATACCGAATATTTCAAAAAAGTCGATCAGAAACGGTTTGGCTTGGCTATCTTCATTGGCTGCATCTGCCCAATGTTTTGAAAAGGCATTTGCACGTGTTTTGATTTCGTTCCAGCTAAGTGTCATTTTTATTATTCATCTTGATTGGAGTAGTTATCATATACCTAAATCTTAGGAGGATTTGAAGTAGGAAATAGCTGGTTAAGTATTTCGGCACAGTTATTTATTGTGAATAACGAGCCTGGATGCAGTGTAGTTGTGCCGTGTGCTAAATCGTTTCTTATCGACGGAATAAGTGCAGGCAATGTTTTACTGTAGCAAATAGAGTCATTTGGACTTTGCTGAATATTGCTAAAGCCAGCATCTTTAATGAAACCATTTTCAACAGCATGAGATAGCAGTCTGCTAAAGTTTTTTATGTGAGGGAAACGAATGCGTAAACCCATTTCTAATGTTGAAAATGCTTTTAATTCTGCCATTTGATGAAATGGATAATATAACCAAGCGTAAACACCTAGCATTTTTGCGACGTTAAATTGGCTTTTAACATCTTCAGGTATATTTTCATTAAGTTTTATTTTTTCAATTGAGATGTACATATCCTCAATAGTGTATGGTTTGGGCAGACTTGTTGTAGTGCCGAGAGTTGCAAAACATTTCCAACGCTCATCAGCCTCTAGTAAAGTATCAAAGGATTTAAACTCTTCCATGTTATTTTATCTGCTGCTAGGCTTTCTAATTCTGGTAACTAGGTCGCCAACTAATTGATTAGCTTTAAATGTAAAGACGCCTGAAAGCTCTAACCATCGACTTATTTCTTCAGACTTAGAAGTGAATCCGTTACCATGAATGTTTTTTTCGCCCAAACACGTCCAAAATACATCTAAATTATTTTCAGCTAAAAACTTTAACAAGGCATCTTTTCTAATCACGAGTGCTTGTATTCCAGAGCGATTCACTGATGGGTCAAAACAAATAGTTTCCCCTACGCTATTTGTCCACTCCCCAATCAATTTTGAATATTCTAGTCCAAGGCTATGAAACATAAATTCTCTAGGAGCCATATAGGAGTTAACCTCACTATCGATAGAGTTAGATTCCCAATTATGGCTTTCAGTTGTAACCATCACTGAACCTAGGTTTGAGTGTGCATCATCACCTTCTACCGCCTCCCATAATGTCCTTCCATAATATGGGTTATCAAAGTATTTATAAGCCGCGGACCAATAGTATTCACGTGAAAAGATTTGGTATTGGTCAGAACTATGAGGCAACCATTGACCAAAACCCTTTCGCTTAACCCAGTCAACCACTTTTTCGACTTGCTCAGATGGAGTAAAGTAACTTTGAATACCGTAACTAAGGTGCTTATGGGGGTGTTCATAATCCTCATATCCAATAGGTACGGGTTCATCCCATCTCAAATGTGTCTCTAAAAGAATCCACTCTTCACCTTTAGGATCTTTGAGAGAGATGATGTCTTTAGGGTTTGGTAGGTTGTTAGTGCTTACCAGCCAGTTCTTAGTAGACCCCTCCCAAGATTTATATTCAATTTTTCTCAACCAGGAGTGATCACGGTCATTTTGAACTGTTTTAAGAGAATAGGTAATTAAGGTAGGGTCTATATTCCTAACAGATGGATCCCATGAACCTTGATACCAAATGTAATTTTTCTCTTTATTCCAACCGCTTGAAGGGTCTTGCATTTCAAAATTATCAGAAAGCCTTGCTAAAACCTCATACAGCGCTATCCATTGATACTTCTTACCTATACGCTCAACTTTATTTCTTTGCCTATCTCCGCCACTAGCATTGACATCAAAATAACCATGTTTTTTAACATCATATCGGTACTTATCAAATATTAGTTTACAGGCATAGTTGCTCAAATCGTTGGGATCAAATTTGTAGCTCCAATGATAAAGGTCGCTTTGGAATGTATATCTACCAAAATCTCCATACGAACAGATACCTCTGCCATATTCTGTGATCATTGATCTTAAAATTGCATTTTGCCCCCACTGTTCTCTGGAGTCCTTTGACGGAGATTCGAATTTATATGAATCGATTTCTTCATTGGTCGGAAATGCATCTGGGAATTTACTATTGTATGGCGGCCTAATAGTTTTGGGATTTTTTAACTCGAATTCTTGTTTATACAGGGCATATTCAACAATATTTCTCGCGTAGTCTCGGACTAGCACATTAGGGTAAACTTCCTCTTGCTCAAATACACTTTGAGTAATATATTTGGCTAAGTCACCAAGGCCTTCAATATTGTCTGAGTTAAGAATGGCGCCATAAATGGCAGCCAAGATACGCTCGTAAACGTAAGGGTCATTTATAGCAGAGAACTCTTTAAGTAGCAGTTTTGCTACTGGAATATTATTGATGAGTAAACAAACCAACCCTTTTGTTGCGGTATCTCTAAATTTAATATTGGTGGATACAAAAAGCCATGCAATAGCTTTACTCGCCAGTAAAACAGATTCATTATTCAAGTTGTGATTAATGTCGGATTGTAATTGATAAGTCCATTCAATAAGTCTATTTATTGATGACTCTTCAAAACTCATATCATGTAGAAACGTCGTCCAAACAGCATCTCGATCGGCCATCGATAATGGATAAAGATATTGATGCAGAAAATTTGCGTTATAGATATGTTCAGGTTCAGCTGCGACGGAATAAAGCATTTCAAAGAATAAAGTAAAACCATCTTGATTATTTAATATGTTTTTATCTATATATTGTTTTGTTTTGAGTTTGATTGACTCTGGCTTTCTCCAAACGAGACTTTGAATAAAAGCTTCAATAATTGAACGTTTTGACTTGCTTTCCTCATCAATTAGTTCGTATAGCTCCTTATCGGCCTTTTCGGGAAGTTGAATCGAAAGTGCTTCAACTAAACCTTGATATTGATATTCGTACAGAAAGTATTTTTTAAAACTCCCATTAGTTTTAAATAAACTTTCTGGGCTATGATTTTCAAGTTGAGACGTTAATAAGTAATCAACCGTTAAATGGTCCTCAAATCGTTCGTAAGCAAAGTAAACACCTTCGAAATTTTCGCCATTATCCCAATAAAGATTTTTGGATAGCACGCCTTCAGAGATGAGTGAATCTATAAAGCCTCTCTTCTGACTATATGTTGAGACAATTGTATTGGCTAGTTCAACGGCACTTTCATAAGGAATGTAACTAAGGTTTTTATCTAATTTGAATTTAATTAATTCATTAATGACTTTGCGTACTAATTTTTTACTTGAGGCTGGTTGGTAATCATAATAAGAAGGCTCAGACAGTTTTTCATCGGCACTTGTTAGAAAGAAATCGAGAATAGTGCTGATTCCTCCATAGCCCTTGGGGATGCTTTTTTGATTCGATCTTGCTAGCCCCTCACAAAATAATTTTAAAAATAGTGGGTTGCCAAACTCAGGGCGAAGTAATGGGCTGTTTGGTTGTTCAATCCCATACCGCTTAAAATAAAAGCTTGAAGCTTGATACTCAACCCCATCAAATCCGTAATGCGCTATTCTCACAGCTTCTTGTTGTGGAATTGTTTTTTCAGAGGCCAACAGTTCTTCGTATGAAGATCTAATGCTTAACACTAGGCCTAACCATGGATATTTTGAGAAGTCCTTTATAAATGATCTGATATGGTTCTTCCAAAAGTAGCGCCCTCTACCTTCATTAATCGCATCAATAATAAATAGAAGCCTCTCTCCTTGAGCCTCAGCCTTTGCATTGAGTGCCCCAAGTAGTTCTGCTTCATTACAATTAACTCGTAATAAATTTCTTAGTATTTGAGTCCAGGGCGGGTCATCATTGCTGAAGTGTTGTCCAAGAAGCAATATGCAGGCTTGGTTTTTACTAACTCTACTCATGGCTATATCAGCTAACAAATGAGATTTACCAATACCAGCTTCACCAGTGAGCAACATTACTGGTGAATTGGCGAGTTTTAATAAAGACCCACTTATAAAGTGTTTGAATGTATACAACGCATCGAAAGCGATGTCAGTGTTATGTTTTTCAAATTGGACGGAATCTTTTGAGGTTTTTTTAGCTTCAGCTCTAAGGCTGTCTGCATGCTGACTGAGGAGCTTCTGGATGAGGACCAAGTTCTCATTTAATTTTTGAATTTCAAGCTTTGCAATCCCTTTTTTCTGAGATAGATCAAACTGAGTGTCTAGTAATAGCTTTAAATTAGATACATCAGGCTGTTTTAGAAAATTTGAATCTAGTTTGTTAAAAGGCTTTAGAAATTTGTGAACCTCAGCCTTGAAGTAATCTCGAAAACCGTCATTTCTGCTCATACTGTCAAATTGTTTTGATATGATTAGTTCGAAATTAAGCTCAGGGGTGTAGCGATGCCCTAGATTTAAAATGCTATTTTCAAGTTGAGTTTTGAACCATTCATCCGTAAATTCTTCTTTTGAAAACCAGAATAGCCCTCTGCCAGCATGCTTCTCTTGCGATAAACGATGTATTAACTCAGAGCTTCCCCAGTATTCGAAAGTAATATTTCGTCCAATTTTTTTAGCATCTGCTATCCAAGTCTTTGTGTGCTTGTTCCATTTATCCATAAACCAATTTTGGTTTTCAATTCTAGGGTCTTGGCGATCTAATGGTATACAGATAAAGTATTTGGTTAACTTGGGATGAGTTTTAAGCGTGGTTTCAAAAGACTTTTTTAACTGTGACCATTGAGAGTCACCCATACTTGAAAAGTACTTAGCTTGCCATCCGTGCTCTTCACCACTTTCTAATTGCCAATAAGCTTCAACCCCTCCGTCAGGAGCTGCAACCCTAGTAAAGCTTGCTAAATTAGGAAGAGACTCTTCTCTTGCTAGCTGACAAACGAGTTCTTCAAAAGCATTATTTTGAGAGCCATTAAACGATTTGATGTCTTGCCAATTAATTGCCAATGAATAATCCTTTTTGATTTTTTTAGTTATTCAAATTCTCGGACTCAGCCTCTGGCCAGAGTTTAGGAAATAGAAATTGTAGGCTATGCAAAGGTATACCTATATAGACTTTTCCTTTAGGTGAGTCGGAAAGCAATAGTTTGTAATCAAGTAATGCTTTTAAAAGGCGCTCGGCAGAGCGCTCAGCCATCCCTGTCATTTTTTTAAACTCTCCACGTTCAATAGGGCCAGTAATCGCAATGTAATGCAATGGTATGAGCGCTTCTGTTTTTAAGCCTGACTTTCCTTTTTTCTCTTCAACCAACAACAATGTTCCCAAACGGTCTTTAAAGTCAGTCAACTTAAGCATGCTTTCCATGAATGTTACTTGGTCAATACAGATACGTAAGAAGTATTGAATCCATTCAACTAGACCTTGTTCTGTGAGCGCACCTCTTCCGTCATAGTCACCATTTCTTAAATTATCTGCGTTGTGTAGATGCGCATAATATTGTTGGTGCGTGCGTGCTAAGCCTCGCATAGGTGACCATAAACCACTAGTCAAGCCCATTGAGTGGAGTAGCAAGTGGCTGTGTAACCTCGTTACTCTCCCATTACCATCATTAAAAGGGTGAATCCAAGCAAGTCTATGGTGAGAGCATGCGAAACCAATTAGTGCCATATCCCCATCAGGTAGCTTGCTGTAAGCTTGAATCCATCGTTCAATAAAGCTGGGTAGATGCTTTGCATCTGGAGGCATGTGTATTCCAACAGTCACATTTTGAGTTCTGAATTTCCCTTCATTGACAGGCTCGTTGTTCTCTGCAACGCGATCGGCTTCATCCATGTAACTGTAAAGCTGGTAATGAATATCTGTGATTAAATCGGAGCAGTAGACCTCACGCCAAGTTTTATCTGCGATGTAATCTTCACCCCAAGCCTCGGTTAAAAGGTGAGCTTTAGCTATACGCTGTTTACGGGCGATATCTTGATTGTTGGAGTATTGGTTGTTGAGAGCAGATTCGATATCCGCTGGTAGAGTGTGCTGACCCTCTATCTTGTTAGTGTAGTATGAGTTCATTGCCCGCAAAATGATGGATAGGCTTTTGTTTAGTCCTGGCAGAGGATTTGCCGTCAGCTTGATAGCTTTTTCACGTAATTCGCTGGCAAGGGATAGTAGCTTATCAGTCTCTCTTGCTTGAGGTAGCATCGGCTCCATTTGAGCAATATTAGTAGCAGGAGGTGTGCGGATTACCTTAGTATTCATTGGCGGATACAGTCTGTAAGCTTATACTTAGAATACTACTATAGTTATCAATAGACTATAGTGCAAGTAGTATTCTACTGGCGGGTCGTTTGGCGGATAGTTTGGCGGCTTATTTTTATGTTGTAATTGTTAGACTTTTAAAATCTTCGGAAATAAAAATGATAATTGATATTTTAAATTGTAATAACATCGATCAAGGAACCGTAGAAATTAAAGATGGTTTACTAAACATCAAATATGCTATCAATGGTACAGGTAAGAGTACGATTTCTAAAGCTATCTGTGCCGCAGTTTCTGATAAGAAAAACGGTGGCAATGAGTTGCTTAAACTAAAGCCATTTAAGCATCTAATTGATGAAACTAAAAAACCAACAGTAAATGGAGCCGACTCAATAGCAAGTGTAAAAGTGTTTGATGAGAGTTACATTAGCGAATTTGTGTTTCAGACTGATGATCTTCTCAAGGGTAGCTTTGATATATTTATTCGTAATGATAAATATGATGAGGGACTTAAGGAGATAGAGCAACGAGTAGACACCATAAAGAAAATGTTAGCTGCAGACCAAGAAATAACTGCATTAATAGCTGACTTTAATGAGCTTAGTTCAAATTTCGGAAAACCAACTAAGACAGGAATTCATGGAAGCAGTAATGTTGCTAAGGCTTTAAAGGGTGGCAATAAAATGCAACATATCCCTCTAGGTTTGGAGGGATATAAAAGTTACATTCAACATCCAGAAAATTACAAATGGATGCAGTGGCAGATTGACGGCAAAAGCTACCTTGATGTTTCTACTGACTGCCCATACTGTACTAACGATATCCAAGATAAGAAAGAAACGATAAAAAAAGTCAGTGAAGTTTATGAACCAAAAAATATTCAAAATTTGAATAAATTGGTTAGTGTGTTTAAGAGACTAAGCAACTACTTTTCTGATGATACTAAAAACAAAATTAACGAGTTTGTCGCAAATGTAGATGGTTATTCTGATGATCAAGTAGAGTACTTCAGAGAGGTTAATAATCAAATTGGGCTTCTTAATGGTAAATTTTTGAAAGCACAGCAGCTTGGTTTCTTATCGCTGAAAGATGTAGATAAAGTGATGGATGAGCTGAAGGGGTATAAAATTGATATAGGTCTCTATCATCACCTTAACTCAAAAGTTACAAAAGAAAAGGTAGATATTGTAAACAATGCTATTGATGAGGTGCTCAAAGAGGCTGGTGAATTACAGGGGTGTATCAATAAGCAAAAAGCTTTGATAGAAAAATTAGTAAAAGAGAATTGCCTACAAATAAATGCATTTCTGAGAAACGCAGGATATAGATACAACGTAAACTTGGTAGAAGACGGCCAAGGTAAGCACAAGCTTAAATTGATACTCCTTGACGCAACAGCTGATGTAGGTGAAGCCAAGTCACACCTAAGTTTCGGGGAGCGCAATGCATTTGCTTTAGTCTTGTTTATGTTTGACGCATTGAAAGCCTCTCCAGATTTAATTATTTTGGATGATCCTATTTCGTCATTCGATAAAAATAAAAAGTACGCAATTGTAGATATGCTTTTCCGCGCTAATAATTCGTTCCGAGGGAAAACTGTACTTTTACTAACACATGATTTTGATCCAGTTGTTGATATGATTTATCAGCATACTGATCGTTTTGAAAAGCCTTTTGCTACTTTTATTGAGAATAATAAGTCAGTGTTATCTGAGAAAGAGATTGCAAAAACAGATGTTAAATCTTTCATTGATATTCACCTTGAAAATCTAAATCTGCCAATAGGAGAGCTTAACAAGCTAGTTTATTTGAGACGTTATTATGAGGTAACAAATAATAAAAAACTCGAGTTTGCTGTTTTATCAAATTTATTTCATAAGCGTAGTCAATTAACGCTTCACGATTCTGGCGTTCTTCGAGAAATGACCCCCGAGGAAATTAACTCAGGAATTGACGGAATTAAAGAAAAATTACTTACTTTTGATTACCCGGCGTTATTAAATTTAACTGTTGATGATGCAGCTATGAAGAGCCTATATGAAGCGACTACCAATAATTATGAAAAGCTGCATATCTACAGAATCATCTTTGATGATAAAGAACTAGATATTGAATCATTGGTTATTCAAAAATTCATAAATGAAGCTTTTCACATAGAGAATAATTCTATATATCAGCTAAATCCAACAAAGTTTCCAGTTGTGCCGCAGTACGTGATTGATGAGTGTGATAAGTTTGTCAACGCTCTTAGTTAACAGCTAAAGGTACAAAATCAGTACAATGCTGAGTTTTTTTAGGTTAATGTTAATTACGCTAAATTACTGATTTTAAATTAATATTGGTTACGCCTAGTTAATATAGATTTTCAATATTTATCAATAGTTTAATGCATTAGCGACCGACTGTTAATCCGTGTGTCCCTGGTTCGAGCCCAGGTCGAGGAGCCAAATATATAAAGCCTTGCAGAGATGCAAGGCTTTTTTGTTTTTGCACTGTGCCCAGTTTGTGCCCGTTCTGTGCCATATTCGTGCCCATTAAATTTTAAGTATATTTAATAACTTATACATTTGACTAACGGATATTGTGCCCAATTATCATTAGTCTATTTGCGACTAAGTTTTTTCTTCGCCTTCTGGTATAAATTCTACTAAGTCCTCTATTTTACAATTAAAGAAGGAACATAATTTATCCAGATTATCAGTCACAGTACTGTATCCACGAGTATTTATCATTCTAGATAAGGTCATTCGATTTATTCCAGTTGCTTCACCTACTTCAATTAAAGTTACCCTCTTACCATCATTAAATTGTTTAAGTGCCAAGAGCTCTTGAATCTTAAATCTAATCATCTTTAAACTCCATTGTTTCAAACGTAACAAAATAGTTGCATTTGATGCAAAATGTGATACTATATTGTTACAGATGCAATAATAATGTTTCATCTGCTACTAACTAAAATAGGAGAATATCATGAGTAGCACCTTTCTTACTACTGAACAGCTTTCAACTCGCATTCAATATGATGCACGCACAATTCGTGAACAACTTAAGGATAGTGTATTAATTGAGGGTGTACATTATGTACGCCCATTTGGACGCAGAAAAATTCTTTACATATGGGAAACCATAGAGAATGATATTTTAAATGCTTCAAAGGCGGCATTTGCAATTCCTATGGCGAATGGTGGTGTATGCCATGGCTAGTATAAGAGCAAGATCAGATAATAATTTGTTATTTTTTGACTTTAGATTTAAGGGGGTTAGGTGTCGCGAACAAACAAGCTTGCAAGATAACAAGTGCAATCGTATAAAATTGGAAAAAGTATTAAAAGCAATTGAAGCTGAAATTGCAGATAACACCTTTGATTATCGTCGATATTTTCCACAAAGCAAACTAGCACAAAAGTTTGATTTAGCTCCGATGCCAAGTGTGCTTGTAATCAACAAGGTCAACTCAGACAAACTTAATCATGTCACTGGCACACCTATTATTAAAGTGTTCTGTGAGCAATGGTACTTGGAAATGTCTGTAGGTTGGCGTAGAAGCTATAAATATACAGTTCGCCAAATTATTGATAGCCGAATTATTCCTGAATTTGGAAATCGAGAAGTCAGCAGCATCCGTCGTGAGGACATCCTCACCTTTCGTTCATCTCTCGCCAAAGATACCGGACGCAAGAAGGATTCAACTATATCTCCAAGAAGAATCAATGCGATTATCTTGGTATTAAAGCAAATCCTGTTAAATTGCATCTAAATCTGACCCACTAAATGCATCGAATATTGACCCACCCTTAAGTTAATTATTCTATCTCTAAAGTTAATTTTACGTCACTTGTTTTCACCTCCTTTTTTTGTTTAGTTGCACTGTGTCTGAAT
>Ga0209097_10003719_pt1 | contig 11584 bp, 9 predicted proteins | sample AD_UKC052_MetaG_FD_184419 | JGI IMG/M metagenome (GOLD analysis project Ga0209097, IMG submission 184419) | Active sludge microbial communities of municipal wastewater-treating anaerobic digesters from USA - AD_UKC052_MetaG (SPAdes) (version 2) | ecosystem: Engineered > Bioreactor > Anaerobic >... | reverse complement strand
ATGATGACCGAATAAACGAGACCAAAGGTTTTGGCAGCTAATCCCGATTCGAATGCACCTAATTCGTTCGAAGATCCAATGAAAACGCTGTTGACCGACGAAACCCGACCACGCATTTCATCGGGCGTGAACAATTGCATGATAGTAGAACGAATGAGAACACTCACAGCATCGAATGCTCCACTTAATAATAGAATGACAAACGAAAGCCAGAAGATTTCGGAAAGCGCAAAAGCAATCATCGACAAACCGAACAAGGCAACAAACGTTAGAAGGATTTTACCCGAATGTCGCATGGGGGCGTGACGCGTGATGTAAATTGAAGTGATAACAGCACCAATGGAAGGAGCGGCACGTAAAATACCTAAGCCTTCAGCACCAGTGTGTAGTATATCGTTAGCAAAAACGGGCAACATCGAAACAGCGCCACCAAACAGTACAGCAAACAAATCGAGTGTTAGTGCAGAAAGGACAATTTTCTGTTTGAAAACGAAATTTAAACCTTGTTTCAGGCTGATGAAGATTCCTTCACGTTTGGAGTTTGATGCAGGGAAATCAGGCAAACGGCTGAAGAAGAAAAGTGAAAGTACAACGAGTATCATGCATACTGTGTAGGTGACTTCTTTTCCGTAAAAACCATAGATTAATCCACCAACAGCAGGTCCCGAAACGGAAGCAATTTGCCATACGGTACTATTCCAGGCGGCGCCGTTTGCATAAAGTTCCCGTTTGAACAATTGCGGTAACATCGATTGAACGGCAGGTCCAGCAAGTGCTCGGGCAATTCCGGTAATGCCAATAACGAGGTAGAATATCCACTGTGGATTATTCTGTGGGAGCAGATTCGGTTTAACTGCGAAGAATAGGAGCAGAGCAGCACATAAGGAAAACAGGGTGACAGAGCGTAAAATGATTTGTTTACGTTTATAAATATCAGCCCAATAACCAGCAAAAAGGACAAGTGAAATAAACGGAATAGCCTCAGAAATTCCGATTATTCCAAGAGCAAACGGGTCTTTAGTTAATTGATACACTTGCCAGCCAACAGCCACAGCTTGCATTTGTATCGCCATGGTGAGGAAAAAACGAGCAGCTATAAAATTCCGAAAGGGTTTTACCTTTAACGCAGCAGTGCCCGAATGTTCTTGATTGGTCATTTAGCGACAAAAGTCCGACCTTCGTTGCATCCTACCAAATGAATCTGAAAATGAAACGTATTATTTTTTTGTTGTTCCTATTGCCACTAGGAGTTCAAGCTCAATCGGAAGCACAATTAGCTATTCGTAAAGTATTAGATCAACAAGCAGCAGATTGGAACCATGGCAATTTAGAAGCTTTTATGCAAGGCTATTGGAACAACGATAGTTTGCGATTTATTGGGAAGAAAGGAATTACTTATGGTTGGAAACCTGTGTTGGAAAATTATCGCAAGTCATATAGTAATCAAGCGTTGATGGGCGTACTCACTTTTGATAAATTGAAGATAGAATTATTGGGCGAAGATGCTGCTTTAGTGACTGGTTCTTGGCGTGTGGTAACCAAGACAAGCGAGCAAGGTGGATGGTATAGTTTGATATTTAAATATATCGATAACCGTTGGGTGATTGTGTTAGATCATACGAGTTAAAATATCCAATTGGGACCGTATTCCGATCACATGAATATTCAAATCACCTCGTTTGAAATTTAATTTAACTAATAATTCTAGCTGACTAAAATTCTACATCCAGCACCAGCGTTTCTTTGCCGCGCAATACGGTTACTTTGGTTTTATCGCCTTTACTGAATTTTCCTAATCCTTCCATGTAGGATTGAATGCCAGTTACTTTGATATCGCCCATTTGTGTGATGATATCACCATCTTTCATTCCTGCTTTAAAAGCTGCTTTATCGTCGAGGACAGCTTCCACTTTTAAACCTGCTGCATCTTCGGCATAAGAAGGCATAATACCTAAAGTTACTTTAAAGGCTGATGCGCTTCCCATCGATGGATTGCGTGTTTTGAGAAATGCCAATTTGTGATCAGTAGGCAATTTAGCAATCACACCAGAAATCACCATTAAAACGGCTTCTTCACCTTGTGCATTAATCTTTTCTACATCATCCGATGGTTTATGATAATCGCTGTGTGTGCCTGTAAAGAAATGCAATACTGGAATTTGCTTGTTGTAGAATGATGTATGATCCGATGGACCAACACCTGCCGAATCGCATTTAATTTCCATAGCTGCACTCGAAAACGACTTCACCATATCCATCCACTCAGCAGCCGTTCCAACACCCGAAACTTCCAATACTGGTTTATCGGTTTTCAAACGACCAATCATATCCATATTGATCATGCAATTCACCTGAGCTAAATCGATTGTTGGGTGATTTGCATAATATTCCGAACCCAATAATCCCAACTCTTCGCCCGAAAAACAAATGAATAGAAAATTGAATTTTTCGGTTTCATTATTCATTCCATAAAAGCGAGCTAATTCAATCACTCCTGTTGTTCCAGAAGCATTGTCATCCGCACCATTGTGGATTTGTCCTTTAGCATGTGCATCCAAAGAATGACCATCCGAACCATCACCTAAATGGTCCATGTGAGCACCAATAATGATGGTTGTAGCAGCTTTATTATCCAGGAAACCTATGATATTATTTGTTTTTCCACTACGTCCACCTTTACCATGCATACCCGCATTGAATTCAAATTCTTGAAACCAAGAATCCTTTTCACCTTTTGGCTGGATACCTGCAGCTTTCCATTGTGAAATCACATAATCGGCTGCTTTACGCTCATCTTCGGTTCCAGTTCCGCGTCCACGAAGTGAATCAGAAGCTAAGACAGAAATATGCTTAACGATTAGTTTAGGATCAAACCAATTTTGTGCGCCAAGTTGGCTGCTAAACAAAACGGTAATCAGGACAATCGAACGAAGTTTCATATTGGTTTCAATAAGGTATTAATCTTTCCAATCGGCTAAAAACACGTTGGTGTCGCGCGTGCCGCCATTGTTGCGATTCGAAGAAAATACGAGTTTCTTTCCATCGGGTGAAAACATCGGAAACGCATTAAAGTTGCTGATGTTGGTAATTTGCTCTAATCCAGAACCATCGAGATTGATCATGAATAGATTGAAGTCGTAGCCTTTTGTCGATGCGTGATTAGAAGCAAAAATGATTTTCTTACCAGAAGGATGGAAGAAAGGTGCCCAATTCGCTTTTCCTAGTTGGGTAAGTTGTTTTTGCTCTGTTCCATCCACATTACAGGTATAGATTTCCATGTTGGTTGGAGCAACCAATCCTTCGCTAAGTAATTGCTTATAACTAGCAATGTCTTCGGGTGTTTGCGGACGAGAAGCACGATACACCAATTTCTTACTATCGGGCGAAAAGAATGCACCGCCGTCGTAGCCTAAACCAGATGTTATTTGGCGAACGTTTTTGCCATCAATATCCATGATGTACAATTCCAAATCACCTGAACGATCAGAAGTAAAAACAATCATTTTCCCATCCGGAGAAACAGTTGCTTCTGCATCATATCCGGGCGCATCGGTCAATTGTTTGACAATTTTACCATTCAAATCGGCTACGAATATGTCGAAGCTATTGTATAAGGGCCACAGGTATTTTCCATCTTTACGCGGTGCTGGTGGCGGCGGACAAGAATCGGCAGCTAAATGCGTAGATGCGTACAAAATCGTTTTATCACCCGGCATAAAATAGGAGCAAGTAGTACGACCTTTTCCGGTGCTGATAAGGCGAGGAACGATTTTATCTTGATTTTGCAAATCCATCAAATAAATCTGATCACACGGAATTCCTTGTTTGGGATTCGTGATTTGCATGGTGAGTTTGCTATTATCAAAGCTGAAATAGGCTTCGGCATTATCGCCACCAAAAGTAAGCTGACGAATATTCTGAAGATGAGGTTCTTGAGCCAAAAGCGAGCTGCTAACTAGAACAGCGCTGAATAGAATGGAAAGCGTTTTCATTCGGGCAAATGTACAGCGATTGATTCTTTTTCTTTTATGATTTTTGTCACTAAATATTGAGCTCCAAAAACGGTCAAACAGGCTAATGCACCGCTAAATCCAGCAATGGAACCCATCAGAGAATCTCCATCTTGAATAAATAAAAATGTTCCGGCAGCGGAAGCGTTAATCATTCCATGTATAGCACCCGGTCCTAGAATAGAATTCGTTTTGCGTCTTACCCAATCCATTGGAAACGAGAGTGAAACACAGAAAAATACCATCATCAAAACACCTAAATAAGGATGCTCAGGATAATTATGTCCCATGAGAATAAGAGGAGTGTGCCATAATCCCCAAATGATTCCGGTAATTAAGCTACGTTTCAGCCAAGACTGATTTTCAAGTTGTTTAAACAAAAATCCGCGCCAGCCAATTTCTTCCCCCAAAGTAAAAGGAAGATTAACTGTTGCACCAGCCACAACACCCGACATAGCAACCAACAAAAAAATCACGTAGGTAGATGGGAAATTAATTTCACTCAAATCGGTTTTCCCTTGTGTCATTTCTTCGAGTTTGAGCAGAAATCCATCCATGCTAAAATCAACGGTACCAAAGGCTTCAATCCCAAATGCATTACCCAAAAGAGCAATCCAAACAAAGTTGAAAATCAGCAAAAGAAATAGCCAAATGGGAAGCAAATACAATTGACTTCGATTGGCTAGTTTCCAGGTTAAACCAAGTTCAGAAAAAGGACGTTTGAGGATACGCGTTTGAACCAGCCAACCGGCAAAGGCAGGAGCGGGCATGCAAATGAGAGCAACAATAAGCGTAGATGCAAAAGAGCCATAGCCCACATCTAGCAAAGGAATGAGAGCAGCACCCAGCCAGCAAACACCAAAGCTAATCAACAGATAATACAGGAACGAACGATTCATGGGAGCAAGATAGGAAATTGAAATTTCCAATTGGGCTTGGGCCTGTCCCTACATACGTTCTACTTCGCGATGCTTCGTAGAACTATTTCGGGTCGGGCTTTACGCTGCAATTTTTGTTCGTGCCTCACAAAAGATTTCCGCTTCAATCCCTCAGGCGATACTTAACAATGGATGTAACTTTTGAAAAAAAAAAAGAAAACCTTGTTCGGTGAATATATATTCATTTATATTTGCATCCTCAACGATTATGGCAAAACCACGCGACGAGCAAAAGATTGAACGCATCCATGCAGCCACCTTAAAATTGGTGCAGCAGCAGGGTTTCGGTGGTTTGAAGATGGCCGATGTGGCTAAGGAAGCTCAAGTGGCAACCGGAACATTGTACGTGTATTTTAAAGATAAAGTGGAGTTGATTAATGCACTTTACCTGCATCTTAAACGCAAACAAGCCAAACATTATCTCAAACCCGAAGATTTAGATCGACCTTTTAAGATGAGTTTCCGATTGGTTTGGGAGAATTTTTTATTGGTCAGTCTCGATTTTCCTGAGGAATCTGCTTTTATTGAGCAGTATTATCGATCACCATTTTTGCGTCCCGAAGTACGAAATGAAGCAGATCTTTTACTGCAAGCAGCTCATGATGTTTTACTACGCGGACAATCCGAAGAGCTCATCAAACCACTCGATACAAGTTTACTATTGGCACATTTGTCGGGCAGTATTCTTGAGTTGGTCAAGTGGCATTATGCAGGCATTATTCAGCTTGACCGAACCAATTTAGATGCACCATTTTCCTTGGCTTGGGATAGTGTAAAACGCTGATTTTTTTTGACACGTAAATGAATAAATATTCAACTAAAATGAATCAAACAGTCATCATTACCGGAGCTTCCACCGGAATAGGAAGAGCAGCAGCCGAGTATTTTGCTTCAAAAGGATGGAATGTCGCTGCTACTATGCGAAATCCTGAGAAATATCCCGAACTAAAATCGATTTCGGGAATTAAAACATACGTGCTTGATGTAACCAATCCTTCGAGTATTGATGCAGCATTAAGTCAAATTCAAAACGATTTCGGTCGAATTGATGCATTAGTTAACAATGCTGGATATGGCGTTGATGGCGTGTTTGAAGCCATGAGCGATGCTGTTATAGAAAAGCAGTTTGATACCAATGTGTTTGGATTGATGCGTATGACTCGAGCTATCATACCCATATTTCGTAATCAGAAATCAGGAACGATTATTCAAATTGCTTCGGTAGGTGGACGAGTGGCATTTCCATTATTTTCCATCTATCATGGCACCAAATGGGCTGTTGAAGGTTTTTCGGAGAGTTTACGCTATGAGCTAGAACCTTTAGGAATTAAGATGCGCATCATTGAACCGGGAGCTATTAAAACCGATTTTTATAACCGAAGTCGCGTGTTTGTCAAGCCAGAAACGACTAACCAATACGATGAATTTGTAGCGAAATGTGAGAAAACATCCAGTAATGCAGGTAATACAGGAGCTTCTGCATTATCAGTAGCAAAAGTCATTTATCGAGCAGCTACCGATGGTGGAAATCGTTTACGTTATGCAACTGGTTTTCCTGCACCCATGTTATTATGGATGCGCAAATGGATGCCTGATAGTTGGTTTAAGTTTGTTGTTAAATCGAGTTATGGAATTTAATATGAAGACAGATATTTCATTTATTGCCCGTTATTTCAAAGCAGAACTGCTCGAAAGTCTAGTCTTTATTGCAATTGGAATTATTACATTTTCCATAGCATTAGCAGCTTGGTTTAAATTTAAAACGCCCTTTTTATCGGGTTTAGCTTGGCCATTTTTGCTCATCGCATTCATCCAATTAACAGTAGGATTAAGTGTGTATTTCCGTTCTCCAAAAGATATAATACGAGTGGAAGAAATTGCCTTCAATTCTCCAGAATTATCTCAGCAAGAAATTCCTCGAATGGAAACTGTCATGAAGAATTTTGTAATTTACCGCTATGTCGAAATTAGTTTACTAGTAATTGGTATCGGATTATTAGTTTTCCTTTCTTCGGCTTTTGCCAGAGGAATTGGGCTTGGATTATTGATTCAAGCAGCACTTATGTTAGGAGCCGATTATTTTGCCGAAAAGCGCGGTTCAGAATATCAAGCAGACTTAATTAGCCACATGGATAAAATGAAAAATTAAGGTCGGAATCTTATCCGCTCTTGGTAATTGGAAATGGAGAAATTAAAGTCTAACCAAGTAATTCCTTCTTTCGATTCAAACAGGAAATAAGAATTTTCACGCGACTTAATTTTTCGATAATGTTTCGGATCAGATTGAACTCGTTTTTCGAGTGTTTCCTGTTTGTTGAGCACTAAAATCCGATGGAATTTAATCCGCTTAATTTTCGTGATTAAATGTCCACGGCGATCGTACGATTTTACAATGGTAGTAGGTAAATCATCCACCAAACATGGACAAGCATAAGGCAGTAATAAGTAATTGAATTCGTATGTTTCATTTATTGCAAATACAATTAAATCGGGTTTGTATTGATTGGAGATTTGTTGCAGCTCATTGCACTTATAAAACACATGTTCGATGGGCATTTGCTGAACGCGAATTTCCAGTTTATTAATAAAATCCCATTTACTACGAAGTGCTAATTCGTTATGCTTTTGAATGGTAATCATCGAGCTTAATGCTACAATAGCTAACAAGCTAATCCAGCTTGCTTGAAAACGTTTTATCCAAGCTGAAAAAATGGGAGCTAGGAATAAAATCAGCATGAGCGTAAAGCATAAAAACATGCGTGATAAGGGAAAGAAAATATCACTAGTAACGCCGTCTTTAATTTTCTCAAAACCAGTAGAAAAAACTAGAATACCTATAAAGGACAGATAAATCAGGAGCATTTCCCGATTTTTTGTTCGAATAAAAGTAATGAGAGGAATTAGTAGAAAGATAAAAACCAGCTGAGAGAATTTCCACAAACCGGGTGTTAAGTAGCCGAGCCAATTGTTCCAATTCGTCCAAAACTCATAGATGTATTTCCATTTGAACTTGCTTATTTCTATCGAGTGAACGAGGTAATGCGGATGAGTTAAATAAAAATTCCGTGTAAATAGTATCCACACTAAGCCAGGAACAGTGAGAATAAAGTAGAATATAAAAAATGAAATAGGTTTCTTGTAATGTGCTAGTGCCAATTTTACAAGAAAAGGAACAATAAAAATTACCGTGTTATAATTGAGCCAAAAGGCAAATGGCAAGGTAAATCCAGCTAATGCAAGCACCTTTTTATTTTCGGGAAAGAACCAAGCGGGAAGTAAAAATGAACAAGCAAATAATCCGGTTACAAAGCCTCTTGGTAATGCCGTAAATAAATCATAAAAAGGTGGTAACCATAAGTAAAGCAGCAAAGTGAAGATTGCTGCCCACCAATCTTTTTTTTGAATAAATAAAAGTGCAAGAATTAAATAGGGTAATAGTGAAATAAGTATTGAAACGAGTGGAAGCGCATAGTATTCCTTCATTCCCAATGCATAAAACGGCCATGCTAAGATGCTTTCAAGTCCCGAATTATAGGCTTGTCCATAAAAGCAAGGTTGAAAAAAATTACCTTTAGAAATATCGTGTAACGTCTGCCAAAGAACAGCTTGGTCGCAATCGGTATAAAGGATAGAGAAATGGAAAAAAACTTGAGTCTTAATCCACACGATCAGCATCAACAATCCAATAACAAGGAATGCAGATTTACTCGTATGGTTATGACTTAGAATTGTTTTCACGCGCTGAAAATTGGAGCGTAAAATTAATACGTTATCAAAATACGTTCGCACGAATAATTCAACATCATCCCAATCTAAAAACTCGCCTGCAATCGTAGATTTAACAAGCGACTCGTTAAATAATTTGGAATGGCATACGTACGATTCGTCACATCTTTAATCCAAGTATAAGAAACCGTATTATTTACGCCCAATAGATTAAACACTTCTAAACTCAACGTAAGTGTTTTCAAATTGTGAAACGGCGAAGTTTTAGGTAATGGTTTACCTGCACGAATAAACTGTTTCGAAAATCCAATATCCACACGGCGATAAGGAGGAATTCGCAAAGTATCACGATAGCGGTTAAAATCGGGCGGGCCAAGCGGTAAACGAGAACCAATCACCAAAGTAATCTGCATCGAAATGCTCTCGTTTTTTGGTAAATAATCTTGGAAGAATAAGCTAAAATTAAAACGTTGATCGGTAGGGCGAGGAATATAACCCGGCTCCACTCGTTGCGAATCAACTGCTACAGTATTAGTGGAATATCCAGGAATAATTTTCTCGCCTTCGCTGTTGTAACGTATGTAGTAGTAATCGTTACGCAAATCTTCCTGCGTTTTCATAATACTCATACTTGCCCAACTCTGAACACCTTTTACAAATTCACCATTCACCTTCATATCAATTCCGGCAGCATAGCCATCGCTGATATTATCGGCATAATAGCGCACTCGAACATTGTCAATTTCATACGGAACTAAATTTCGTAGAATCTTGTAATATCCTTCAGCATAAAAACCGAAAGGTCGTCCCCATGCTTTAAAAGTAAAATCGGCTCCGGTGATAAAATGCCAACTTTCTTGTGCTTTTAAATTCTTGTTTATTGATCCATCAAAACCTCGCAATTCTCGGTAAAATGGCGGTTGAGCATAGTGACCTGCAGCAAATCGAAAAGTAAAATCTTGTTTCCAGCTCAAAGGTTTAACTGAAAAAACTAACCTTGGACTTACAGTTGTTTGTCCGTTAATAGTCCAATGATTCGCTCGAATCCCGCCTGTTAGAGCAAAATCGATAGAATCTTTTCTCCATTTATAATTGTCTTGCACATATCCTTGATACCGCATCGAATTCAAGCTAGTTGAACTTTTGAGGTATGTATTTAATACAATCGAATCGGGACCATAAAGTTGATCGATGGTTTGACTAATTGGCATGGAAAACCCCGCCGAATCAATCATTCTCCATTCTTTAATATGATCGTTTATTTGTTCATTTTGAGCACGAAATCCCCATAAAATATAGTGGTCGCCATTTTCATAATAACCTTTGTGCTCGATATTAGCAACCGTATAATGTAGCTCATTTCGAATAAAGGTTTGATAGGCGCCAATTCCTCTGTTGAAAGCCACATCACCAAAATCTTCGCTTCCTAAATCTCGATCTAATTCGTTGATGTAATATTCACCTGCTACATCCGATTTTTCGGATTCGGAAGATTGAAAAACAGAAGTAATTAATTTGAGTTTTAATTTCTTGGTAGGGCGCAAAGTAGTGGTCATCGCACCCATTGATGTAGCAAACCTACTTTGTTCTTTTCCATCAAAATACACCTTAAATTGAAGTGCTTGATTGATATTTCCGAATTCGGTTGTTTGATCTTCTGGAAAAACTCGATAATTATTTACCGCATAATTCCCTAAGAAATCAATATCCCATTTTTCGGTGATGTTATAGAGCACATACCCTTGAACATCAGTAAATGATGGACGGTATTGTCCATTTACATCTAAACTATTCAATAAATATTGGGTAGTACGATAGCGAGCACCAACCATTCCTGATAAACGGTAATTTTTAGTTGCTCCTTCAAGTTGAAGGTTTCCTCCCAAAATACTAGCCGAAGCAGATCCGCCAAAGCCTTTCGGACGTTTGTAGGTAATGTCTAATACCGAAGACATTTTATCCCCATACTTAGCTTCAAATCCACCAGCAGAAAATTTCAAATTCTCCACCATTGCAGGATTGGCAAAACTCAAACCTTCCTGTTGTCCTGCCCGAACCAAAAAAGGGCGATAAATTTCTACATCATTTACGTAAACTAAATTCTCATCATAATTTCCTCCCCGTACCGAATATTGGGAACTTAATTCACTATTAGAATATACACCAGGTAAGGTTTTTAAAGTCATTGTAATTGCATCACCCGGTCCAGTTAGCGTATTTACAATTAAAGGATCTAAGCGCTGTAAGCCCGTTTGACGATCACCCTGATCAATCACTTCAAAGGTGGAAACATCTTTCACCTTCATGCTTAAGTAACGATCGATGAATTTCTGTTCGTTGGGTTTTAGTCTTAATGCGAGAGTATCGGATTCGTAACCAGTTAATTTGTATATGATGTATAGTTGTTCGTTTGATGGAACTGATAGTTTAAAACGTCCTTCTGAATCGGAAGTGACTGCCTTAGACAAATCGCCAATGCGATAAACAATTACACCAGCTAATAAATTACCTTGTTCACCAGTAACACGACCTGTAATTGTCGCATTTTGAGCTTGAATTCCGGTTGAAACAACGAGAAATATAAAGAGAAGCAGTCGCTGCATTTGATCGATTTACGTAGTAATCTAGAACTTAGTTTCTACGAATTTTAGTTGCTTTTACGTTTAAAATCACCTTTTTTCCAAGCTTCAACAAATTTTGCCCAAGCAATAGGATTGAGGAGATTATTCATAGGTATTTGTCCGGCAGTATATAAACGAGTATTGTAATTCTGCATGGAATTTCGATAATTCATGTTGGCGTCCATTGGCATATTGATCGCCATATCGGTAATTTTTTCCTGAGCTAAATTTTTCCGAGCACGTTCCACATCGTCATCCGGAATGGGTGCACTTAAAAAGTATTCGTAAA
>Ga0209097_10003717_pt1 | contig 11584 bp, 10 predicted proteins | sample AD_UKC052_MetaG_FD_184419 | JGI IMG/M metagenome (GOLD analysis project Ga0209097, IMG submission 184419) | Active sludge microbial communities of municipal wastewater-treating anaerobic digesters from USA - AD_UKC052_MetaG (SPAdes) (version 2) | ecosystem: Engineered > Bioreactor > Anaerobic >... | reverse complement strand
TTTATAAGAGGCCACCGCAAGCACAATGGCCAGCGAATATTTCAGGATATTCTGATTGAACCTGAGCGCCCCGAAATAAGCGCCGGCCAATCCCCCGGCAAATGCAACCGCTACCCAACCTACCATATCCGGTGTAAATTTAATTCCCTTGCTTAACTGCCCCATTAATCCCGCCACCGAATTTACAAAAATAAACAACGCGCTGATTGCGGCAGTTTGCTTTTGGGTTGTCCATTTCAGCAACAACAAAATGGGAGATAAAATAATGCCGCCGCCAATACCAATCAGGCCCGAAAGCCACCCGATACCCGCGCCCATTCCCGCCGACAAAAAAGGCTTAACCGGCTTTAATTCACTAACCTCCGTATTCCTGAAAAAAAGAAACCGTGCCACAGGCAGCAAGAGCAAAAAACCGAGGAGTTTTTTATAAAGAACGGCATCAATGTTTACCATTCCTCCCAGGTAGGCAAAGGGTACTGAGGCCAATGCCAGCGGCCAGAAAATATTCCATTTAAAGTGTCCGCCGCGATAATACTGTATAAACGCGGTTAGCGAAACAAAAAGATTCAGCAACAGTGCTGTTGGTTTCATTACATCGGGTGCCATACCAAATATTGCCATCAGCGCGAGGTATCCGCTTGCACCGCCATGCCCCACCGATGCATACAAAAAGGCAACTACCAGCAGCAAACCATAAAATAATACAGTTGTATCCATTTCCTCAATAGCCTTTAGCAAACAAATGAATATTTACCATTTCACCCTCCTCCATCATGGTAGTTTCTTCAGCAAATTCAGCAAGACAATTCGCTTTGGCAAAGCTGTTCAGCTTGTACGATTCCTGCCCACCGAGTAATTCAACCGTTTCCCCGTCAAAATACCCTTTCAGAAAATGAGTAAGCCCGCCAGCCTTTTTATAGGCGTTTTTTAAAGGAACATTTTTCACCGGTAAATTAAGATTGGCTCCCGCCATCATGCTGAAAGCCGGTAACACATACTGATAATAACAGGTAAGCACCGAAGCAGGATTACCCGGCAGCCCGAAAACCAGTTTGGTATCCTTAACCCCAAACAAAATTGGCTTACCCGGCTTCTGCCTGATTTTATGAAAAACCTTTTTCACCCCGCAGGCGTCGAATGCCAGGGTTGTAAAATCGTAATCACCCACGCTAACGCCTCCGGTCATCAGTACAATATCACTTTCTTCAAGGGCATTCAATAATATTTCAGTAAGTTGTTCAGGATCATCGGCACCCCTGTACAACCCAAGTGGCTCAATACCCAATTCTCCAAGCGCCGAAACAAGTGTAAACGAATTGGCCTCATACACCTGTCCGTAAGCAAGCGGTTCTCCCGGCATTTGCAGTTCGTTGCCGGTAACTATAATGGAAACTTTGGGAAGTGGATAAACGTCAACTTCAGTAATACCGGCACCTGCAAGAAAGCCAATTGCAGCAGGGGTAAGTAATGCGCCTTCCGGTAATGCCCTGTTTCCCGCCTCAATTTCGCTGCCGACAGGCCGAACATTAGCGCCTGAGGTAATTCCCTCCCACTCACAAACAAGCAATCCGTTTTCAATCCTTGCCTTTTCCTGCATCAACACAGTATCGGCACCGGAGGGAACCGCAGCCCCGGTAAAAATGCGGATGGCTTCCCCCTCCTTAAGCCTGTACTCCTTATTACTGCCCGCTGCCATTTCACCAACAAGTTTGTAAGTGCGGTAGCCTGCCCTGAATGCAAAGGCATAACCATCCATAGAAGATTGAGGAAAAGAAGGGATGCTGAAGGGTGCAATAAGCGGGTTGGCCAAAATCCTTCCGGTAGCTTTCAACAGGGGAACCTTTTGGGGATTTAACCTGCCAGCATTTGCACGGATGATACCCTTTGCTTCTTCAACGGAAATCATGTATTCCATAACGCTAAATTATCCCCCGATGGTTATCATGCTGCGATTTTCAATTTTTCCGGCTTCCACATGGGCAAGATCGGCTGTAAACTGCCCGCCGAGCGATTTTTTCTTATCGCGGATACTTTGGTAAATAAGCGGAACAATATCCTCCCCGTTTCGATAGGGGGTTAGCAGGTCAGTTTCAGATTGTGAAAAAAGGCAATTCTTCATTTTGCCATCGGCAGTCAGCCGCATCCGGTTACAATCGCCGCAAAAAGGCGCGGTCATGGTACTTATTACGGCAAAGGTTCCCTTGTGTCCGGGTACAATGTATTTTTTGGCAGTATCGTGTTTGTCGCGCTCCAATGGAATTATATCAAATTCGCTGCCGGCTATCTCCAGTATTTCCTGCCAGGAAATTACGCGGTTGCTGTTCCACTTGTTTCCGCTAAAGGGCATAAACTCAATAAAACGAACATGAACAGGGTCGTGCTTTGTCCAGTTGATAAAATCAAGAATCTCGTTATCATTCAATCCCTTCATGGCTACCACATTCAGCTTAACATGGAAACCGCGGCTGATCATCAGGTCAACATTGCTCCGAACACGGTCATACTGATCGCGTCGGGTCATCAGGTTAAATTTATCCTTTTGTAAAGTATCCAAACTAATGTTTAGCGAAGTTATACCTGCATCTTCCAGCACATTCACATAATCGTGCAGGCGGGTACCGTTGGTAGTAAGTGTAAGTTTTACAGGTAACTGTGCAAGCCTCAGAATAACAGTGGCAGCATCCTTCCGCACAAGCGGTTCCCCGCCGGTAAGGCGAATTTTATTTACACCATGCTCCACAAATTTCCTGGATATTTCTACAATTTCATCGGCCTGCATCAACCTGCCTGCCGGGGTAAAGTCATATTCCTCCTCGGGCATGCAATAAAAACAACGCAGGTTGCAGTTATCGGTAAGCGATATCCGCAAATAATTATGTACCCTGTTAAATCCGTCAACAATCATTGCTTTTCATTCTGTAAGTTAATCAATCGCCTGTAATCTTCCCTTGTATCAATGTCAATCGCACCGTCTTCAAAAGGAACTACGGTAACATCCTCCGGGTAGGATGCAATCAGCATGCGTGCACCTTTATCGCCCTTCAATTCCATTAACCTGTCAAAAAAAGACCGGTGAAACAATGCAGGGGTTCCCGCTTTGCCACCGTATCCTGCGGCTGTTATACCTTTTTGTTCCTTTTCCTGTGTTTCTATTAAACAAAGTAAAACGGATTTGGTCACAAATGGTTGGTCGCAAACCATAAATATTATTCCGTTGGTAGCAGGGTGGATTTTTAACATTTGGTGCAATCCTACCCTTAACGATGAAGCCATGCCTTCCTCCCACCCCATGTTTTCAGCTATTTCAACAGAAAGTCCCTTTACCGCTTCCTTAATTTCCTCACCATTTGCACCCGTTACTACCAATACCGGACCACAATCAGCATCTATGGCTGCCTGTACCGAATGCCTGAGCAGTGTGCCTCCCATATAGGGCAACAATTGCTTGGGGCTGCCCAACCGGCTGCTTTTGCCCGCTGCCAGTATTACAATGCCACAATGGTTTATGCGGTTCACCATTTTAGTTCAGCCTCTTTTCTTCAATGCGGGTTTTGGTCCGCGCGTGAATAACTTCTCTTTTATACCGCAGGCAGCCCCCCGGCTTGCCATTCAATACAGCCCTTATCTCCGCAATGATACTTAAAGCTATTTCCTCTGCCGTTTCCGCCCCTATTTCAAGACCAACCGGACCAAAAACCTTTCCGAGCATTTCATCCGTAATTTCCATGCCTTCCTCCCGCAATTCATCAATCATCCGGTCCAGTTTCTTTTTTGGCCCAAGCATGCCAATATAAGGAACCTCACGCGGTAGCAATGCCTTTAGCAAAGCAAGGTCATAATTGTAATTGTGCGTCATCATCACAAATACCGTTTGACGGTCAATGGGGATTTGCTCCAGTACTTTTTCGGGCTTGCTCACCAAAATCTGGCATGCGCTTGCAAATCGCTCGGGCTTTGCATGCGTATTACGTCCATCCACCACCCTTACATCCCAGCCAACCAAATCGCCCAATTGCATCATTGGAATGGCATCATTACCCGCACCAATCACAACAAGCGAAACGGCCGGCTGCAAAAACTCAATAAAGGCTGTCACGTTAAAATCATTTCCTACATATTGCTTAAAGGCAGACTGTTCGGCCACCATAGCAGCGCGCACGTCTTCCAAAATAAAATTTTCCAGCTCCGGGTACGGAATCTGACCGCTGATATTGCCATTGGCCTCCATCAGCAGGCAGGTACCAGGCTGTTCATTCCTCTTGTTTTCCAGCGAAAACAGCGTAACCAACACCGACTTTTGCCGGATGGCCACCGCCTTACGTAGTAATTGAATGGGATTATCCGGGTTACCCGCTTTGATAGGTTCAAATAATACCTGGATGATCCCGGCACAACCTAGCTGAATGCCAATAGTGGCGTCTTCCTCATCGCTTGTATCGTACGTTACCAGTTTGCTTTGCTGCTGCGAAAGCACAAGAAGGGCTTTGCGCAGGGCATCTCCCTCAAGACAGCCGCCGCTGATGGCCCCGGTAAGTTCGCCTTCGTCGGTCACGAGCATCCGCGCGCCCGGCCGCCGGTACGAGGAGCCATCGAGATGCACCACTGCTGCAAGCGCGCTTTTTTTGCCGGCATGCACTGCCGCATCGTAAGCTTTTATTATTTCGCGTAATTCTTTCAAGCAATTAAGATTTTTTGCCACAAAGGCACAAAGACTCAAAGTTTTACAAAACTCAACATATAACACCAAAACTTACACCAAAACCCCGCCCCAACCAACCATAAACCCGAAACAATAAACCCGAAACCCGAAACCCGAAACCCGAAACCCGAAACCCGAAACCCGAAACAAAAATTACATTCCCTCAGGCTGCAGCCCAAGTTCGCGCATTTTAATGTATTTCGCCGGATCCCTGTCGAATTTAACTTTACAGCCATCACAGCAGAAGTACACCTTTTCGTTGTTGTACTCCACCACATGTTTTGGATGGTTCATATCAACCGGTACCCCGCAAACGGGATTAATGTACCACTTTGGTGCATCAACGGGCGTATCCTTTTGTTCCGCATACCCTTCAAAAGCCTGCGGTAAAGCGCCGGTATTTCTTAACTGTATAATCTCTGCCAAAATACTGATCGCTACTTCCTCGGGTTGTTTTGCCTGTATATCAATACCAGCCGGTGAATGCAGGGTCGCCACTTTTTCTGCAGCAAAACCGGCATCCACAAGATAGGATAACAATGATTGCACTTTTTTACGGCTTGCCACAAAACCAATATACCCCGCATCCCTGCGCAGTGCTTCCATCAGGGCCTTCTCGTCCTGTTCGCCCTGTGTAGCAACTACAATGCATGATGCAGGTGTGGTTTTTACGTTGTCAAGTTTCAATTGTGTGATCAGTTCGTCCACTTTTTCAAAAGTTTGCAGGTTGGCATCCTGCGCTACACCTGTTACCCGGTAACCTGCAGCTTTGGCCAGCCTGACCAGGCTTTTGGCAATCATACTGCTGCCCATTACCACAAGATGTGGCTGAGGCACCACAGGCTCTACAAATACTTCTACCATACCTTCACTTTGACAGGTCATTTTATATTCTTTCACCTCACCCAAAAACTGGTTTTCGAGCTCCTTACCAATCCTTACAAGCCGGGGCTTTCCGCTTTTCATGGCTTCTTCGGCCTCTTTCAGTAAAATACCTTTTACACAACCACCGCCTACCCAGCCAAACATTTCACCGAAACGGTTAATAACGGCCTTATCGCCCGGCTTGCCGCTGCTCGGGGCCACCCTGCGCACTACGGTAACCATGGCAAACGGTTCGTGCTTCTTTTTCAGTTCGCCAGTTTTCGTTAAAAATATTTCAAGCATTGGCCAGGATATTTTCAAGTTCCAAAAGACTTTGCAGGCAATGCGCACTGCTGAATGTATCAAGGTGGGGAAGAGCTTCCTTCATTCCCCTTGCTTCGGGCGCATACCCGGTCATGCCTTTCAGCGGATTGAGCCAGATAATGCGTTTGCACCGTTTACGCATCTGCATCAGTTGCTCCTGTACCTGCCCTGGCGCCCCGGTGTCAAGCCCGTCGCTCAGGATAATGATTGTAGGCGAACCGTTCAGTAATTGCTTTCCGTACTTTCCTGAAAACTGTTCGAGGCATTCGCCTATTTTAGTTCCGCTGCTCCAGTGTTCCGCATGTTCACTAATCAAAGCTAGCGCATCATCAATCCGGGTCAGCTTCAAAGCCTTGCTTACCCTTACCAGGTGCGTACTAAAAACAAAGGCCTCCAACTGCCTGAAATAATCCCGTAAGGTACAAATAAAACGCAGTAAAAGAAAGCTGTATTTGTCCATTGAACCACTGATATCCAGCAGCACAATCAGCCTTTGCTTCGATGGTTTTTGGGCCCGTCGCATCAGTTCAATCGGTTCGCCGCCTTTGCTGAGGTTGCGACGAATGGTATTACGCAAAGAGATGGTGCCCTTGTTGGGCGATTGTTTCATCCTGCGCCGCATACGCAGCGCCATTTCCCTGAAAAGCCTTGCAGCAATTACTTCGAGCCATTCGGCCTCCATTTCACTCAGCTTGCTAAGGTCTGTTCGCTTCAGCCTTTCAGTGGCATTGGCTCCCGACACACTTTTTGCTTCATCTTCAGTCGCCTTTGTCTCGCCAAAACCCATCATCACAAGCGAAGGGTTAGCTTTCTTCTCCACCTTTCCCTGGATTTTCGTTTTATTTTTCCGGTCCTCCTCCATGTCAATGGGATTGGTATCCCAAAAAAGCACAAACAGTTTTTCAAACACCAATCGCTCCTCGGGTGAATGGCAAAAAAGCGTCTTCAGGGCATACTTCATTGAATCGCGATCTGCCATCAGGCCGGTTTCTGCTGCAACCAAGGCATCCTGTGTTTCCTGTATACCCGCATTGAGCCCGTGGCTGCGCACAAACTGCGCGAAGGCTACAATGCTTTCGGTGATACTTTGTGTTGCAAATGCCTGCTGTTTCATTTGGCTTTTTTTTAAACCAGTGCCTCAATCCCTTCTTCCTTCACCATCCGTATATCCTCCACCGACTTCAGGATGCTGCCAAGCGTACGTTCAAGCGACTCCTGATCAATTGCCCGGTAACCCAGGGTCATCAATGCCTGTGCCCAGTCAATGGTTTCACTGATGCCGGGTGTTTTTACCAGTTTTCGCTTCCTGAAATTTTGTACCGCACGCACCACCTGCTCCAGCAATGCCTTTTCAATTCCCGGCAGGCGCTTTTGCACAATAGTCATTTCCTTATGCAAATCGGGGTAATCCACCCAGTGATACAGGCACCTTCTTTTCAACGCATCACTCAGCTCACGGGTGCGGTTAGAGGTAAGAATCACATAAGGCTTATGCTTTGCTTGGATGGTTCCAATTTCGGGGATGCTGATCTGGAAAGCAGAAAGCAACTCCAGCAAAAATGCCTCAAACTCCTCGTCGCTGCGATCCAGTTCATCAATCAGCAATACCGGTGATTGGTTGTTTTGCGAAATGGCCTGCAGCAAGGGACGCTTCAGCAAATACTCATCGCTGAAAATATGATGTTCCTTTTCCTCCACACTCAGGCCGCTGCCTTCCTGCAAACGGATACCGAGCAATTGTTTCTGATAATTCCATTCATACACAGCGGCATTTACATCAAGGCCTTCGTAGCATTGCAGGCGGATAAGCGGAGCATCGAGCCACTGCGCAAGCACCAGCGCGATCTCCGTTTTACCTACCCCCGGCGGACCTTCGAGCAACAACGGTTTATTCAGTTTCAGTAAAAGAAACAAGGCCGTCACCATTTCATCGTCCGCCACATATTTGTGTTCGTCGAGAAAAGCGATCAACTCGGAAGGATGGTGTAATGATTGCATCTGATGCATTTATTTTCCTCCGAACAACCCTTTTACCATGCTGCCTACCATTGAACCTGCACTCAGCGAGGAATTGATTTCTTTGCCATCGAGCTGATCCTTAAAATTCTTAATGAACTGATCGAATATGTGGTTGGTAGCATCAGAAGCAAGGCGATTGCCAAATTGCGCAAGAATACCCATAACCGAAACATCCATGGTAACTTTTACATCGGTATTTCCGGCATTTTCGGTAAGCACACCATCCAGTATCATTTCAGCGCCTCCTTTCCCTTTCACATCGGTACCCATTCCTTTCATCTTCATGGTTTTGGTGGCATCATCCCGCACCAGGAAACTGATATCGCCGCCAAATTTGGATTTTACCGGGCCGAATTTTAATTCCACTTCACCCTTAAAATTATCGGCATCCACCATTTCGGAAAGCGATGCACCGGGTACACAGGGAACAATTTTTTCCGGGTTCGTAATATTCTCCCACACCACATCAACCGGGTGGGGCACGGTGAAATTTTTTGTTATGGCAATGTTCATTGTTATGTTATTTTTTTGAAATTCATTAAGGCGTTGATTTTATGTAGGCACGCACGGCCGTGCGTGCCTACATAAAATCAACGCCTACGGTATTTAATCATACGCCCCATGTTCCTTCAACGCCTTCCATACTTTATACGGCGTAATCGGAATATCCATGTGGGTAATGCCAAACGGCGATAAAGCATCCACAATGGCATTGGCAATGGCCGGCGGTGCACCCACCGTAGGCGATTCACCCACGCCTTTCGCTCCAATTGGATGGTGCGGTGAAGGCGTAACGGTATGCCCGGTTTCCCAGCTTGGCGATTCAACCGCTGTGGGCACGAGGTAATCCATAAACGTACCGTTCAGAATATTACCCGCTTCGTCGTAAATCAGTTCCTCGTACATAGCCGGGGCAATCCCCTGTGTTAATCCGCCGTGTACCTGCCCCTGTACAATCATGGGGTTAATGATGTTGCCACAGTCGTCAATGGCCACAAAACGACGAACGTTGATAGCCCCTGTTTCCTTGTCAATATCCACCACGCAGATGTATGCGCCCGATGGGAAAGTAAGGTTCGGGGGATCGTAGTAGTGCGTTGCTTCAAAACCGGCTTCCATTCCCTGCGGATGGTTGGTATAGGATGCAAACACGATTTCCTGGATTGTTTTCACTTTTTCCGGGGCACCTTTTACAAAAAATTTGCCTGGTTCCCATTCTAGGTCGTCCTCACTCACTTCGAGCAGGTAGGCGGCAATTTTGCGGGCCTTATCCCGTAGTTTGCGTGCAGCAATGGCAGCAGCGGCGCCCGCGGTTGGCGTACTGCGGCTTGCGTAGGTTCCAAGGCCATAAGGTGCCGTATCGGTATCCCCTTCTTCAATCTGTATGTTTTCTGCAGGAATACCCAATTCTTCGGCAATGATTTGCGCATAGGTGGTTTCGTGACCCTGCCCCTGGCTTTTGGTACCAAAGCGTGCAATGGCTTTACCGGTTGGGTGCACCCTTATTTCGGCACTGTCGAACATTTTAATGCCGAGAATATCAAAGTCCTTCGAAGGACCCGCTCCTACAATTTCGGTGAAAGTAGACAGGCCGATACCCATCAGTTCTCCCTTAGCCCGCTTTTCAGCCTGTTCCTTGCGCAGTTCATCATAATTTACCGCATCAAGTGCCTTTTGTAATCCTGCATGGTAATCGCCGCTATCGTAAATCCAGCCGGTGGGCGAATGCCAGGGGAACTGTTCTTTTTTGATAAAATTCTTCATCCTAAGTTCGGCAGGATCCTTGCCAATTTCAAATGCATACCGGTCGGTGATGCGCTCAATGGCATGCACGGCTTCTGTTACCCGGAAAGAACAACGGTAGGCCACACCACCCGGGGGTTTGTTGGTGTATACGGCATCGCACTCCATGTAGGTAGTGTCGTAATCGTAACTGCCGGTGGCAATACTGAACATACCCGTTGGGAACTTGCTCGGGTTGGCTGATGCATCGGTATAACCATGGTCTGCCAGGATTTTAAAACGGGTTGCCAGGATTTTTCCATCCTTTGTTCCCGCCATTTCAGCCGTAATATGGTAATCGCGGGCAAAACTGTCGGCCTGCAGGTTTTCGCTCCGGTCTTCAATCCATTTAACCGGCTTACCTACCAGGAACGAAACGGCAATGGCAATAACATAACCGGGGTAAACAGGCACTTTACCGCCAAAACCTCCACCAATATCATGGGCAATTACCCGTACTTTTTCTTCCGTTAAACCAACATGGCCAGCCACAAGCGCTATAACCGTACGAATGGCATGCGGAGCCTGCGTGGTCAGGTGAACGGTCAGGTGATTATCTACCTTGTTGTAATCAGCCACACAACCACAGGTTTCAATGGAAGCCACATGAATACGGGGGATATACATATCTTCCTTTACCACCACTTCGGCACTGGCAAATACATCTTCTGTTTTTTGCTTATCGCCGGCTTCCCAATGCCAGATATGGTTGTCGGTTTTGCCGGGCTTATCAGTACGTAAAACGGGTGAAGCGGGATCAAGTGATTTATGCGCGTCAATCAGGGCCTTCATGGGCTCGTAATCAACCTTTACCGCATCACGGCCATCCCTTGCCGCATATTTGCTTGTGGCAATTACGGCAGCAACTTCCTGCGCCTGGTACATCACGGTATCGGTGGGCAATACCATCTGCGTATCACTCATCAGGGTAGGCATCCAGTGCAGGTTATATTTCTCGAGGTCGCGGCCGGTTACTACGGCCACCACGCCGGGCACCTTTAATGCTTCTTCGCTGTTGATGTTCTTGATTTTTGCATAGGCATATGGGCTGCGGACAATATCCATATAAAGCATGCCGGGCAGCTTTACATCATCCACATAGTGTCCCTTGCCCTGAATAAAACGGGCATCTTCCTTCCGCTTGAGCGAATGACCCATGCCGCCAATGGCTTTTGATGTTTTACACTGTATCATTTCTTAAAGTTGAAAAGTTAATTAGTTGACTTGTTGACAAGTTGTTTGGCTAAACCTTCTCCCCCTTGCGGGGGATTAAGGGGGGCTTACACAAACTGCGGCTCTGTATTGGGTAATTCTTCGCCACGCATTTTGGCGCCGGCCCATTGAACCGCTTTTACAATATTGTTGTAACCCGTACAGCGGCAGAGGTTTCCGGCAATTCCCCACCTGATTTCTTCTTCGGTAGGATTGCTGTTATGTTCCAGCAATTCTTTTGCCCGCATAATCATGCCCGGGGTACAAAAACCGCAATGGAGCGCATGGTTTTCCTTAAACCCTTCCTGCAAAGGATGCAGCGGACCACCTTCCGGTGCAAGCCCTTCAATAGTGGTGATGCTTTTACCATTGGCCTGAACTGCGAGAATGGTGCAACTCTTCACGGATTTTCCATCGAGTGCAATGGTACAGGCTCCGCAACTGCTGGTATCGCAGCCGATATGGGTACCGGTCATACTCAGTACCTCGCGTATAAAATGCACAAGCAACAAGCGGGGTTCCACCTCCGCGGTATGCTCAGTGCCGTTTACATTAACTGTTATTTTTTTAAGCATAAAATTTCATATTTTATCAGCCACTTTTGCAAGGAATATGTATTCTTTGTGCTCCTCCGTGCCTTTGTGTCTTTGTGGTTCAAAAATTAATTTACTTCATTGCCCTTTC